>Ga0190349_1000475_pt1 | contig 12008 bp, 7 predicted proteins | sample 48721378_MG_FD_179798 | JGI IMG/M metagenome (GOLD analysis project Ga0190349, IMG submission 179798) | Hydrothermal vent microbial mat bacterial communities from Southern Trench, Guaymas Basin, Mexico - 4872-13-7-8_MG | ecosystem: Environmental > Aquatic > Marine > Hydrothermal vents > Microbial...
TCGTAAAACTTTACAGGGCAAAGTACGGCACTGGGTCTATAGATACGGACGTGGCTTATGGCTATGATACGATGCACGTAGTAGCAGAAGCGATAGAGAAGGGGGGCTACGATGCAGAGGATATAAGCGATGCACTGAGAGAGATAAGGCATCACGGCGTTTGCGGTGCGAAGAAATTTGATGAAAACGGTGATGTGCCACCAGCATACGACCTGTGGAAGGTAGAGAATGCGAAATGGGTGCTGGAGTCGAAGTTGGTGATATAAGAAGTTGGGAGGGAAAAGAAAAAATGAAGAAAGAAGTGAAGAAAGGAAAAGGGATGAGTATTGCTATAGCTATGCTGCTTGTGCTGTCAGCATTTTCGCCAATTATTTCTGTTTCCGCTTTGAATTCGGGCAACGAAAGTGCGTCGTCAACACCGTCACCCACACCTGAACCTACAGCCACGCCAACGCCAACCCCTACTCAAACACCCACGCCCACACCTACACCTTTACCATCGCTGTCACCTACGCCTGAAGTAACGCCGACAGTTACGCCACCGGAAGAAACGCCAACTAAGAATGTGACAGTAGAGTGCAAAACTCTGTGGTATTTCGATGAATCGAATTTGGAATGCCAGCAGAAGGAATTCTGCGGACTTTATATGTATAGAGGTTTGCATACCTTCGAAACGGAAGAGGAGTGCAAAGCTGCGCTTGAAGTGTATCTTAACGAGACGAAAGGAGAAACACCCACGCCGGAAGTCACACCAATTCCTTCCCTATTACCCGCGGTTACGCCAACACCCGAAGTAAAACTACCCACACCTATTGGTCGCAAAGAATTACCAATAACCTTTGAAGCCACTGACCCCGCACTGTTTCATTGCATCGGGCACGCAGAAGGAACAGACTGGTATGCCACGTCAGATGACTCGAACGGGCACATGATTCACGGTCCCTACATTGATTTGCTCCCAGGCACGTATAAAATCACCTTCAGGATGAAGGTGGACAAGAAGGTAGGGGATGAGAAGGTTTGTAAGTTAGAAGTAGTGCATGAATATGGTAAAGAAGTGATAAAAGACCAGCTCGTAACCGGGAAGCAGTTTGCACGAGCAGGGGAATTCCAGAACTTCTCACTCATCTTCAATACAACAGAAGAATACAAAGATGTTGAATTCAGAGTTTACTACTTTATTATCCTCGCCGACGCCGGAGCCAAACTAACAGTGGATAAAATCAGGCTTGAAAGCGTTACATCTCCAGAAAGTGTAGATAAAGACACAGACGGCGATGGGCTTACGGATGAACAGGAAGCAGTAATCGGTACGGACCCCACGAACCCGGATACCGATGGCGATGGTGTAGATGACTACACGCAGTTGGTTAAACTCCGAGATATTCCGCCATGTGACCAGCGACAGCGTGTGGTTCAACCAGGTACATGTGGGATGTACGGCACTCAGAAAGATCCGACAACAGACTCAGATGGTGACGGGCTGACAGACATTGAAGAGACCGAGGGAACCTACGGCTATGTAACTGACCCTAACAATAATGACACGGATGGCGATGGGCTTGATGACCTAAGAGAGTACTGGTGGCTTTGTGATCCGACTGATAAGGATACAAATAATGATTTTGTAAATGATGGCGATTCGGTGAACGAAAGACAAACCTATCCTTTCCGAGATGAGAGTCTAACACCAGAGAAGGATAGAGATGGTGATAATTTGCCTCTTGCGGCAGAGAAATATGACATCAAAACCGACCCTAATACGTTTAGCACCGATGAAGACCCGTACGGAGACGGTCAGGAGTTCTTCGGGATAAACATGCCTAATATAGGTCCTGCAGACCATCCGCTCGTTGCTGCGTATCCCATTCTAAGCACGCAATGCGAAGGTATTACGGTCACGCCGAAAGCGGAGATAACAACCTCGACGGGTAAATCAGTGCAAGAGGCGTGGAGTATAACAACAGAGTCATCAGATAGCACAACGAATACAGATGAACTTGGTGGAAGCGTGAAGGCAGGGTATAAGTGGGGTACAGGAGGTGGTGAGGCATACGGAGAGATTACCGTGTCTTACAATCATGTGTGGGAGCATACAACCACCACAACGAACTCGAATACGGAATCAGGTTTTACACAGAAGGATTGGAGCACGGCAAAGACGACTAAAACAGACGATGCAGCAGCGCTCAAATTTACAGTGAAGGTCAAGAACAGCGGAACGGCAGCTGCCGAGGAAATAACACCGGACATCAATATAAAGCTGGGACAGAAGGTTATAGCAACGGTTACTTCGCCAACCACGATAAATTCGCTTGGCATTGGAGAAACGAGCCGCAACTTTGTAGTAGATAAAGGGCTATTAGGAATGGTATATGGCGACATCAGCGTGTCGCTGGATGTGTTGAAGTCTATTGACTGCGGCACGCCGCTCAGCATCGAGGAATTCCAGACAAAAGCAAAGGTAAAGAAATGGGACGGTGAGAAAAAGGAGTGGGTATTGACTGGCACTGATTACGGCACATATATGAACGCGATAAACGCTGTTAGTGCGAAGATTATCTTTGATCCGGGAGGCGGTGGCGATTACAGGGAATACAAAGTATTCGCAGGCAGCGACAAATACGACCCAGGCATAACGCTAAGAGATGCGATCCAATTGACGATAGGCATAAATGAAACAGAAGAGAACGTGTACATTGGCGGGCACAATATAGATAAGTGGCACTTTGGGTTCTCTCCTGAGGCGGCATTTGAAGCGGCGAAGAAGGTAGCCGAGGAAAAGAGAGATATTTTGAACTTAACATTGGAGCCAGGGTGGACGATTATTTTAAGACCTGTGAGTGATAAACCAGAGATACACTGGGCAGGATATAGTGAGGATATGAAGGACGTTCTTGCCTCGGTTACCGATGATTGCGGTTTAAAAGAGGTGATTGCACATGTGAAGATCGGGGATGCCTACAAAAATCTGACTATGACTGATGATAACAATGATACGATATACCGGCTTGTTCGCAATGATACCAAAATGGAAGAGGACGACAATGCTTACATCCTTGCCACTGATTGGGATGGCAAGACAGCGAGATCCGCGATTGGGAAGCCGCCCAGCCCTGCGCCGGTACAACCAATTGAAGAAGGTTGGTATGTGATCGGTAATAAAAAAAGCGAGAAGTGCGTAGAAGCTGAAAGTGACTACTATAAATTCCAGGTCAATGTCAGGCAATGGAAATACGTGAAGGGTCATGAAACGCGTGAGCAGTGGCAAGTAGAACCTATTGAATCTGAACCTGGCAACTACCGAATATATCGTACCGTTAAGGGAGATTTGTTGTGTTTGGAGGCAGACGGGAGAGGAAACGTTGTACAAACAAAGTGGAGTGGAAAGGACAGTCAAAAATGGAAGATAGAGCCTTCGGGGGAAGAGAACTACTTCAAAGTGGTAAATAAAGCGAATGGCAAGTATTTAGACGTCAAAGATGGAAATATCAGGGTAGAGGAGTGGAGAGAGGATGACGCCCAAAAATGGGTATTCCAACTCGTTGATAGCTATCCTGAGGAGTTATCAAGTACAGGATATTATGGAATCTTTGCCAAACATAGCGCTAAGTGTCTGAATAGAAGAAAACGGGATAACAATGTCTGTCAATGGGTTTACAGGGGATATGATCGGCAAAAGTGGCGATTGGTGCCCGCTGGTGACAGATACTTCAAGATCGTTTGCAAGCACAGTGGAAAGTGTTTAACAGCCACCGGTGATAAAAATATTATAGAGCGGGATTGGGAGAACAGTGATACTCAAAAATGGGAAATAGTGCTTGTTGAACCAGGGTATTATCACATACAATGCAAAGAATATAGCGACCTTTATATGGATGTCAAAGGTGGAAGCAGAGAGGACGGAGCCAATGTCAGACTGTGTAGTTATAGCATTTGGTCAGATAACGCTGCACAGAGGTGGAAATTTAGCGATACCGGTAGCACAGTGACTGGAATACTATTATTCGAGCATGAGGATTACAAAGGGAAGTCAAAGGTGTTTACTGGCAATACTCCATACGTAGGAAGCGATTTCAACAATATTGCAAGTTCGCTGAAGGTGCCTCCGGGGTATTCAGTGAGATTATACGAGCATAAAGACTACAAAGGGGAGTTTAAAAAGTTTATCGGCGATACTTCATACGTGGGAAAAGATTTCAACAATATAGCAACATCATTAAAAATAATCAAAGAAAAAGGTGAAATGGTATTTTACGAGGGCAACGATGCAACCCAGGACAAGATATTTTCGTTTAGCACTGAGACCTCATGCTCTTGGAACTGTAAAAAAGGTGCCTGCGAAAATGATGAGGCAAGATCCGTTGTACTTTATCACGTCAAACCAGGTACAAGGATCTACATCTATGACAGTCCAAAGTCAAAAGAAAAGGATAGAAAAAAGGATGACTGGACAGAGATAAAAGTCAAAAAGTACATAACGAAGGTAGTAATTGGATCGTTTGAAAAGGACAGAGACGACGACTACGTCTGCGTGGAGTACCATGAACATAATGGCTTAGATGGGAAAGTGTCCTACATTGAGGTCGTAGCTCCCTAAGGCTGGTGCCAGCTAGTAATATAGAAATTTTATTTGACCCTGCATCGGAACGATGCAGGGTTCGATTTTTTTTCGGTCTTGAATGATTTTAGGTTAGAGCGCCTTAGCTATAGCGTGGAGATAGTTCCAGTTCCAATCGTACTGCCAAACGAGGCATGCCCAGATTACGGAAAAAAAGAAAGAAAGGGAAAACATCGTGCTAAAGGAACGCTATGGCAAGCAGAATACTGCGCTACTCAGATGCAAGACATGCAAGAAGACTTTCAGTGAGAACAGGGGCACACCGTTCTTCGAGTTACATACGCCAAAGGAAACGGTCTTGCGGGAATCTGAAGCCCGATGATCCAGACGAAGCAGGCACAAAATACGTCTTAATTGCTCAACCCCGAAAACTGTAAGGGTTTAAGCGGAAATCTTTTTTGTCCGCAGGATAAATGGATGCAACAATTGATGATATGTGGCTCTTATAAAGTATCAATCGTGATCGAGCCAAGTCAAGGTCAAGTATAGTTCTTTTTAATAATTATCCTATCCTTTTAATAAACCAATTATGAAAGCAGTGATTCTTGCAGCAGGCGAGGGCAAGCGGATGCGCCCTCTTACTTACGTCCGCCCGAAGGTGATGCTACCAATAGCAGGTAAGCCAATAATAGAGCATCTAATAGAGGAGGTGAAAGCAGTTGGAATCACTGGATTTATCATTGTTGTTGGGTATCATGACGAAACCATACGTGGTTACTTCTCTAACGGTGCTGATTGGGGCATAGACATCCAGTATGTAACACAGAAGAAGCAGCTTGGCACTGCCGACGCACTATTGAAGGTGGAGAATCTAATTAACGACGCGTTCCTCATGCTTAATGGCGATGCGATAGTAAATGCCATCGATATAAAGCGAGTAGTGGAAGCAGGTAAAGGCGTCACAATCACACTTGGTGTAATTGACAGGGAGAATCCCGGTGAGTATGGAGTGGTTGAGATAGAAGGCGACCGGATAGTGAAGATACATGAGAAGATGCCCAGACCACCCACAAATACCATAAATGCCGGTGTATATCTCCTTAATGAGTCAGTGTTCGGTGCACTGAAGGCGACAGAGCGTTCAAAGAGGGGCGAATTTGAACTTACCGACTCCTTACAGTTGCTTATTGACTCAGGTGAGCCAGTTTTTTGGACCAGGATAGAACACTGGTTAGATGTCAGCTATCCATGGGACTTGTTACGTGCAAACGAAACCATGATGGAGGGTGAGGGTATAAGACCCGTTATCAGAGGTGAATTGGAAGATAACGTGGAGCTGAGAGGCAAAGTGGTAGTAGGTGAAGGAACGAGTATAAAATGTGGCACTTATATCGAAGGTCCTGTTATTATTGGTCCTAACTGTGAGATCGGTCCTAACTGCTACATCCGTGCTAAGACCGCAATTGGCAAGAACTGCCATATAGGCAACGCCGTTGAGATAAAGAATTCCATTATCATGGACAATACGAAGATACCCCATCTCTCCTATGTCGGTGATTCGGTTATTGCATCACATTGTAACCTTGGTGCGGGCACGAAGATTGCGAACCTCAGATTTGACGAGGCATCAGTAAAAGCAGCGGGCATGGATACTGGCAGGAGGAAGTTCGGTGCGATATTAAGTGATGGTGTAAAGACAGGAATAAATGCCTGTATTGATGCCGGTACGATCATTGGTAATAACACGCTTATCGGTCCCGGTGCTCTTGCTTCTGGTTATATAAAAGAGAATTCGTATATATTCTAAATTGAATTTGCACTGATTTGGTAGTTTTCTTTAACACCACTGAAGCACGATCAATAGTCCTGCAAACACATAATAGGAGCCAATCGAACTTTTCTTAAGAGAAGAGAAGAGAAATAGATAAGAATAGAATGTTACGATTGGCATTGATTTCCGTATTATTTTCACTCTCTGCTATTGTAGCTAAGATATGGAATGCCTGGAAAGGTGAAATTGTACTGGAATAAAAAAGAAATAAGAAGTAGAGAAATGGTCACTCTTCTCCTTTCACTATGCTTTTTGCTTTTTATACATATGCGTACTTCACGAAATCTTCTGCCTTCTCTTTGAATTCGTTCCGGCCTTTGGGTAGAATAGTAGGTCTAACAGTCTTAATAGCAGCATCAAAGTGCTTCTTCTTTATCATCACGTTCTTCACTGCCTCCTTCACATGCTCATCCGAGACACCAGAGCCGATGAATTCCCTTAAGGCATTCATTACCGCCTCCCTCACTATCGCTGCTATATCTGCTCCCACATAGCCATCGGTCTTATCTGCAAGCTCATCAAGATCAACATCACTGGCTATCGGCTTACCTCTCAGATGCACTTCGAATATCTTCTTACGCTCCTCTTTACTCGGTGGCTGGATGTATATCAACCGGTCAAGTCGTCCAGGACGCAACAAAGCGGGGTCCACCATGTCTGGGCGATTCGTCGCTCCTATAATGATTACTTCCTTCAGCTCCTCCAGTCCGTCCATCTCGGTCAGCATCTGAGAGACCACTCGTTCCGTCACATGTGAGTCATAACCGCCACCCCGGACCGGGGCAATGGAATCTATCTCATCAAGGAAGATGATACATGGAGCTGCCTGTTTCGCCTTCCTGAATAGCTCACGAACTGCACGTTCACTCTCTCCTACCCATTTGGATAGCAGTTCTGGACCTTTGATGGATATGAAATTCGCCTCACTCTCATTTGCCACAGCTTTCGCCAGCATCGTCTTACCTGTGCCGGGTGGACCAAAGAGGAGGATCCCTTTTGGTGGCTTGGATTTCAGATGCGAGAACGCCTCAGGATATTTCAAAGGCCACTCAACAACCTCCTTCAATTCCTGCTTCGCTCGGTCCAGACCACCAATATCATCCCATTTGATATTTGGCACCTCAACGAAGACCTCACGGAGCGCAGAAGGCTCGGTATTCTTCAAAGCCTCTTTGAAATCCTCCTTCGTCACCCGCAACTTCTCCATTACTTCCTGTGGTATCTCCTTCTCCATATCTATCTCTGGCAGTATTCTGCGGAGTGCGTGCATTGCCGCTTCCTTACACAGAGTTGCAAGATCGGCACCTACGAATCCATGTGTGAGGTCCGCAAGCTCTTTCAGGTCTACATCATCCGCAAGGGGCATACCACGCGTATGTACCTGCAGAATCTCCTCCCGACCGTTCCTGTTTGGTATACCTATCTCTATTTCTCGATCAAACCGTCCACCACGCCTTAAAGCCTCATCAAGTGCATTTGGTCTGTTTGTAGCACCAACAACCACCACCTGTCCACGAGATTCCAGTCCGTCCATAAGAGCGAGCAGCTGTGCCACCACTCGCCTCTCTACCTCTCCTGTTGTCTCGCCGCGTTTCGGCGCGATGGAATCGAGCTCGTCAATGAAGATGATTGAAGGAGCGGTCTTACCCGCCTCCTCGAATATGTCACGCAGATGCTTTTCGCTCTCTCCATAGAACTTACTCATTATCTCAGGACCGGAGATGGAATAGAAATTCGCATCTGTCTCATTTGCTACCGCTTTTGCTATCAATGTCTTACCTGTGCCTGGGGGACCGTGAAGCAGCACTCCTTTCGGTGGCTCGATGCCCAACCGCTCGAAGAGCTCAGGATGCCGCAATGGCAGTTCTATCATCTCCCTTATCATCCCAATCTCGCGTTGTAAGCCTCCGATATCCTCATAAGTCACATGTGGCACCCCAATTCGCTCCTCGCGTGCCTTGCGTAGCACTATCTCGGTATCTAACTTCGGTATCACAGTGCCCAGTGGCACAGTATTGGTGACAACAAAAGTAATGGGGTTACCAAGCATCTCAACCCTGATAATCTGTCCCTTTGTTATCGGTCGCCCCTTCAGTATCCTCGCTAAGTACCGTTCACCTCCTGCAATTCTTACCGGCTGTGTGGGCTCGAGTACAATTCGCTTCGCATCTCTTACCTTCGTCTTGCGTACACGTACACGGTCATCAATGGCAACGCCGGCATTACTCCTTATATTACCATCAATCCTGATTATTGATTTACCACTATCAGGTGCATAGCCAGGCCAAACGATAGCAGTTGCGACATTTTTACCTTCTATCTCCACTACATCGCCACTAACCACACCAAGCTTCCGCATAGTATCGGTATCTATCCTTGCTATGCCTCGCCCGGCATCACGGTGGTATGCTTCCGCCACACGGAGCACCACTGATTCATCTTTCTCATTTTTCTCCTTCATCTCTCCATCTCTCCTTTATACTTGAATATACAATCACCTCTTTTTCTTATAATAGTTATTAGTTACCACACCATACTATAAAAGATTCTTCCCTTAAGGAAAGAGAATGATTAAAAACTCCTTCTTTCAAAAAGAAAGCTTTACCAAAGAGATATATAATATACTTTATGTATTAGGACAAACCGACAGGAGGTGCAGTCTTTATAGATGGAATAAATACCACCTTACTAAACGAGAACGAGCTGGTGGAGATAAGAAAGGCAAAGATAGGTTTCATATTCCAACAGTTCAATCTCATCCACACACTTGATGTGCTATTGCGCGTTCACTTGCCAATAATCCAGGGATCATCATCAGTGATGAACCAACCGGCAATGTGGATATAGATGCGGGAAATGCGATAATGGACATCTTAGAAGCTTTGAATCAAGATGGGTGAACGATAAATCGTGGTGACACATGATTCGGATATTGCTGCTCGTACACACAGTGTGATAAGGATGCGTGACGGAAGGCTATAAGGCTAAGATGAAGGGCACAAGGTATGGGGGTACCCGGTACTTATTCTTGTTACAATTACAGCTCTGACTTCTCTCCTCGCTTACGCTTCTTCGCTGCCAGCCTCTTTACCAGCTCCAGACCCTTCGCCTGTATAGCCTTTACTTCTATATATCCACTCTCTGAGGCGCCTCTAACCAGTTCATCACCCCGTTCCGTGCGAGTGATAACGGTTGACCAGCCATCAGCAGAGCCTACCGCGCCTACAGAGATATCAGCCAATTCCGCAGTGAAATCTGTGCAAACTGAACATCCATCCCCCACAAAACCCTCTAAGTCATCCAGTGAGATAGAGATAGTCTCTCCATCATTATCATATACCAGAAGTTCTTTACCCTTTATATCAAACTTCTTCACATGCTCCAGTGGCACCCGCTCATTCACGAAATCCAGTAGCCCCTCATTGTAGTTCTTGGTACAAAACAACCCTATCAACAATTTTACATCCTCAATTCGCAGTTCGTATGGCTGATTCGCATTCGCAGCCTCTGCCTTCCGCAAACCCTGTATCTGACATGGCAGGCCAACAAATGCAATGGCACTGCAGCCCTCCTCCTGCGCTTCTCTTACACCTATGACAGATGGATATAGGGTATACTTGGTACCCGCACCTTCCTTCAGCGCTTCATAATCCCTCGCAACCACCGTCCGGGGTCTCCAATCACCATTCGCAGTAGTGAGTACCGCACAGTCTATTGCCTGTTTTTCCAGTCCATAAGCGAGTATTGAAGTGACTATACCTCCATCCTGACTTTTTTCCCTTATATCAGCCTTCTTTGTACGTGCTTCGTAACATGCCCGATATACGCCAAGAACATCGTCATCATTACTGACTTTACCAAATATCTTCTGTTCTATCTCCGCCTGTGGCAAGAAGGTTCTGGGGCAGAATGTATAGCACAGTCCACAGACGGTATCATAATCCTCAATGAATACCGGTTCACCATCTTCTATCCTTATCTTATCACAAAAAGCAGCACAGGTTCCACACATGCTGCATCTCCGCCTCGCTACCACCTCGCGCTTCAAATCAGAAAAACCACGTTCTAAAAAGGCTGGTAATCTCACGTATCCCCGCTCTTTTATCTCCACCACCATTATTATCCTTAACCCCCTATCCTATTATACCTTGCTATCCATTATATTAATAAATAACCATTGCAATACTGACACTGTTCACACACAAGGCCGAAGAAAATAAAAATTAGAAAAGGTTAAATAATAATATCGTTCATCAAGACTCAATTATCATGGCTGGAGATAGTAGTAACCTCAGGCATGTATCATGAAAGGCAAAGCAGAATAATAAATTGTTTATATTGCTTTTACAATAGCGGCATGTGCACTCATAATTACAAATGCAATATCAGCAATGCCCGAAGGAGGCTCGTTAGAGATAAAAAGAGAGGAGAATAAAGAGGAAGGGAATATAGAAATGAGTATGTGGATACCGGCGAAGGCATATCCGAGGAGAGCAGGGGGAGAATCTTCGAGCCTCTTTTCACTACGAAATCCCGTAGTGTTGATTTAGGGGTTGCTTTATGTAGAAGATACGTGGAAGTGCATGGAGGGGAAATAGAGGTGGTGAGTGAAGTTGGAAAGGGAGTACGTTTACTATAAAGCTGTCTCTTCCTGAACGAAAAGCAGAAAATGCAGGAAATGATTGGAAGCGTGCAGATCGTGGATGATAATTCTGAACTGCGTGAAACGCTTGCAGATATACTGAAACTGGTAGGTTTTGATGCAGAATCCGCATGAGGAGGCAAGGAAACAATTATGAAAGTCAAAGAAAGATTTTTTGACGTTGTTGTCTTAGACATTAAATTGTAAATTTAAATTGCCCGGGATTGATTAATAGTGTGAATACTTTCAAGGCGATAAAAAAAATCAGTCCAAAGACGAGCGCGATTATGATGAGTGCTTATGCGATGGGAGCGTTAATAAACGAAGCGTTAAATGCATGTGCATTTACCGTTCTATACAAGCCCTTTGAGCCGGATAAGCTACTCGATTTGATAGAGAAGGCGGAAGTATGCACGAGGTTGTGAAAAGGTTGAGAGATGACCATGTGTGTTCGGTTAAGTAACCCATCTATCCATTAGCTTCTCTCGTTTGACATTTGGATCGCATCCCTGACCGAGGTAAATGTTGTATAAAGAGAGCATATCGGTTCGAGTTTCAGCCCCACACACTCGAGTACTTCTGTTAACAATCGGTCTGCTTGCTCGGTGAAGACTTTTGCTCAACGTAAATGCGTGTATTGGTTAGCATTTTTTTTCAGCCTGCTGACGAAATAGCCGCCATAGCGGGCGATTCTGTCGAAGAAGAGGTACTTGAAGTATCCGGGATCGTGGAGCAGGATGCAGCCCTTGAGCTTGGGGCCCCAATCGAAGTATTTATCGCTATCGCCCAAAACACGACCGGGTTACTGTGCTTGAAACTCAATCGCATGGAGCACGCACCTCTGAAGGAAATCACCCCAACCATCTTCGGTGTGAATCGTTCGTAAAAACTACTTATACTCAGTTTCACCCCTGTTTTCTCCCCGTATTCCTGCTTCAGTCCCCGGATAGTGCTCAGAAAACGCACACCAAATC
>Ga0190349_1000476_pt1 | contig 11967 bp, 9 predicted proteins | sample 48721378_MG_FD_179798 | JGI IMG/M metagenome (GOLD analysis project Ga0190349, IMG submission 179798) | Hydrothermal vent microbial mat bacterial communities from Southern Trench, Guaymas Basin, Mexico - 4872-13-7-8_MG | ecosystem: Environmental > Aquatic > Marine > Hydrothermal vents > Microbial...
CTCGGGAAAGGTAATTCAGGGAGATCAGGATTGCTTAATAAACAGGATTTCCATAGACAGCCGAACTTTAATTCCCGGTGATCTATTTTTTGCCATAGTTGGGCCCAATTTCGATGGACATGATTTTATTATGGAAGCTTTCGACAAGGGAGCGGTTGGGGCAATAGTCTGTAAAGGCGCGAGTACTTTATTACAGGATAAACAAATAGATAAAGATAAAATTATTATAGAAGTAAAAGATACCCTTTCTGCCCTGCAGGATTGGTCTAAGCATTATAAGGATAAATTTAATACTTTTAATATCTGTGTAACCGGCAGCAACGGAAAGACCACGACCAAAGAAATTATCGCTCATATCTTATCTCGGGAATTCCCTCTTTTAAAAACCTCCGGAAATTATAATAATGAAATCGGAATTCCTCTTACCCTGCTGCAGCTTGATAAATCACATAAGCTATTGGTGGCAGAGATGGGAATGAGGGGTTTGGGCGAGATAAGAACGCTTACCGATTTTATTCCTCCAGATTTAGCAGTGATTACCAATATCGGAGAGGCACATATCGGTCTATTAGGTTCAAAGGATAATATTTTTAAAGCTAAATCGGAATTATTACAATCATTGGATAAAGACGGTGTTGCCGTTCTAAGTAGAGATGACCCTTATTTTTTTAAGATGCGGGAAATTGTTCAAGACAAGAAGGTATATACCTTTGGTATTAAAAATAAGAGTGATATTATGGCCGGCAATATCAGAATGGTCAGTGATAAGGGGATGAGATTTACCCTAAAAGTGCAAAGTGGTAAAAGCCGAGAAATATATTTTCCCTTACTGGGGAAGTATAACATTTATAATGCCCTTGCCGCTTCTACGGTTGCTTTTGCCCTGGGAATAGAATTGGATTTGATTGAAAGAGGATTATCTTCTTTTAAGCCGTTAGATATGCATATGGAATTAAATGACTTTTATAATGGTATTAAAATATTAAATGATTCCTATAATGCGAGTCCCTTATCAGTAAAAAGTGCTTTAGAAACTTTGGCAGAAGTCGGGAAAACTAACAGAAAGATAGTCATCTTAGGAGATATGTTGGAATTAGGAGAAAAGACCGAATTCTATCACCGGGAAATAGGGAAAGAAGTAGCAAAATTGTCTATTGATATACTGATAACTGTAGGCCCGGGAGGAAAGATAATTGCCCGGTCTTCCCGGGAAGAGGGGATGGCAGAAGAAAGTATTTTTTCTTTTGAGAAAAACGAGAAGCTAAATTTAGCCAAAAAGCTGTTAAGTTTAACTAAAACCGGAGATTTTATCCTATTAAAAGGTTCCCGGGATATGAAAATGGAAGAGATTTTAGAATTTTTACAAAAAGAGCATCAAAAAAATAATCCCGCCTAAGGAGGAGATAATGACCTATTGGCCCTTAACTTTATTAGTTTCTTTTATAATCCCGGTAATTGCACTACCGTTTTTTATAAAATATTTAAAAAAACATAATGTGGGACAGAAAATTCGTCAGGAAGGGCCGGATCTTCATCAACATAAAATGGGAACACCTACCATGGGAGGGATAATGGTTATTCTTACTTTGATAATAGTAGGTTTACTCCTTGTTCCTTACAATAAATATGTTTTGTGGTCGTTGGCGGCCACTGTCGGTTTTGGCCTTATCGGTTTGATTGACGATTTAATTAAATATCTTAAGAAGCGGTCATTAGGTCTTCTTACTATGCAGAAGCTGTTCCTTCAAATTGCTCTGGCTTTAATAATTGCCTATGGTGTCCAACAAAATACTGATTTAGGTAGAGAAATTTATCTTCCTTTTTTAAAAAATAGTATAGACTTAGGAATTATGTTTATGCCTTTTGTGGTCCTGGTGATGGTTAGTTCGGTCAATGCGGTAAATTTAACAGACGGCCTGGATGGGCTGGCAGCCGGGCTAATAATTATTGCTATGCTAAGTTTTGCTTTAATTGCCTACATGCAAAATATATTGCCTATGAGCCTATTTTCCCTGATAGTTGCCTTAACCTCTTTCGGTTTTTTAATCTATAATTTTTATCCGGCCAAGATATTTTTAGGAGATGTAGGTTCTTTGGCTTTAGGCGGAGCACTTGCTTCGGTAGCAATTTTTACCAGAATGGAGCTGTTTCTACTGATAATAGGCGGGGTATTCGTAATCGAAACCTTATCAGTGATACTTCAGGTTGCTTCGGTGAAATTAAGGGGTAAAATAATTTTTAAGATGAGCCCCATTCACCATCATTTTGAGCTTTGCGGGTGGAAAGAACCTAAAATTATTATCAGTTTTTGGATTACTGGAGCGATATTGGCGCTTATCAGCATAGCCAGTATTTAGTAAATACAGTGAAGTGATGAGTAATAAGCAATAAGTATAGAGTTACAAGTTTGAAAAAGTAGTGGCGTATTGCATACGCCCAAAAAATTCTCGCCTGGTCTATGTAGGGGCACGATGCATCGTGCCCAAAATAAACGGAAAGATACAAACAAAGAAGGGCACAATTCATTGTGCCCCTACGCCTGAACCTTATTTCTTTCTTTAACGCGATACGCAATAGGAGAGTGGATTGAAACGCAAAAAGCAACACGATATACTGTATGCGAAGTTTAAATTCGTATCTCGTATCCCCGTTTTCACGGGGACAAGTCTTGTGAATCGTATCTCGGAATATCGCGAAAAATTAAAAGCGCAAAACTATAACTTAAAATTCAAAATTAAGAGAGAAAAGTTTTTAGTTTTGAATTATGATTTTTCGCTTTTAGTTTTAACTTTTTAGTTACTATACTGAAAACTGTCAACTGAAAACCTGTATTTAATACTAACGACTATTCACTATTCACTAACGACTAATTACGGGGTTAATTTGAGATGCTAATAGAAAAAAAATCTCCTGATTTATGGCTTTTTATAACGGTAATTATTCTAATGGCTATCGGCATATGTATGGTTTTTAGTTCGAGTTACATTATGGCCTATAAATGGTATGGAGATAGTTATTATTTTTTAAAAAGACAATTAATTTATGCTATAATAGCGCTGGTAGTATTCTTTTTCGCAATATATACCGATTATCATTATTACAAAAAAATTACTTTGCCTATCTTAATTTTATCCATTGGATTGTTATCGATGGTGTATATTCCAAGTTTCGGGAGAACTGCGGGAGGGGCAAGCAGATGGGTTAAGATAGGATTTTTTTCTTTTCAACCTTCCGAAATTGCTAAATTCGCTTTGATCCTATATATGGCAGAATCTTTAACCAGAAAGCAATTAAAAGATATAAAAACCTTTGTTAGAGGGGTATTACCCCCTTTAATTATAATGTTTGTAATGTTTTTACTAATCCTGAATGAACCGGATTTTAGTACTTCCTTAATTATTTTGGGCATTTCTTTTATTATGTTATTTATTGGGGGGACTCGGATAATTCAGCTTTATGCCTTAATAGTAGCAGCAATCCCCCTGGGAATATTGATATTATCCAGAGAAGAATATAGAAGAACGAGATTGCTCTCCTTTTTGGACCCCTGGAAAGACCCCTTGGATAGCGGCTTTCACATAATACAATCCCTGTTAGCTTTGGGGAGCGGTGGAGTTTTTGGAATCGGACTGGCAGAGAGCAAACAAAAATATTTCTATCTTCCTGACCAGCATACTGACTTTATCTTCTCAATAATCGGTGAGGAATTAGGGTTTATAGGTACTGTAATAATAATTATTCTCTTTACCGTATTATTGTGGCGCGGATTCAGGATAGCCCTGGATTCTTCTGATCAATTTGGAACTTTACTGGCTGCTGGGATTACCTCTATGATAGTTTTTCAGAGTATTATAAATATTGGAGTGGTAACTAAGATGATTCCCACTACCGGCATTACCCTGCCCTTTATTAGCTATGGGGGTTCATCTCTAATTGTAAATATGTTTTGTGCAGGAATTTTATTAAATATTTCCCGGTATAAAGTAAAAGAGCAAGGGGTTTAATTAATGGCGGTAAAGGTGATAATTTCGGGTGGTGGAACAGGGGGGCACATATATCCAGGAATTAGCCTGGCTTATGAGATAAAAGACAGAGACGTGAATAATGATATTCTGTTTGTGGGAACTGAAAGGGGTATGGAATCAAAACTTATTCCCCGGGAAGGTTTTAAATTTATAAAAATAAAAGCCCGGGGCATTCAACGGAAAATATGTTTTGAAAATTTTACGGCTATTATCATTTTTTTAATTTCTTTATTTCAGTCATATAAAATTATAAAAAATTATAAACCGGATATAGTTATCGGAACAGGGGGCTATGTGAGCGGTTCGGTTGTTTTGATGGCTGCGATATTAGGTATTCCCACTTTTGTCCATGAGCAAAATGTAATCCCCGGGATTACCAATAAGTTTCTATCTCGTTTCGCCAGGGCAACTTTTTTAAGTTTTAGTCAGTCAGAAGAATATTTCAGTAATAAAACAAATTTGATTTTTACCGGTAATCCCCTCCGTTTTAAGAATACTAAACAGAGCACAGACAGAGAATATAAGGAATTTAACCTTGATCCTTCAAAAAAAACCATATTGGTGTTGGGAGGCAGCAAGGGAGCAGCTTCGATTAATCGAGCTGTTTTGGGAGGTATCGATTTAACAAAAGAGGTGATAAAAAACGACTGGCAGGTTTTATTGATTAGCGGGCAAGACGATTATGATAATATTATGGAAATATTGGGAGAAGACCAGAAAATATTTTCCGTAAAATCTTATCTATATGATATTGAAAAAGCCTATTCACTGGCTGATTTGGTAATCTGTCGGGCGGGAGCTACAACTTTAGCCGAGATTGCGGCCCATGGTTTACCGGCAATTTTAATACCTTATCCCTATGCTACTCATGACCACCAGGGGATTAACGCTAAAATTTTTGAAAGAGAAGGGGCTGCGATATCAATTTTAGAAAAGGATTTATCTGATGGGAAATTAGCCCGGGTTTTTCTCGATATATTAGAAGATAAAAATCGATTAGAAATAATGTCTAAGAAGAGTAGAGAGTTAGGTAATGAAAATTCAGCCAAGAAGATAGTGGACTATATTTCTGATTACATTAAAAAAGTTTAAAAATAAAAGAATATGTTTTACGGATAGAGGACGATGCATCGTGCCCACAAGAGCCAGTAGGTAATAAACGACAAGGGCACAATTCATTGTGCCCCTACAATAATTATAATCAATCTTATTTCCAATGCAATACGCAATACGCGATACGAAATACGAAACAAAGGTGGAATTATATTTAATGAATGAAAAAAAACTACACATACATTTTATTGGAATTGGCGGCTCGGGAATGAGCGGCTTAGCCTCAATACTTCTTGATTCGGGTCATAAAATAAGTGGCTCTGATATTACGACTTCAAAGATAACTAAAAGATTGGCTAATAAAGGAGCTACTATTTTTAAGGGCCATAATGAAGATAATGTAGAAGGAGCAGATTTAGTAGTAGTTTCCTCGGCAATCCCCGCATCTAATTCGGAAATAACTGGTGCCAGGGACAGAAAGATTACCACAATCAAAAGGGCTGAAATGCTGGCAAGGCTTATGGATAATAAATATGGAATAGCCGTTGCCGGTACACACGGCAAGAGCACCACTGCTTCCATGATAAGCCTCTTATTAGAAAGGAACGGGTTCGACCCCACCGTAGTAGTAGGAGGAGAGTTAAACAATTTTAAAAATAATGCTAAATTGGGGAAAGGGAATCATATAGTTGTAGAAGCCGATGAAAGTGATGGTTCATTTTTGGAATTGAATCCACAGATGGTTGTAGTTACTAATATAGAAGATGACCATTTAGATCATTATAAAAATCTGGGAAATATTTTGAAATATTTTAGGAAGTTTATTAGTAATGTCCCCGATAACGGACGAATTATCTTGTGTAAGGACTGCGATAATGTAAAAGAACTGGTAAAACAATGCGAGAGAAGTTATGTTTCTTACGGAATATCTACCGAAGCGGATCTTATGGCTAAAGATATAGAATTAGATAAGTTATGTTCTAAATCAAAGATATACTGGCAGGGCGAAAGAATGGGCGAACTATATTTAAAGGTTGCCGGATATCACAATATCCTAAATGCTTTGGCAGCAATTGCTGTTGCTCTGGAACTGGGGATAAGTTTTAGGGAAATTTTTAATACATTGGAAACTTTTCAAGGGGTACATAGAAGAATGGAAATTATTGCTAATTTGGACGACAAAATATTGATACTCGATGATTATGCTCATCATCCTACCGAGATTAAAGCAACTTTGAGCGCCTTAAGAAGCAGCTGGCAAAACAGAAGAATAATCGCTGTATTTCAACCTCACCGCTACAGTAGAACCAAACTTTTAGCGGAAAAGTTCGGTAAGGTATTTTTTGATGCCGATTATGTAATTATCAACGATATTTATTCCGCTAATGAATCACCGATATCCGGAATCAGCGGAGAAACCATATTTAAGGAAGTAAAAAAATCCAATCATAGGCAGATAAAATATTTGCCTTCAAAAGATGATATTTTAAATTATTTATCTGAAATTATTCAACCGGGAGATATAGTAATAACTATGGGGGCAGGAGATATTTGGACGGTTGGACAGGAATTAGCTCAAAAATTAAAAAAACAAAGGGATTTTAATATTATTGGAAAATGAATATAGATATTATAAAAGATGAGTGTAAAAAACAAGGAATTAGCCATATAATTAAATACGATGAGCCATTAAATAATCATACTTCATTAAGAATTGGGGGATCTGCTGATATTTTTTGCAGCCCTAACAATATCGAAGATTTAAAAAAAGTCGTTTTTATTTCTAAAGAACATAATATTCCTTTCCGGGTTATGGGAAATGGAACAAACTTATTGATTTTGGATGGCGGGATAAGAGGTTTGGTGATCAACCTAAATAAAGATTTTAAAAAAATAGATTTTTCTGATAAAATTATAAAAATAGGTGCAGGAATCTCATTGGCACTCTTGAGCAATATGGCTTTGGATAGAGAATTGAGCGGGTTAGAATTTGCCTGTGCCATTCCCGGGGCTTTGGGCGGAGCAATAATTAATAATGCCAGCTTTCAAGGAGAATGCATGGCAGATGTAGTACAAAATGTAACTTTTTTAACCCGGGAAAATAGAATAGAAAAAATATCCAAATCTAATTTGAATTTTAATTATCGTGAATGTAATTTAAAGGGAGAGTCGGTAGTAATTTTAGAAGCAACTCTGCTGCTCAAAAAGGGGAATAAAGAAGAGATTGAATCTAAGATAAAACAAAATATTGAAATCAGGAAAACCAGCCAGCCTTCGGATAAATTCAGCGCGGGAAGCATATTTAAAAATCCACCCGGTTATTATGCCGGAGAATTGATCGAAAAGGTTGGAGCGAAAGGGCTAACTCGAGGTAAAGCAGAGGTCTCTACCCGGCATGCTAATTTTATTGTGAATAATGGTGGGGCGTCAGCCAGAGATATTCTATATTTAATTGAAGAGATTGAGAAAAGAGTAAGGAAAAATTTTGGAATAAAATTAGAGCGCGAAATAGAAATTTGGGGAGAACCTTAAAAGACAGTATATAGTATTTAGGTATAAAGTAGCATCACGGCGTTGCCGTGATGAATCCAGGAAGAAAGAAGCCAGAAGAAATTCGTATATCATATATAGTTAAAGAAAGAGAAGATAGAAGATAAAAAAATACCGATTATTGCGTATCGCGTGAAGAAAATTAGAAATCAGCGAGGAGTAGGGGCACGATGCATCGTGCCCAAAGCAGAGTTTGATTCATCAAACCCATTACCCCGTAGGATAGGTGTCCCCCGTTTTCACGAGGACAGGCCCGCCTGTCAAGGATAGATTCCACTCCCCGATCAGGTCGAGGACAGGTTTCGCGGGAATGACAGAAAATGATTCAGGGCGGATAAGTCCGCCCCCTACAAAACAAAATCACAAATTTTAGAGGGTAGGTATTTCTCTTGTTATGCTCAAGTTAAACGCTGTACGCTATATGCTAATATCAAAGGGGATTTTTAATATAAGTGAATATAAAATTAGAAGATGAGGATAAAGAAAGAGACACAAGGGATGAGGAAGAGGAAGAAGAAGGCGGAAGAAATCAATCTTTAGCATTGAGACTCACTAAAATATTAATTTTTTATCTGGCTTTAGGTTTTTTAGGTTGGAATTTTTTTTCTTTTATATTCAGTTCAAATTTTTGCAACATAGAAGAGGTCATTATTAAAGGCAATGATTATCTGAGTAAGGATGAGATATTTTATAAGTCCGGGATACAATTAGGTGAGAATATCTTTAAGTTAGATCTAAAAAAATCTATGGATTCCTTAAGACAAGAACCCTGGATAAAAGAAGTAGAAATAAAACGGGTGATACCTAATAAAATCATTATTTTCTTAAAAGAAAGAAAAGCGGCGGCAATTGTCCACATCGGAGAAGAGTATTATTTTTCCACTAAAGAGGGGATAATTTTATCTAAAAGTGACAAACCGGAGGAAGAGTTTGTCCTGCCCTTTCTATCAGGATTAGAGATTGATGGAATAAAAATAGGAGAAATTATAGATAAACCTGAATTTAGGCTGGCATTAGAAGGCATTAATTCAGCGGAAGTGATATTACCCAGGAGATTTTGCCGGGTAGAAATATTATCTCCGGATGATTTTATGATTTGCAATGAGGATAATACCTTAAAAGTTAGAGTTAATAGGCCAGAGGTAATTATTAGTAAAGAAAATATGTTAAGGGAAGCACTAGAAAAAATTGAAAAGGAAAAATTATTAGTAGACTATATAGATATCCGCTTTAAAGACAGCCTGGTAATAAAATTAAAAAAATGATGTTTATAAATTTGTAAAATAAAAGATATGTGTTAGTATAAACTTTAGTGGGGTAGTTAGATAAAAAAGAAGAACTTTGCTTTGTTTCCTTCTTTACCTAATACCCAATAAGAATTTGTTTTGATTCTCGGTTTCTATTAGCTTTTTGAGATACGATTCACGAGATTTGCCCCCGTGAAAACGGGGATACGAGATACGAGATTTTAGTCTGTTTACTTTAATTTTTCAATAGTGTATGATATTTTTAAGCATGCAGGAGGTTATGAATATGGGAATGGATGAAATTGTAGTCGGTTTGGATATAGGTTCCGGAAAAGTATGTACAGTTGTAGGTGAATTAGGTGTGGATGATGAGATAGAAATTATTGGCGTAGGTACATCCCCCTCCTTAGGAATAAGAAAAGGAATAATTATTGATTTGGAACAAGCCATACAATCGGTAAAAGAATCTATTGAAAGCGCTGAACGTATGGCAGGAACTCGCATTAATTCTGCTTTTATCTCTGTTGCAGGAAGTCATATAACCTCTGTAAATAGCAAAGGAGTTATTGCTATTTCCGGAGAGTCCCCGGAAATTACCGAAAATGACATTGAAAAAGTTATAGAAGCGGCTAAAGCAGGAATAGTTTCTTCCGAGGAAGAATTAATTCATACCTTAAGCCGCGAATTTATAATTGACGGCCAGAGCGGAATATCGGATCCTCTGGGAATGTCGGGGGCAAGATTGGAGTGTAAAGTTCATATTATAACAGGCTCAGTTACCGCTGTGCAAAATTTAGTTAAATGTGTAGAAGGAGTGGGTTTGGACATTGAGGAAGTTATTTTTGGAACCTTAGCCTGCAGTAATGCAGTTTTAAGTAATGCCGAGAAAGATTTGGGAGTTTTATTAATTGATATTGGTGCGGGGACTACTGAAATAGCAATTTTCGTTGAAGGGGGATTAGCATATTCTGCAGTTCTACCGGTAGGAGGCATTCAAATAACTAATGATTTAACCGTTGGCCTAAGAACTTCTATAGAGGAAGCTGAAAAGATTAAAATTAACTATGGAAGCGCAGTTGAAAAGAATGTTTCTCCTGAAAAATTAGTAGAGATTCCCAGTATAGACCAAAAGGATAAACATAATGTATCTCAAAAATATCTAGTAGATATAATTGAACCCCGGGTAAGTGAAATATTTAGTTTGGTAGGAACTGAAGTTAGAAAATCCGGGTGTTATAATATGATTCCCGGAGGAATAGTTATAACCGGAGGAAGTTCTTTACTGCCCGGTATCTCAGAAGTTGCAGAACAGGTCTTAAATTTACCCTCTCGATTGGGGAGACCCCACTACGAAGGGGAGTTAGCAGACATGATAAACGACCCATCCTATTCTGAAGCAATCGGATTGTTAAGTTTTGCTACCGAAAAATATTCTATCGGAAGATCATTTCACTCAAGCAAAAGAAAAGTGGGAGCAAGAAATATTTTTACTCGAATCATTAATTGGTTGAAAGATTTTTTTTAGTTTTTTTTATCGCCTTTAAATAGGCAAATATTCCATTATTTGCGGGGAGGTTATAAATTGTTTAACCTTAAGAGTAAAGTAGGAGAATTTATCGAAATAAAAGTAATCGGTATAGGCGGCGGTGGCGGAAATGCGGTTAATAGAATGATTGACGCGAAATTACAGGGGGTTAATTATATTTCGGCTAATACCGATGCCCAAGTATTAGCCTTTTCTAATGCAGAACAAAAAATACAAATCGGCAGTAGGATAACCAAAGGTTTGGGTAGTGGATCGAATCCTGAAATTGGCCGTAAAGCTGCGGAAGAAGACAAAGACAGGATTACTAAAGCTTTAAAAGGAGCGGATATGGTATTCATCACCGCTGGAATGGGTGGTGGAACAGGAACCGGTGGTGCCCCTATCGTTGCTCAGATATCCAAAGATTTGGGTGCTTTAACGGTGGGAGTGGTAACCAAGCCTTTTTCTTTTGAAGGCCATAGAAGGATGAAACAGGCTGAGGAAGGAATAAAATTATTAAAGGAATGTGTAGATACTTTAATCGTAATACCCAATGATAGATTGCTTCAGATTATCGAGGAAAATACTTCTGTGTTAGATGCTTTTAAAATTGCTGATGAAGTTCTGCTGCATGGTATTCAGGGAATTACCGAAATTGTAGTCGAACCGGGTTTAATAAATGTGGATTTTGCGGATGTAAAAATGATTATAGAAAATGCCGGTACAGCTATAATGGGATTGGGAAGAGCCAGCGGTGAAAACCGGGCTGTAGAAGCAGCTCAAAGAGCTGTAAACAGTCCGATTCTAGATACAAAAATCGATGGAGCTAAAGGGTTATTGTTTAATATCAGCGGAAGTGCAAGTTTAACTTTACATGAAGTTAATAAAGCTGCCGAAATAATTTCTAAGGCAGCTAATCCGGAAGCTAATATTATTTTTGGAGCGGTAATTGACAAAGGGTTAAATGACGAAGTGAAGGTAACGGTAATAGCTACCGGATTTGAAACCTTAGATAAAATTACAGATGAACACAAATTTGAGGAGATTGACTTCGATAAAGATAAGATAAGTTATAATGATTTAGATATTCCTACTTTTTTAAGGGAGAAAAAGTAAGAAATAGCGTGGAGCGTACAGCGTTTAGCGTATAGAATAACTAGTATTGAGTTAAGAAAGAAGTATATAGTAAAGAAAACAAAAGAGAAAAACAGAAAAATAAAATGTCAAGAACCATTTGTAGGGGCACAATGTATTGTGCCCTTTTTTTATGGTCTTTTGATTATCTTAGGGCACGATGCATCGTGCCCCTACTTAGACAGGCGGGCCTGTTCCCCGTTTTCACGGGGACAGGCTCTGTGAAAACGGGGAACGCCTGTCCTACGGAGGGCAGACACAAGGTCTGCCCCTACATATTACAAAACAGATATTATTTTTTAAGGATTTAAATTATTGGTGTTACCACCTAGTATCATCTATAATTTTCTTTCCCCGTAGGGGCACAATGAATTGTGCCCTTTTTTATAATTCACTCAGTTACTTGGTTAACCGGTTTAAAATTAAATTTTAC
>Ga0190349_1000479_pt1 | contig 11916 bp, 9 predicted proteins | sample 48721378_MG_FD_179798 | JGI IMG/M metagenome (GOLD analysis project Ga0190349, IMG submission 179798) | Hydrothermal vent microbial mat bacterial communities from Southern Trench, Guaymas Basin, Mexico - 4872-13-7-8_MG | ecosystem: Environmental > Aquatic > Marine > Hydrothermal vents > Microbial...
CATGCAACCAGAATTCTTGATAGGAATTTAAGTTTGATGTAAGATCAAGGAAGGGGCTAAACCCATTCCAAGAACCATGAAAAGAAGAGAATGCTTCTAAATAGTGATTCAAGTCCTTGGGGTTTAAAACAGCATCATTGTAGTTAATATCCACAGCAATGCCTTTTTTAGAACTCACAAAAGGAAAATTGTTAATAAAAGTAAAGAAATATTCTGGCATTGTGATAAACTTTCCTTTTATTTCAAAGGCATCAAATTCGTTGGTGTCAGTAAAGTCTTCCCAAGTTGGAAGGTCTGCTGAAAAGCCGGCTCGATAAAATAGCAATTTCAAGTCTGAAATGATCCCAACGACGGTTACTTGTTGTTTAGAAATCGGGTACATTGTCCCTGCAACATTTAATGTGAGAGTATCATTCAACTCGAACAAAGGAGTGGAAGAGGGGTCTTCAAAAAAGTAGAGAACCTCACTCGCATTTGTTGGCATTCGCCCTGAAAGTAAATTAGACTCGAGAATAGTAAATAACTCCTCAGGGAAAGTAAAATAACCATAGGCATTGCCAAGCTGCGGATCATACCGGTTTTCATACACTTGAAATGCATAAACCCACGAGTAATTATCTCTCATCAAGTTAGAAGCAATATCATTAAGACTATTTTTCATAGTTTGTATCAATGTAGTAATATCATTTAATGAATAGTTGGGCTCATTGGCAGTTGATATAATTCTATAAGTACTAATTGCTGAATCATCGTACCAATCTTTTGCCTTAAAGAAATCATGAAAAGCTTGCTCACGGTTGTTATACCAGACTATTGAAAAACTGGTTAATAATGTGAAAATTAAGGAGGTGCTAAGAATCGTCAAGATGAAACGCTTCCTATTTGATTGGATAAAGGTTTTAAATAGAATCCAGAAGCTATTTTTTCTCAAGTTTAAGAGACCATCTTTCAAACCCACTTTTCTTTCCTCCCTTATACCTCCGACACCATATGATATTGTTTTATCTTGGGGATTAATCTTGTTAACCATCCGAGAGCAATAAGCCCACCAACTAGTATTATCGCTAAACCAGAGTAAGCGTTAAAGCTAAGTTTAAATGACGAATAAACTTGATAATTACTCGAGAGAAAAGTACCAATCAACCATCCAAATATGAACCCACAAAAAGAACAGAAAATAATTGGAATAAGAGAAATAATGCCCAATTCGAGAAGAAAAGCCTTTTGAATTTCTTTTTTTGTAATTCCTAAAGTATACTCTATTTCCAGTGCTTTAGTTCTAAACTTGAAGATATTCGCAACAATAATATTTAGATAAAGAACCGCAATAATTGAAGAAGCAATTGTACTAAAGGCTTGAAAAATCGTTATGAGGTTTATGCTCTCGAGGTCCATTTCATTGATAACCATACTTTGGTCAACAATCTCCACTGCAGGAGATAATTGGTTTTGAATTTGCTCTTTGGTAGTAGAAAGGCTTTCACTCGAGGTAGTTTTAATTATAATGTGAAATGATTTTGAAGTTTTAAAGGAGATTAAAGATGTTTCCAATTTCTCATAAGAATCTAGTGACATTACAAGTGAAAAAGCGATTCTTTCACCGTTGAAAGCAACACGCTTTCTCTGTGGTAAAAGCGGAAATACATCGAAACCGGCTATAAAGGTGAAAGTGATTTCTTTTGATACCTCTCCAAAAAAGGCATTCGTAAACCGAACGCCATCACTATAACCCTTTCGCTTAGCATAATCCTCAGTCATCAAATATGATAGGTTTTGTTCTAATTGGGAAATCTCACCTGGGTTGATTCCAAAATTCAATGTGGACAACTCTACTGTTGCAAGGAAAGCTGTTAGGTTGTAAATACAGAGAATAGGAACAGTATACTCTTGTTCTCCAAAAAAAGTGTCCCTCTTTAAAGTAAAACTCGATAGCATAACTGAAGCAGTTTTTTCTATGCCAGAGATGTTTGAAAGAGCTTCTTGTGAAGGTAAGAGCTGTGGATATTGAGAGTTTAATACTAAATCAGATGCCCCTAAAGCCAAAGTCTTTTCAATTGTCAAATGGTCCGAGAGAGAGGGTTTTAGCACTATTCCCGGAATGAGAGCAAGTCCAAACAAAAGTAAAAAGGAAATTGCCTTTTTGTAAGATTTATTGTTGAATTTAATGTTTTTAAATGAAAAACCTAACAAATTCTTTCGCCTGCGCCATAACTTCTCACCGAACCATTCAAATGTAAACACTATACAACGTGAAAAGAGGAAAAAAGCCGCCAAAGTAAGCATCACTACACCAAAGAAGATCATTACCCAACCCAATGTATAAAGTGACCAATAGGTCGTTAGGATTTCTTTTGCTGTGAATTTTAGAATGAAAATTCCCAAGCTAGTTAAGATTATACCGGGAAAGCTTAATAGTAATTCCACTTTTGAAAAGAGTTGTTGAAATCGATTCTTCTGATAATTAGCCAAAGAAAGTGATTTAATAGCAGGAAGAGTTCTAACTTTTCTTAGCTCGATTATTAGGCCTAGTAAGAAGTATAGAATTAAAAATGAAAACATGACGAATAAAAAGAGAGGAGCAGTAAGAAAAGAAAAAGCATCTTGGTAGCCATTGGGATCGGAAAGCGAGACAATTAAGCTTATTAATAAACTGCAAAAACTTCCAACAATTGAACTGAAAAACAGAATCCAAATAACTTCAATAGACACTAACCAGGAAAGTCTTTTCTTATTTACTCCAAGGGTTTGTAATAAACCCAGAGAAGCGAGATATTCTTTTTGATGGTAATTGAAACCTTCATAGCAAAGAAAGATTAGTAAAAGACTTAAGGGAAAAATTGCTGCCAGGACAATAATGGTTTTCGAACGCCAATTGCTTTGAAAGGTTCTTAGAGACTCATATAGATCTAAACCAATGGTAAAAGTTTCTTGAGGTTCAGAAAGGAGCCCCTGGAAAGTGAACAAGTGTTCTTGAAAGTATGAGAGGTATTTACTTATTTTCACAGCCCTGATAGCTTTGGTATTATAATCAAAATCAATGATTACCGCTCTTCCGGTGGACAAAAAAGGAAAAGAATTTGCAATGTCTACAAGAAATGAACTTGTGGTAAAGAACCTTTCTTGAGGGGTGTATTTATACCGCCAGTATTTAATATTCGAAGTCCAATTTAGAACATCGGTTGACAAGCTGTTTTCACGGAAACTCCTTTCAAGATTAGAAAGAATTCCAACAATAGTAAAATTCATTGTAAAAGCATTTTGAGAGCTGTCACTTTGTAAAGAGAGAGTATCATTTATATGGTAAGCAGGATTTGAGGGTGAGATTTGATAATACAAAAGCTCTGTATAATTATTGGGTAACCTTCCTTCAATTAAACTCTCATAGAAAACCTCGCTTAGAAAAGCAAGGTATCCATTCACCTGAAACCTTTGTAGAAGGCTTTGATTGCGGTGTAAAAATTCCACACTAAATAACGAGGTGCAATTTGATGCCAATGATGGGATAAAATGGTTTAAAGTATCAGTCAATTCTGAAGTGACTTTTTCAAGATAATTGTGCTCAAACCCTTGAGTAAAATTACTTGATATGGTGCTGTAATAAGCATTAATATCTAAATCATCATTCCAATCCTTTTGGTTAGAAAAATACTTCTGAAGCATGGAATTTTGTTTTGAATACCAAAGTATGAAAAAAGCATTCAAAATTAAGAAAATAAAAATCGTGTTTAAAATGAGAAAGATAAACTTCCGGTTGTTTGACTTTATGAATATCTTCAGTAGAATCCAATTGGAGCCCTTTCTCACGTTTGAACGACTCATAACCCGCAATCCCTAAGATATTTGATTAAAAAGATACGAGTCAAAACTTAAAATTATTGTGAACATTTTAATTATTTTTAGGATAAAAAAAGTTAATGATAGTAGGGGGGAAGTCGACAAAATATTCAAACGCATATTATAACTATAATGCTCTAAAAATGTAGTAAAGGTTTTTTAAAAAATATGTTTAATAAATCTAAGATACCGACTTGAAAAAATTATGCTGAAAGAAAAACTTTTAACTTCAGCCTAAACACAACATTCAAAAATAGAAGAAAATGCGCATTAATTAGTTAAAATAATTCGAGCTGTGAAATAAATGAAGCCTAGTCAACGTTTCCAAAAGAAGGTATGGAGAAAACCGCCAAAACAAAAATCCAAACAGCATAAGATTCCAAATAAAATTGGGAAAGCAAAGTGTGCAGTCTGTAAAAAGCCGATAAATAGTGCCAAACGAAATTTAGCCCGAGAGAATTTCAAACGAGCAAAGAGTTCTGTGCGAACCAACCGACCATATGGCAATTATCTTTGTACTACCTGTTTGCGAAAATTGACCATAAAAGAGACTAGAGCACTTCAAACAGAATAAGAGAGGAATAGCTTAGGGGTTATTTTTTCCCCTTAATCATTTTCTATTTTTCACAAGACTTTTTGTAACTTTTTTAAGGGAAAACAAGTGCTTTCCATGCGGTGAAAACAGCATGGAATTTGAAATACCTGAGACTCTTGAAAAGACGCGGGAATATCTCGTTGAAGCCAAACACGCAGCCGATTTTCTTGGAAGCGGGAAAGTTGAAGTGTTATCGACCCCCTCGATGATTCTTATGATGGAACAGACGGCATTGCTTGCGGTTCAAGACTATCTTCCGGAAGGATGGATCACTGTTGGGATTTTAGTTAACATTCGTCATTTAAAAGCCACACCAAAGGGAGAAACGGTACGAATTGTTGCAAAGTTAAAGGAGAGGGATCGTCGCCGGCTTGTTTTTGATGTTGCTGCTTATCATGGCGATGAAATAATTGGAGAAGGAACTCACGAACGTTTCATTGTTAATAAAGAAAAATTCATGGCCAGTATAAAAAAGAATTAAAAAAAAAGGCCAAACCTTTTTTTTCTTATTTTATTCTGATGGTTGCATTCCATCTATGAGAATAATAATAATTGACATTCCGATTGGTATAAGGACATATGTTAAGAGAGTCATCAGGATTGTTCCTTGATTACTTGCATCGGTAGACATTATCGCTAAGACTGCGAGCATTATGATGAAGAAGATAGGTGACACAACACCGATAACGAGGAAAAGCTCTGCTATTACGCCAAGGCCTTCAATGAACTCTTTTTCTTCTCTAATTTTATCGCGCATCAAAGACTTGGTTTCATTTGTGAGATAGCTTGTCAGGTCTCCACCGGAATTGATTACTGAAATTAATCCCTCGAGAAAGGCTGAGTAAACTTTTGATGGTGAGTTCTCTGCAGCAATTTCTATTGCAGTCAGTAGGTCATATCCTAGGATTTCGATATTTCGAGAAATTTTCTCGGCTTCTTTGGCAATCTCCAATTGAATATTTTCATTGGCGAGTGCTAGAAACGCCTTATCTGGTGCCACGCCAGCGGAAGCCATTGCGGCTAGGAACGAGCTTGCTGTCGGCAGCGAGGATTCAAGGGCACGTTTACGGTTACTGGCAACATATCGTGGATAGACTAGAAATCCCATAGCAACGACAAATGGGACCAATAAACCGATGATTGTTGCGCTGAACCAAACGGTTCCGGTCAAAGCGCCATTGAAGGCATATAGAATACCCAATGTTGCCGGGAAAGCCAAAATTAAAGAGATTATAATTGTGAGAAAACTTGTAGAGAGATACATTCGAAGGCTGACTTCCATCCCTGCTTTTCTCAACGTTTTCCCCAATTCACTGAAACGAGGTAAGAGCGGCTCCATCATCTTACCAAAACGCAAATACGCAATTCTTCGAAATCCTTTACTCATGTGCTTACCTTCCTCTAAAAGTATTAGACTTTCTTCATTTTAAAATTTAATGTTCTAGTACTCATATAAGAAAAACGCCTTTTAAGAGGTGAAAAGAGAAAAAATGGAAAAAGAGGGCACTCTTTGTGAGGGGTAGCGGGAGTTGGTTTTTCTTTTATTCCAAACCTTTAACAGCCCTATCATAAGTTCGTTGTGGATTACTATAATATTCTCTAACGACAGTAGCCACATCTTGCCAGTGGCGGATCTTCTTCTTGACCATCCAGCGGAGAACGGTTTTCCGTTTCTCAATTTCATCCCAACATTCTTGGTCGGTCCATCCTAATTGGTCGCGAATACGTTCAACAATATAGGAACGACCATAGAAGGTGAAATTGTCTTCTCTAGGATTCCATTTGAAGACAGGATTAGTTAACAACTCATTAGTAACTGGATCTACGCCGGCAATTTCTGTGACCTCAACAGTTCGGCGCATGAATTTCCCGCCCAAGCGTACTTTTGCTTGCACAGCGACAATGTCAAGGGAACGTAATAATGTTCGGGGAATATTCATTGGTTCTGACTCGAGACGATGAATGACTGATTCGACAGAGTCACCGTGAATGGTTGCCAAACCGAGATGCCCTGTTGCCATTGACTGGAAGAGCATATACGCCTCCTCACCACGGATTTCACCTACGAGGATATAATCTGGCCTTTGTCGCAAAGCTGCTTTGAGGAGGTCGAACATTGAGATTTCTCCTCGCTTTTTGCCATCTTTTTCTATGCCACCAAACCCCAATCTCGAGACCGAAGGAATCCAATTCTCGTGGGGGAGATTAATTTCAGCGGTATCTTCAATAGAGATAATCTTAGCATCTGGTAGAATGAACATAGAGATACAGTTCAAGAGGGTGGTTTTTCCGGAAGCCACACCACCTGAAATCATGACCGAATGTCGATTCTCAATGACAAACCAATAGAACGCCCCTATCAAAGGATCGATAGTATTCAGCATGATAAGGTCAGTAATAGTCATTGGGTCTGAGCGGAATTTCCGGATAGTGAAGGTTGAACCTCTTTGAGTGACTTCTTTCCCGTAAGTAATGTTGATACGGCTTCCGTCTGCAAGCGAAGCGTCAACAATGGGATTAGCAACGCTGATATGTCGGCCGGACCTTTGAGCAAGTTTGATAACAAACGAGTCGAGTTCTTCCGCGTCATCAAAGACAATGTTCGTCGGGATAGACTCATGTTTCCGGTGCCAGACATAAATAGGAACACCAACGCCATCGCAGGAGATGTCTTCAATCATATGGTCCTTTAACAATGGTTCAATTTTCCCAAACCCTAACAAATCACGCTGTACATAATAGAGGATTCGATCAAATGAATCATCTTTCAATTTGAGGTTATAATCTTTAACGATATCGAAAACCTTTCTTCTCAAATATTCTGCGGCACGGTCCTTTTCTTTCAAGAGAGAAAAGTCCACGTCGAGCTCTTCGATGAGAATCTGCTTAATGATCTTGAACTTTTCCTCCTCTTTCTGCTCCAATGGAACTTCAACCACAATGTACTGTGTTCTATTGGAGATGGGGTCTGTCTGAATCAAACAATAGCTGAAGGGAGGAATGAGAGGGTAAGTCTCTTCCAATAAGGGCGCTGAGTCGATGGAGGAGACTGGTTTAAGGTCTTTATCTTGTGGGCTCTTTTCAGTCATTTTACTGCACACCTAATACTTATAGTATAATTATTCTAAAAGCTTCCGTTCCCTCGAGACTCTGAAAAGCAACATAATGCTGGTCAAGAGTGCTTGTAATTACTGGCAGGCCAAGACCGGAAGGGCTGACAAGGGTGACATTGCGCCATGGGATGGTAGTTTCAAAAACGACTTCTTGAATATTTGAATCTGTAAGGTCAGACGCTTCGATAAACCAATGGTTTGCCCCGGGTAAAATACGGAAGGTAATTTGATAGTCATGGCTCGAAAGGTCAAGCGGCAGAATGAGAGAACGATTAATGATCACTCGACCGGTTAGGTCCTGCTGCAAGCCTAACTCCAAGACATTTTTAATCTCCTGAGCAACCGAAAACGCCACCTCATTCAAGCCAACTTCAATTGTATTCTCGAGAGTAGTGGTATTAATTGAGTTAAAAGTCAAAGTCACACCTGCAATAGTTAGAACGCCAATAGCTACAACACTGATATACATTACCCATTCTTGTGGCATTTCTATCGCTCCAAAGAGAATCTTTCTTATATTTTATTTACAACATGAATTTATAACTCTATTCTTTGCAAACTTTTTAGTTTTTCTCGTTTTACTCTTAAGTGGAACTTGGCAAAAAATCTTTGCATTGTCACTATTGGTGATGGTTCGAAAGAAAAAAGAAGGAAAAAAGAGAGGAAAAGAGAATTATAACTTCTCTTTGAGAATTTTCGGAATATCACTAATGAGTCTCGCGACAGAAACACCTGCTTCTTCAAGGACCTTAATCTTGGATGCAGCAGTACCTTTGCCACCAGAAACAATTGCACCGGCGTGGCCCATTTTCTTTCCGGGAGGAGCAGTTCGACCGCCAATAAAGGCAACAACAGGTTTTGTCACGCTCTTTTTAATGTATTCTGCAGCATGTTCTTCTTCTGTTCCACCAATTTCACCGATCAAGACAATTGCTTCTGTTTCAGGGTCCTTTTCGAAGAGTGCCAGACCATCTACAAAACCAAAACCGTGAGCCGGGTCACCACCAATTCCAATACAAGTTGTTTCACCAAAGCCTTTGTTTGTTAATGCCAAAATTACCTCGTAAGACAGTGTTCCACTGCGAGCAATAACACCTACCTTTCCTCGTTTGAAAATCTGGTTCGGCATTATGCCGATTTTACAGCCATCTGTCGACACAAGGCCAGGGGTATTAGGGCCAATTATTGTGATTCCTTTCTGCTTTGCTTTTTCAACGGCACGAGCGGCGTCCCAAACGGGGACATGTTCTGTAATAACAACAATGAGGGGAATGTCAGCATCGATCGCTTCATTTAAAGCACCAGCGGTATATTTTGCCGGAACAAAAATAACCGACGCGTCAATCTCATGTTTTTCCTTAGCCTCAGCAATGGTATTATAGACAGGCACGCCATGAAGTTCCTGTCCGCCTTTTTTGGGTGTCACACCTGCAACAACTTTAGTGCCGAAATCCAGCATTGCTTTAGTATGGAAGGAACCCTGTGTTCCAGTAATTCCTTGTACTAATACTCGAGTATTCTTATCAATTAAAATCTTCATTCTTCATACCACCACTATTTTTTCGCGTTGGCAATTTCCACTGCTTTTTTCACAGCAGCTTCCATCTCTGTAAAAGCATTCATTCCGGCTTTTTCCAGGATTGCCATGCCCTCTTTTTGTTTGGTACCAACAAGTCGAACAACAAAAGGCATCTTTAATCCTAGCTTATCACGTACTTCTACGACTGCCTCTGCAACATGATCGCACCGAGTGATGCCGCCAAAAATGTTGACAAGCAAAACATCAATGGGCTCTCCTGTCTCACCTACCTCTTTAACAATGCTCAGAGCATTTAGGACACGCTCAGTAGAAGCACCACCACCAACGTCAAGAAAGTTCGCCGGTTTGCCGCCAAATTCCTGGATTAAGTCAGTCGTTCCCATGACCAACCCTGCACCGTTACCAATAATGCCGATGTCCCCATCTAAACGAACAAAGGCAACACCATAATTCTTAGCTTTCTCCTCGAGTGGATCATCTGGAATGCGTTTTTCCATGAATTCTTGGTAGAGTGGATGGCGAAAAATGGCGTTGTCATCAATAATAACCTTTGAATCCAAAGCAATAATTTTGCCGCCTTCTAAAACAGCAAGGGGATTTATCTCAATTAATTGTAAATCGAGAGTATGTAAACCCGTCCAAATTTTCATTAAAATGTCGGTTAACTGGTTCAATTCATCGCCCTTAAAGCCAAGTGCTTCTGCGAGTTTTGCTGCTTCCTCTGTTTTGAGAGGATAATCAATGGGAAACCGTTTCTTTTGAACTTTCTCAGGCGTCTTAGCTGCGACGCTTTCTATATCAACACCACCTTCTGTGCTCATAATGAAAATTATCTCACGAGCAAAGGTGTCAAACATAGCACTAATATAGAGCTCATTGATTATCTTTGCAGCCTTCTCGATAAGAAGGCACTGAACTTTCATGTTCTTAATTGTCCCGGCGAGGATAGTGGGTGTGACCTCTTTAAGCTCGTCCTCATTCTTCACTACTTTGATTAATCCTGCTTTTCCACGGCCGCCATGAAGGATTTGCCCTTTCACGACAACAGGATAACCTAGCTCTTTCGCGGCTTGTTCTGCCTCTGAAAGATCTCTTGCTACTTTCCCAGGTAAGAGAGGTATTCCTAACTTCTGGAAAATTTGCTTTCCTTCGTGTTCTAATAATAGTCCCAAGTGACTAGACTCCTTGTTAGTTTATCTTTTTCTAGTTTTTTCTTCAAAAAATTTTGAAGAACTATTCCCACAAAAAAAAACTTCTACATTAAAAGCTTTTGGAAGGATTTTACAACAAGTAGTTCACTAGTTATTCAACACTTTTTTGATAATAAACTAAAATTTAAATTGGTAAAGACAAATAACTGTCTTCGTGAAAGAAATGTTACAGTTTGAACTTCCAAATGCCGTTACTATGAGCGAGTTGAAAAAACGGTCAGTGATAAGTAAAGATGAATATAAAATTGGGACAATAATTGAAGCTGTTTTTACAGAGGATTTGGAACTTCATTCTTTCGTAATTGGTGGCTCCCGCTGGGAAGAGTTCAGAGAAGCTCTTGGGGTTGTGGATGATGTCGACCCGGTCATTTTAGTCGAAAATATCGTGAACATCACTGATGAAATTATTGAATTAAATATTACAAAGTCACGATTAAAACATAAACTAGAAGAAGATGTTCTACCAGATGATGCTATTTATTATAACGAGCTCAAACGAAAACGGGTGGTAGATGCAAATGGCAACAAATTCGCCCGGGTGGTTAATTTTGTGCTCCTCCCATCAGGGGAAGTTGGATTTGTATTAGGGGGGACACGATTTGAGGAGCTCTCTGAGCAATTGAAACTGAAAGAAAATGTTGACTTGTTTCTCCCAATTGAGTTCATTGACAGAATAGAAAAAGGAAAGCTACATCTAACAATTAGCTACGCAGACTTACATTTGACTAAAGATAATTTACCTTTAGATGAAAAAACGCAACAAGAATATTTCAATTCGTTAAAGGCACCAAAGCAAGGAAAAATACAGCTCTTATGTAAACGCTCCATTGAGGAACATCGAGACTTTAGTTACTATCTCTATCAAAAATAATCCCACAAAGAGGGGTGAATTTTTTTTAATTTTACTTTTCTTCGCTTTTCTTTTCATCAGTATTTCCTGTGGGTTCTTCGTCCTCAAATGGATCTGGTCCCTCGAGGTCATCGAGAACAGTAGTGAAAAGATCCCGGGCTGAATCTTTGTCAACTGGGATTTTAGACTCGAGGTCATCTTTTGAGGTCGCACCTTCTGCTTTATCGCCTAGGCTCAATTTTTCCATAAACGAATCAATTGAATAGGAATCGCGCTCTTTTATTTTCTTCTCTTTTATCATGCGCTTTGTTCGCCAGCCAAGTTGTCGTTTAAGTACCCCGGTGTCGTGTGAAAGTCCAAAATAATCAGAAAACATCGGCGTAGTGCGAAGCTCCAACGTTTGTTTCACACGCGTCGCTTTGACAAAACCATTTCGAATTAGATTTTTAATATGAGCATAAGCCTGTTGCCCTCGAACCTTTGCAACGGAAGATTGGAGAATCGGTTGCTGATAGGCAATCATTGCTAAAGTACGTAATTCTGCGAGAGATAAAAGCGGTTGCAGAGTGATCTCCTTCACATGTTCAGCCACGTCATGTCGAACTTGAAAGACAAATTTCTTTCCGGGAAGCTCGACAATTTCAAAGCCACTAAAATACTGCCGGTATTTTTCTTGAAGGTCACGAATGAGTTGCCCTATTTCTGTTGTGTCAATGCCAGTTACTTGCGCAAGCTCGAGTTGCTGTACCGGTCGCCCTGCGAGATATAAGGCC
>Ga0190349_1000480_pt1 | contig 11916 bp, 10 predicted proteins | sample 48721378_MG_FD_179798 | JGI IMG/M metagenome (GOLD analysis project Ga0190349, IMG submission 179798) | Hydrothermal vent microbial mat bacterial communities from Southern Trench, Guaymas Basin, Mexico - 4872-13-7-8_MG | ecosystem: Environmental > Aquatic > Marine > Hydrothermal vents >...
AAAAAACATGAAGTACGGTTCTGCGTTCGAAGCAGTAGATCCTGGTTTGTAAGATCGGTATTTTTTTTCATTCACCCTTTTTTTAAGTGGTATAATTTTCTAAAAGGAAATAATTCTTTTCCATTTCTCTATACGCTTTCTCCTCCAAAAAGCCCAGTCATAGACCCAATCTGGACATCTTTCAATAGTGATCCCATCTGACCTTAGCCACCTATAAATTGTGCTTCTTGGTAGAATAAGGAGACGAGATGTAGCCCTGATACCAAAAGACACTGCTTTTTCAATTGCGTATTCTCTTAGATCAGAAGAGTATTGTCATCCATCTGGATTTAGACTATTAAAATAAAATAGTTGTTTACGATTCTCTGTTGCGATCCACAATCTTATTAATGCTCTCGCACTTAATTTATCAAGTCTATTCATCTAACCCTCCAGATTCAATCTTAGATAGACATCTCCCCATGTGACAAATTGTGTTGAAAAACGCTGAAACTATGGAATTACGGTTGAAAGACAAAGACAGGGAATTTCAGGGGAAAATAAGAGAATCAGGCTGGCTGGGAAGCAGGGATTCGAACCCCGATTCCATGATCCAGAGTCATGTGTCCAGGCTTTAATTTCCATCTCTAACTTACTGAAATTAAAGAAGAGTCTCAACAACGTCTTTGCTGACCTCTTTCATAAAGGGGCTAAAATCATCGAGAGATTTAGCGCCTTTTTCCTTAAAAAGCTTCTTGAGTTTATCTCTGTTAAGTATCAGGACTTAAGGGACTTTGGTTCCGATCGCTTCATACTCTCTTGAATAGTATTTTTTCTCCTCGGGCAAACGTTAATAAACGCTGAGAGAGAATCATTTCCCTGGACTAACCAAGTTATCTTTGTTCTATTATCTCGAGATTAAATCTCTTTTTCAGCTTCATTCCGGAAGCACCAAGAATAACTCTAATAGCCTGAGCGGTTCTTCCCTGTTTTCCGATAACCTTTCCTATATCTTCCTGAGCAACCTTTAATTCAATGATCGAGCTCTGTTCCCCGTCTAACTGGGAAACTTGCACCTTGTCCGGATTGTCCACTAATGATTTTGCAATCAATTCAACGAGTTCTTTCACTGTAACCTCCTTTAATACTTAGATTGTTTTTTCAATCAAGCTCATGGACTGTAATCACTTTTTTCTTCTTCCCCGACGGGAAGGGATCGCTAGTTTTAATAAAAGCTTATTTTTCCCGCTCTTTCTTGGTGGTTTCTTTTTCTGTTCGCTCCTTTTCATCCTGGTTCTTCTTATAAGATTTTCAGACTTTTCTTTCCCGCTGTGAAGAATGCCCATTATAACCTCCCTTTGCTGAATTAACCCCAAAACAGCCAGCATTTTTCTCTCTCACTGATAATATCTTTTTCCTTCCCTCTCAATTGTATTCCCTAAAGTAGTATTAAACCAGTTTTGCTGTCTTTTTTCAATTTCGGGAAGCCAGGGCTTCAGGATTTCTGACTCTTCAACCCGGCCAGCCTTCTCCTGGTATCAACCTCAGCGATGCCAGGTTGGTCCTAGAGAATTGGTGCAGGGAAAATTTCCGGTACCTACTCATAGCTCATCAGGGTACAGACCACATGTTCTGCTGGCTTTTAAGACTGTAAATTTAACTTTACAGGTGGTTCATTGATGAGGAGTAAGTCATCACCGGACAGCACTGGGCATTTATTTATTCTTCTTTTCTTTTTTCAATCTTCGTTTTTCCTTTGGACTATGCATGGCCTTTTTATGTTGTTCCCTTTTGCGTTTATCCTTTTTTCCCTTATCACCCATATCTATTTCTCCTTGCTTGGAAATGACTTGCGCCGGACTGTAGAACCGAATGTATTTCGTCAAGCGGTTTCAGACTTTTATGCTGGAGGATAAACACCTTTTGCTCTATTTCTTTAAGTCAATTTCTTGTAATTCTTAACATAGGTAAAATTCGATGTCAAATTTGAATAGAAATGTTATTCCATTTAAGTGAAGCAGTTGTTTGCGGTTCTCTTCTTCAATCCACAGTTTGATTAGTTCTCTTGCTGTTGCTTTTTTTCATTTGCAGACCTCTTCCCATGTGACAAATATGTGACAAATTGTGTTGATTAACGCTGAAGCTATGGTGTTACGGTTGAAAGCCAAAGACAGGGAATTTCAGGGAAAAATAAGAGAGTCAGGATGGCTGGGAAGCAGGGATTCGAACCCCGATTCCATGATCCAGAGTCATGTGTCCTACCATTGGACGACTTCCCAGCTTAAAGAAATAATACCCTATATTTCCTTGATTTTCAACCCTTTCTAAGATTGACTTGGCCCATTGATGATGATAATATTTTCGCTTCATTATGAAAAAAGCTGTAAAAAATTTAATGCGCTTTGGTCTAATTTTTTTACTGACATTTGTTTTTCTCTATTTTTTCTTTAGAAGTGTTGACTGGAAAGAAACGCTAAGCTATCTCACGGGTGTTAACTTCAAGTTTCTAATTCTGCTTATTGTCTTGGTTCCTCTTCATCTTGTAACCCGGGCTATAAGATGGAATTATCTTCTCCAATATGAAAAGCGGGGGGTTAGCTTTTATAACAGGTTCGCTGGAAATACCATTGGATTCACCGTTACCTGGATTTTTCCAGGAAGATTAGGTGAGTTGGTTAAGCCTCTTTATTTGGCCCAGAAAGAGAGGATGAGCAAAGGTTTTGTAATTGGAACAATTGTTGTCGAGAGGATTTTTGATATTTTTACCATGTGCTTTCTTTTAGGACTTTTTCTAGTTTCCAAGCCTCTTTATTCCTCTTATTTTCATGCGGATAAGGATGCCTATTCGAACCTTTATTTATGGGGTATAGTGGGAGTGGCTTTTGCTTCTTTTATGCTCCTGGTAGCTCTTTCTCTCTATTTTTTTAGAGAAAAAACTCTTACAGCAATTTCTTTTTTATTGAAGCCATTTCCCAAGAAGTTTTCCCAAAAAGTCCTTGAATTAATGGAGGAATTCATTCAGGGGCTTAAATTTTTTCACTCTCTGGGCAATTTACTGATGTATATTTTATTTTCTTTTGTTGTCTGGTTGGGAATAATTTTTTATTATTGGATATTTTTATTTGCTTATAATATCTCAGTTCCCTTCTTTTTTATTTTCCCCTATGTGTTCTTGACTATGGTTGGCGCTTCCATTCCCACCCCTGGCATGTTGGGTGGATTTCATTATTTCAGCAAATTGGGCTTAACTTCCTTTTTGCATATAGATCCCAACCAGGCTATTGGCATGACTATCTTAGTTCATGCCATTCAGATAGTGGTGACATGTTTACTGGGTTATGCTATATTATGGAAAGAGGGAATTTCGCTCTTTCAATTGAAAAAATTAGGTGAGGATAAGAATCAACAATGAGATGCCCTTTTTGTGGCCATTCTGATAGTAAAGTTATTGACTCCCGGGAGAGTAAAAACGGTTTGCGCATCCGAAGGCGGCGGGAATGTTTTTCCTGCCATCGAAGGTTTACTACCTATGAGAAGATCGAAGAGATTCCTTATATGGTAGTAAAGAAAGACGGCCGACGTCAGCCTTTTGACAGTCAGAAGCTGCTGCGGGGTATGTTAAAAGCTTGCGAAAAAAGACCTGTGCAGGTTAGTAAATTGGAAGAAATTGTGGAAGAAATTGAATCTAAACTTCAAGATCGTCCTGAAAAAGAAATGAGTGCTGCGGAGATAGGACGTTTGGTGATGAGAAAATTAAAAGCCTTGGATAAGGTAGCCTATGTACGCTTCGCTTCAGTTTATCGTGAGTTTAAGGATGTAGTGGAGTTTAAGGAAGTCCTGGAGAAACTTCTGAGAGAGAAATAGCTTATAAGTATTCGCCCATGGCTAAAAAAATCAAGCCTGTTTCGAGAACTGTTAAAATAGAAGCTGAGATAGATAGAATTTTCGGGGAAGTCTTTTTCCAAAAACGAGAGTTTCTAGGACTTGATGAAAGCTGGGTCCCTTGTGTTGATATTTCTGAAAAAGGAAATGAGATCAAAATAGAGATTGAGCTGCCTGGAGTAGCCCAGAAAGATATAAATATCCTCCTCCATAGCAACCGCCTGGAAGTAAACGGCCTCAAAAGAGAGAAACCTCCTCAAGGAAAGATTAAATATCATCGTTTAGAACGTGAATATGGAACTTTTCGCCGTTACATTTTTTTGCCGAGTCTGGTAGTGCCTGAGAAAGCAAAAGCCTCTTTAGAGAATGGAATTTTAACGGTTGTTTTGAAAAAGTACAGAGGCAAGAAAGAGAAAGAAGTAAGAGTAAAAATTCAAAAAAGCAGGGATTAGAGAGGGAGTAAATCGATGGCTAAAAAAGAAAACAATGATGAAGATCAATATGAAAATATAATTTCAGAAGGGGACAGGAAGCTTCATGTCCCCAAAGAACTTCCAGTTCTCATGTTGAGGGATATCGTTGTTTTCCCCTATATGGTTGTGCCCTTATTTGTGGGTAGAGAAAAATCGAAAAATGCAGTTGATAATTCTCTATCTACTAATCGCATGATTCTCCTTCTTACTCAGAAAAAAATCGAGATTGAAGAGCCTAAAAAGGAAGATGTCTATCAAGTGGGAACAGTGGCTTTAATTATGCGCATGTTGAAGCTTCCTGATAGTCGTATAAGGATTTTAGCTCAAGGATTAGTTAGAGCTAAAATTGAAGCTCTTGAAGAAGGGAAGCCTTTTTACTCAGCTAAAGTAAATGTTATCCATGAGCCTGAAGAGGTAGAAAAATCGATAGAAATAGAGGCTTTAATTCGAAATGTCAGGGAAGGAATAGAAAAAGCATCATCGCTTGGTAAGAATATCCCGCCAGAAATCATGATCATTGCCGCTAACGTAGAAGAACCAGGCCGGTTGGCTGATTTAACGGCTGCTAACCTTGAGCTTAAAGTGGAAGAAGCTCAACAGGTTTTGGAGATTGAAGATCCAGTGAAAAGGCTGAAGAAAGTATATGAACTTTTAACGCGAGAGCTTGAGCTTTTAGATGTCCAATCCAAGATAAGCAGTGAAGCCAAGGGTGAAATGGAGAAACTTCAAAAGCAGTATTTTCTCCGCCAGCAGATGAAAGCTATTCAGAAAGAGTTGGGAGAAGGGACTGAAATCCAGGAAGAAATAAAAGCTTACCAAGAAAAGTTGAAGAAATTAAAAGTTACCCAGGAAGTAAGAGAGGAACTGGAAAAACAGATTAAACGCCTTTCCCAAATGCATCCTGAATCTGCTGAAACTGCTGTTGTTCGTAACTATTTAGATTGGATGTTTTCATTGCCTTGGAATAAAAGCACAGTTGATAATCTTGATCTCCGGAAAGCCAAACAGATTCTTGATGAGGATCATTATGGCTTAGATAAAGTAAAAGAAAGGATTATTGAATATCTTGGAGTTAGGAAACTATCTAAAAAGATCAAAGGACCTATCCTTTGTTTTGTTGGTCCGCCTGGAGTAGGTAAGACCTCGCTTGGCCGTTCTATAGCCAGAGCTTTGGGAAGGAAGTTTATCCGCATTTCCTTAGGTGGAGTAAGAGATGAGGCTGAGATCAGAGGCCATAGAAGGACCTATGTAGGGGCTTTACCAGGCAGAATTATCCAGGGGCTGAGGAGATGCGGTTCCAATAACCCTGTTTTCATGATGGATGAGGTAGATAAGATCGGAGCTGATTTTAGGGGAGATCCTTCTTCAGCTCTTCTTGAAGTTTTAGACCCTGAGCAAAATTATTCTTTCCGCGATCATTACCTTGGGGTTCCTTTTGATCTATCTAAAGTAATGTTTATTACCACAGCCAATCTTCTTGATCCAATTCAACCTGCATTTCGCGACAGAATGGAAGTCATCCACTTACCTGGCTATACTGAAGAAGAAAAGCTGCAGATTGCCCTCCGCCATCTGGTTCCTAAACAGATAAAGGAAAATGCCCTTGATGAAAATCTTATTTCCTTTACCAAAGGAGCCATTAAAAAAATAGTATCCCTCTACACCAGAGAGGCTGGAGTCAGAAATTTAGAGAGAGAAATAGCTTCTATTTGCCGTAAAGTAGCCAGGAAAGTGGCCGAAGGGAAAAAGGCCAAAACTAAGATTACCTCTCAAAACGTTGAAAAATATCTTGGTCCTCCCCGTATTTTCAGGGATCAGCTCCTAAAGAGCGATCAGATAGGAGTAGCTACGGGTGTAGCTTGGACAGCCACCGGTGGAGAAATTTTATTTGTGGAAGCAACCAAGATGAAAGGAAAGGGAAATCTCACTTTGACTGGATCCCTGGGGGATGTGATGAAGGAGTCAGCCCGAGCTGCCCTAAGCTATGCTCGGGCCCATGCTCAAGAGTTCGGTATTGCTAATCAGATTTTTTCCCAACACGACTTTCATATCCATATTCCTGAAGGAGCTATTCCCAAAGATGGACCCTCAGCTGGAGTGACTATAGCTACTGCTCTAATCTCAGTCTGTACTGAAAAGAAAGTAAAAAGAGATGTGGCCATGACCGGAGAAATTACCCTACGGGGAAATATTCTTCCTGTAGGAGGAATCAAAGAGAAGGTTTTGGCGGCTCAGCGGGCAGGCGTTAAAAAAATGATTCTGCCTTTAGCCAATAAAAAGGACCTAATTGATATTCCCAAAAAAATAAAGAAAGAGATGAAATTCATTTTTCTCGGGGAAATAAAGGAAGTGTTTGATCAGGCCTTAGTCTAAGGGGTCAGACCTTCATAAGTTTCATAAATTATGCTTCTCTATTGATATATTTCGTCGGTTTGTAGGTGGCAAAAGTTATTACAGTTATTGTAAAAATTAAAGTTATGAAACTTATGAAGGTCTGACCCCATAAGGCAGAGCCCCCCTTTAGCTTGACAAAAAGGCTGAAATTTTATAATTCAATAGTCAAGGAATTTCCAGAGAATTGGAAGGAGAAGCAATGAAGAAAGTGACTATAGTTTTTTTTATTTCTTTTTTCCTGTTGAGTGGCGGAGTTTGGGCTGGAGGTTGGAACAATACTTTAATAGGCTGTCGAGCCATGGCTTTAGGTGGAGCCTTTGCTGGTCTGGCTGACGACCCCAGCACTATTTTCTATAATCCAGCTGGCCTCGCTTTTCAAAAGAGAAACCTTAAATTCTCTATAGACGGCTTTCATGTTTGGCCAACTCATCAGATGGTTTTTGATGGACAAAGAGCTGAGAGCAAATATTCCACTAACATACCTCAAATTTTTATCTCCTATAGCACCGGTGAAAGACTCTCATTTGGTTTTGGTGTTTTTGTGCCATATGCTGGCGGTGGAGTCGATTGGAAGAAAGATCAGTTGGGTTTTCCCTTTAAATCGTATTTGGGCATTGTTTCTTTTACGCCTACCCTTGCCTATCGATTGAATGACAAATTTTCAGTTGGATTTAACCTTAATTTCTATCGGGGGGTTTTAAGCGTTGATACTCAAATGGAGGGTTTCGGTCCGATGAATGCTGAGGAAAACGGGACAAATTTAACCGGCGGAATTGGCTTTTTATACAGGCCTTCAGAAAAAATTGGGATAGGTTTGGATATCAGAGGACCAACCAAGATGAAGCTAACAGGCATTACTTCTATCCAGACTTACAACCCAGATTTTGGGACATTAAAGCTAAATCTCGATTCGGAAACATCTTTTAATCTTCCCTGGGATATCGAGTTTGGCCTTTCTTACAGGTTTTCACCTCAGTTTGTCTTTACCACCGGTTTTCAGTATACCATGTGGTCTGCTTTAAAGGATGTGGATAAAGTCATAAAGAATATTCCGATGATGGGGGATTTAAAAACTTCTGAACCCATGAATTTTAAGAATATAATTATTTTTAGAGGAGGTCTGGAATATACTCTTCCCGATGGAATTGCTCTCAGGGCCGGAATTGGCTTAGATCATTCAGCCACTCCTGAAGCAACTCTGAGCGAAAAAAATATTGATGTTAATAAAGTCAGTTTATTAGGGGGAATCGGATATAAGGCTGGAAAAATGCAGATTGATTTTCTTTATATCTATGCCCGAGGACAGCAACGGGAAGGCACGTGGACAACTCTTGGTATTCCTTTAAGAGCCAAATACAATCTGAATGCTACTATCTTAGGATTAGGAATCACTTTTTCCTTGTGATTATATTTTAGGTTCTATTCGAGGTTGAGATAATCCCCTTCAAAGACTACTTGAGAAGGACCGGTTTGGAAAATCTCTTCTTTTTCCCATTCCACAGTTAAAGTTCCCATAGAGGTTCGCACCTTAACTTTTCTCTCTGTCAGGTTTTTTAAAATAGAAGCAACGACTGCGGCACAAGCTCCGCTTCCAGAAGAAAGAGTCTCGCCTACCCCTCGCTCCCAAAAGAGAACATTCATTTCTTTCCTGTTGAGAACTCTGATAAACTCAATATTGGTTCTTTTTGGGAAAAAGGGGTGAGATTCTATTTCTCGTCCTAGTTGATGCCATTCCAATCTTGAAGGGAAGCGATCAACAAAAATAGCACAATGGGGATTCCCGAGCGAAACAGCCGTAATAGGATATATTTTTTGGTTGATAGAAAGAGGATAGTCTATTACTTTCTGATGAAAGGAACCATCATCAAAAGGTATTTCTTGAGAGTTAAGCAGAGGGATTCCCATCTCAATTTTTAAGAGAAAAAGATTGTTATTACGCTCGATAAGCTTACATTCTCTTTGACCAGCAGTAGTTGTAAACTTAATGGGAGATGTTTTGATTTTATTCTGGTAATAAAGGGAAGCTGCTGCACAGCGGAGACCATTACCAGAAATTTCTGCTTCAGTTCCATCAGCATTAAATATCCGAAAATTCACGATACCTTTGACTCTATTCTGGATAGATATAAGCAGCAGTCCATCAGCGCCTACTCCCGTATGCCGGTCACAGATTCTCTGGGCTAGCTGAGCACTTTCTGATGATTTTTTGATTTGGGAGAGGTTAACGATTAGAAAATCATTACCAAGAGAATGAACTTTTATAAATTTCATTCAGGGCATCCGTAAGGTAACAATAAATTCTTGAGCTTGCCTGTCTCTTTCTCTCCGGACCAAGAGCATAATTGGATCTCCTGATTTGAGTTTTTTCAATATGTTATCAAGTTCTCTTATTTTAGTCACAGGACGACGGTTAACTTCAAGGATAATATCCCCGGCTTCCAGGCCTTTTCTTTCGGCTTCACTGTAGCGGCGGACATCTGTGATAAGTAGTCCTGCTTCAGTCCGAAAGCCGTAGCGGTGAGCTAAAGAAGGCGTTAATTCACGCACAGTAAAACCGATGTCTTTTCCAGAGGAAGAGATTGTTTCTTTTGCTTGTTCAGATGGATATTCCACCAGTTTGGCTGTCAGAGTTTTCTCCTTACCATCGCGAATAATTTTTATTTTAACTTCTGTCCCGGGTGGAATCTCAGCAATTTTAAACCTTAAATCATTGGCATCTTTTATAGATTGACCGTTTACTTCAATGATAACATCATAACGTTTGAGTCCAGCTTTTTCGGCAGGAAAACCAGGTTCTACTCCAGTAACAAAGGCGCCATTGGCAGATTTTAGTTTAAGCAGCTTTTTCTGGTCTTCAGTAATGGGGGTAGGTTGGATCTGAACCCCCAAATAGCCTCTTATTACTCTTCCCTTTTCTTTAAGCTGTTTTACTATTTTTCGGGCTAAGTTTGAGGGAATGGCAAAGCCGATGCCAATATTTCCGCCAGTGGGTGTTAAAATATTACTGGTAATGCCAATGACTTCTGCAGCCATATTAACCAATGGACCGCCGCTGTTTCCTCTATTAATAGCGGCATCGGTCTGGATGAAATCCTGGTAATCTGGCACATTAAGACTTCCAGAAAGCTGCCTGCCTTTAGCGCTGACAATACCTGCGGTTACTGTATGCTCCATTCCCAGGGGATTACCAATAGCTAAGACCCATTCTCCTACCTGGAGCCGAGCGGAGTCACCAAGTTGGGCAAAAGGCAGATTCTTCCCCTCTACTTTTAAAAGGGCAATATCTGTCTTTTTGTCAGTTCCCACAATTTTAGCTGGATATTCTTTACCTTTTATGGAAAAAACTGTGACCTTTACTGCATTTTCAACAATATGGTTGTTGGTCAATATATAGCCATCGCCGCTTATAAAAAAGCCGGTACCGTAGGCAATTGAGCGGTATTCCTGCTCTCTTTGCCGCGGCATACCAAAGAATCTGTCCCAGAAATCTTCAAACGGCCAGTCCTCGCCGAAACTGAAAACTTTCCTTTTTTCCACTTTTTCGGCTTCAATCTTAAGGACAGCGGAGCCTACTTTATTTACAATCCGGACGAAGTTAGGACTGGCTGTCGCCGTTGAAGGAGAGAGAGCATAGAGAGAAGAAGCCAGAGAAAGCGAAGCAGGATCTTCAGAAAAATTTTCAGGATTATTTTTTTCTGGGAAATAAACAAAGATCAATCCAGCTAAAAAGATTCCTAACAGAAAACTGATTAGGGCTACAATCAAGGTTTTTTTCATTTTTATCCTCCTTGAATTTAGCTATTAAATTACCATAGATATTAGGAAAATTCAATTCGCCTCCAATCTATATCTATTAGGAGAAAGTATTTCTATTTACATTTTTATCAATAGAAAAGGAAGATTTCTTTAAAAAAACCTGTTCCTATCTGAATTTGTACACCCTTCCAACTACAGCTACGAGCGTTTGATTGACTACAATCGCGGCTTCATTACTTCGCTATATTTAACTCTTTTTAGCTTGGCAAATGGAAATTAATCTACATATAATAAACTAAAAATTAAGGCAGAAGTTGCATGTTTATAATTTTTTTTTGTTCTTTACTCTGAGATTTAGATTTCATATATTGGTGTTAGCCTCTAAAAAAAGATAATTTAAGAATGAAGAAATTAAAAAAAGGAATTTTAATTGTACTTGAAGGAATAGATGGGGCTGGAAAAACGACTCAGGCCAAAATCCTGGAGGAAAAGCTCCAGCAAAAAGGATATGAAGTTGTTTATTTTCAAGAACCTTCTCGAGGAAAATGGGGCTGCTTAATTAAAGAGAAAGCCAAATTTCCGGATTCGCTTTCTCCTCAGCAAGAACTGGAATTGTTTCAAAAAGATAGAAGAGAAAATGTAGAGAAAAATTTAAAGCCAACTCTGGCCAAGAAAAAGATTATAATTCTAGACAGGTATTATTTTTCAACCATCGCCTATCAAGGAGCCAAAGGTCTTGATCCTGATTGGATTCGAGCTTTAAATGAGGAATTCGCTGTTAGACCCGATTTGGTTTTTATTCTTGATGTAGCAGCGGGAAAAGGTCTGAAGCGGATTGAAAACAGAAAAAAGAAAGATAAACTCTTTGAAAGGGAAGAATATCTGGTTAAAGTTAGAGAGATATTTAAAAGCCTGAAAGGGGAAAACATCATCCATCTTAATGGAGAAAAAACTCAAGAGGAAATAAGTGGAGATATTGAAAAAATCGTGTTTGATTATCTAGCCCAGGTCCATTTAAGTGAAGAATGAAGAGTAAGGAGTGAGGAGTGAATTAAATTGTAGGATTTGCTGTCTTCAGCGGACCGTCAGGTTCTGTGTTTTTCATAGCCTTGATCTCAAGTCTAGCCATTAATTTTTAATTTTGCTATATTCTGTGTCTATGGCCATTAAGAAAAAACTGTTAGTCAAAATCAAAAAGTTCAAGAAGCCCACAGGTAAGAAATTATTTAAATCGCTCTTGTTGATTGTTATTTTTGTGGCTGTCTCTCTCTTGGGTAGCCTTGTTGGTGCTTATATGGCCATAGTTCGTAATTTGCCTTCTATTTCTGAACTTGAGGAATTTAAACCCAGTATTATTACTTATCTTTATTCGGCTGATGGACAGGTGATCGGCGAGTTTGCTATAGAAAAAAGGATTGAGATTTCTTACGAG
>Ga0190349_1000481_pt1 | contig 11913 bp, 7 predicted proteins | sample 48721378_MG_FD_179798 | JGI IMG/M metagenome (GOLD analysis project Ga0190349, IMG submission 179798) | Hydrothermal vent microbial mat bacterial communities from Southern Trench, Guaymas Basin, Mexico - 4872-13-7-8_MG | ecosystem: Environmental > Aquatic > Marine > Hydrothermal vents > Microbial...
ATCGGGCACCATGCGGCCGCGTTCGAAAAAGCCCAGATCACCGCCGTTCTCAGCGGATCGATCATCGGAATATTCCTTGGCTAATTCGGCGAAATCTCCGCCTTCTTCAATCCGTGTTTTAAGTTCTTTCGCGAGCTCCAGAACCGAAGCGGAATCTTCTTTGGAAGGTACTTCCGCGAATATTGTGTAAATGATTCGCCTTTTTTCAGGAATCCTGTAATCATCCCGGTGTGCAAAATAGTAGTCTTCGATTCGCTTTTGTGTAATGACCGAACTGTCCACATTGCTATCGCTGGAGGCAAAAAGGACGTATTTGGCCTTGCCCTTAAGATGATCATCTACGTACCGCTGCCAGACCTCCTGATCGGTAACCGTCGCCAGGGCCAGGATGTGGTTTAAAAGCTTCTGATTGGGTAGGGATTTGCGATAGCTCTCCTCGAGCATCATCAGGTCGCGCGCTGCTGCGGGATTGCGTAGAAAGTCCTGATATTTGGCCGGGTCGAACGTACCGTCGGTCTGAAAATACTCATTTTGACGGATGAAGTCGGGCGGATTATTCTGCACTAAGTAGGCAATTTCCTTATCCGAAACGTGGATCCCGAGCTTTTTGACCTCCTGCTCGATTAGCATGTCCCGAATCAGTTCGTCCCAGACTTCGGAACGGATCTGTTTTACGCGATATTCGTCGAGGTTCCCTTCCTGTTGATTCTGTTCGTAGGTATAGCGCTGCTGGATGAGGTTCTCCAGTTTGTCAATGGGAATGTCAACGCCGTTTACCTTGGCGACGATTCCCTGCTGTGGGCCGCCGCCTTTGAACCCTCCCATACCCCAGGAAAATACGATCGTGGCGATGAAGGCCAGAACCAGGATCCATAGAATGACCTTCATGTTCTGGCGCATGGTCTGCATCATGGCAGTTTGCTCCCGATGGCTTGTCCTATGAGTCTTAAATTGTCAATTTTGGATTAAAAATTAAATATAAATTCATATCTTTGCAAAAGCAAGCGATATTGATGGATTTGCTTAAAGCCTATTTATAAGTGTGAAATGAGTGAAGAGGCTGCGCATGCATTTCAGCCTCTTCACGATTGGCCATAGATTCATTATGTCGCTGGAAATCTCCAGAATCCAATTCTATACCATCTACGCCCCTTCGTCGGGAAGCAGATTTCGCCTGATGTACCGAACGTAAAGCGCCGCCGCCGGATTGTGCCCCAGAACCCGATCTTTGGTGATCAGCGTTGTGACCGGTGCTTTCGACTGCATGGTAAAAATGGCGTCGTGCCCGACACAGAGGCCGCAAATGACGTTCAGGTCGGTTTTGGCATCGTTTAGGATCTGTGCCTGTCCGGCGGGATTACACATGACTTCTATAGGTTTTCCCGGCCTGATTTGTTCTAAATGATAGTCGCCCTTGGCGATGCCGGACACCTTGCAGCAGACGGAAATGACCTTGAATTCACGGGAGAGGATCTTTTCGATGACCCTTGCTTCCTCCGACAGGCCAATGCAGAAAGCCAGCCCCAGCCGCTTAAAATTCATCTCCCGGGCGAAGAGCATTATTTCGGATATTCTAGGCTCCTGGCAATAGTGCCGGCCCTCAATCGCGGTAGCGGCTCTGTGCAGTTTGGAGATATAGGGGTCTTGGTACATTGATCGGTGCAAATCCGATAATTCAAAACAGTCCTTTCCATCATAGCACTCCATATCCCGGCAGGAAGCGCAGCGAGATTTCGGGGATTTTTTCATGGGTCTCATTGATGGAGAGGCCGGTTCTTCTCATCCACGAAGACGATATGAGGCTTGTGGGTTCGCGCTTCGTTATCGTGGACTTCGCAGTAGGTGAGAACGATGGCCTTATCGCCGGGCACGGCATCACGGGCGGAAGGCCCATTCAAAAGTACGGTTCCCGATCCGCGCGGAGCGACGATGGCATAGGTGATCAGGCGGGCGTTATTGCTCAAGTTAAGCACGTGAACCTGTTCGCCGGGTAATATGTCAGCCTCGTCGAGCAGGTCTTCATCTATGGCGATGCTTCCTTCGTAATCGAGGTCGGTTCCCGTTATCGTAACTCGGTGAATTTTCGATTTTAGCATTAACCGCTTCATACTGCAACAGCCAATTATACGCAACTTATTTCCGCAAACGTTACATGGTCAAGATAATAAAATATTTTGGCTTTGTCAAGGGAAATCCGCAGAGGAAAATCAGAGGGTAAACGCTTGGATTTACCCTTAATGATGTAGAAGTTCGGGAGTTTATATGGTACTAATCCTGCAGTTGGGCTCTTGAGTTACGAATTCCTCGAACGGAAAATATCCCATATCAATTTCAAACCCAGCACCGAGGCGAGGAGATAACCGATGACGCCCAACATAGGGAATCCGAAAAGACTGGGACCGATGGATGTCTGCACCACGAGCGAGGAGCCTACTATCAAGGCGCCGATTACCATTGCTGCTGCCAGGCGGTTGGAGGACCTGTTTATTTCGCTGATGAGTCGCTCCAGGTTGCGATGTTCAAATTGGACTTTTAGATCACCATACCTGACCTTTTTGAGTATGTCAGTGAGTCCCGGCGGAATTTCTTCAGCCAGGCGGTATAAATCTTCTAACAGGACTAGGCCATCGCGGAACCTTCGACGGGGGTCATAGCGCCGTAATTTAATCCTCCTCAAATAGGGGCGCACTTCCGATATCATATCGAATTCCGGGTAAAGCATTCTCCCTAATCCTTCAACCGTCACCAAAGCTTTCAACATCATGGACAGGTTGGGAGGAACGGTAAGCCGATGTTTCTGGACGATATCGAATACCTCGGACAACAAGGCGTTGATCTGAAGCTGTTGAAGCGGAACTTCATGGTAACGGTTAATGAAGTCCCCTAAATCAGCTTCCAGGGATTCTCTATCCCCAGCGCCGTGACTAATTCCAAGCTGTTCGAACGATCTCAGGACACGGCGCAGGTCCTTATGAACTATACCTGTTAGAACCTCACCTAATTCATCAATAACCGGTTCATCTAAATATCCCACCATCCCGTAATCGAGAGGTGCTATGACATTATCTTCAATCACCAGAATATTACCGGGATGCGGGTCGGCGTGGAAGAAACCAAATTCAAAGATTTGCCTGAGGATTAGGCGTGCTCCCCGTTTGGCGATAATAACCCGATCCAAACCCACTCGGGCAATTTCATCGAGACGGGAAGATTTTATCCCTTCCACATAATCCATCACCAGCAGTCGCGGAGAGCTTACTTCCGGATAAAAGGTGGGAATGAATACCGTCGGATCGTCGGCGAACATCCGGCCGAATCGCTGTATGTTATGCCCTTCCTGAAGGAAATCCAGTTCGCGGTGAATAGAGCGGTCAAACTCTTCCACTATTGATACCGGATTCTGATTGAGGATTCCTTCTGTATGCTTGTATATGATTTGAGCCAGGTCGCGGAGAATTTCCAGATCGACTTTGATGGTGGTAATGATACCGGGCCGCTGCACCTTCAGAACGACGGATTTGCCGTTGTGAAGAGTAGCTCGGTGCACCTGGGCGATGGAGGCGGCGGCCAGAGGCTCCTCAATCAGTTCGGTGAAGACTTCATTCGGCTCCTTTTTAAGTTCAGACCGAATAACTTCCTCAATTTTCTTGAAAGGAATTGGCGTGACTCGGTCCTGTAGTTTCTGCAATTCAGAGGCGATATCGGGGGGGATTATATCTGGCCGCAAGCTGAGGATCTGCCCCATCTTGACGAATGTCGGCCCGAGTTCCTCCGCGGCGAGGCGCATCCGCTCGCCCCTGGACATTCCGCTGTCCAACCCGCCTTTTACCCGGGGGAACAGCTTGCTACCAAATCGAAATAGCAAGTCCTTGCGGACAATATCAACCACATCATCGAAGCCGTATTTGAGGAGAACACCGAGGATTTGACGATATCTTCGCAGATGCTGCCAGGTCCGGGGAATGGAGGATATTTTCATCCGATCGTTTGAGGGTTAGTTTTTCGACTTGCCAAGTTTTTCAATTTGTTTCTGCAAGTCTCTAATGTCTTGCCTGGTGGGGATATCCAGAGCTTCTAATACTTTCTGAACTTCCTTTTGAACGAATCCCCGAATTTCGTTTTGATGTTTCTCACCGGCCTCGACGAGGTCGTTCAGCAGTTTTTGCTTTTCTTCCCGGGCTACTTCGCCCCGCTTCACCAGGTCATCCACGACGCTTTCCAATTTTTCTCTGGTGAGAGAAACAGCTCCCAAACCAGCGAGAAACGCTTTGCCGATTAGGTCTTTCATTTTCGATCCTCATGTTTTATTTACGATGCCTTTTTTCGTTCCGGTTCAAAGTAATGGCTTCCCCTGATGGGGTTGGATAACTGATGGACCGCTTCACCATATTCCGCCATACCATTAGTGTATGCGGAATTTCTTAGAGCGAAATGACCATTCACAGCCCATCGAGATCATATTCACTGGAACAAACCTCAGATAACAATCACCCGCCATAAATGCGCCGGCGATAAGGATTAGCAGAATGTAAAAGATCAGTTTTGATAGTTGTCATTATTTGATCTGATTTAATTAAAATTAGCAAATTTTTAGAACATTGTCAAGTGATAATTGGGCGGGGCTCGCAATTCATCCAGGCTTGCGATTTGCGGAGATGATCATAGGATCGTATAATTCGAGCGAAAATGGTCGAGATTTTTGGGACGGAAACATCAAAAAGCAGTAAGATATGAAAATAACTTTTACCGATTCTGCTTGACTTCTGAATCATTAATTAGTAAATTTAAAGTCTTGAATTTTGATAATTCGATTGCGAGATCGGATAGCTGTTATCTAACCCGGACAGGGTGGGTGTTCAAGTAATTTTCGAATTACTTCTTGATCAATTATTCCTCGGTAGCTCAATTGGCAGAGCGGGTGGCTGTTAACCACTAGGTTGGGGGTTCAAGTCCCTCCCGGGGAGCATAAATGCCCGACTAAGTCGGGCATTCTCGCGTTCATTCAGTCCGCATCCTATATATCGTTAGTGTCCTTATCAAGTAATCCCTAAGCTGGAATGTAACCCAGTCTCTGGGACACCTCCAAAGCCGTATCTCTAACCAGCTTTCCATACTTAGCCTGAATGTCCTTCGGAGAACGGAATGCTGGCATGAAAACATCCAGAACCCCTACGATCTTACCTTCTTCGTCCAGAACGGGAGCTGCAACATTGCAAATGGAGTCCTTGCCACTCTGACCCTGGTCGTAGGAAAAACCGCTCTCCCTGACAGCACTTAAATCCTTGCGCAATTTAGAGAAAGAATAGCCTTCGTCTTCGATGACTATCTTCCTTCCCTTATCGTCCATAATGCTCTTAATTTCATCCTCGCTCAGGTGCGCCAGGAATGTCATACCTGCTGCTGATTTGGAGAGTGACAGGCTTTCTCCAAGGTAGGATCGCACCTTAATGTTCTTGGAAGTGTGCGCTTCATCAACGACGATCAGGCGGGCGTTTTCCCAATCCGGAACGATGAAGCGGGCGGATTCACCTGTCTGCTCAGCCAACTTTTTCAGGAAGGGGGAACAGATGCGGGTGGGGGTCAGGTTGTTAATAATCTTGCGGGCGATGATGAATAGTTTGAAGCTTAGGCGATAACGCCCCTTGGCGTGATCTTGTTCAACGTAACCTTCGTGAACAAGAGTGGTCAGGATACGGTGAACGGTGCTTTTGTTCATGCCCACGCGTTCACCGATTTCGGTGACTCCCATGCCTTCCACGCTATCCGCTAATATTTCCAGGATGGCGAGGGCTTTGATAAGGGATTGGACGAGGTGATAAGATGGGGTCATGATAACCTCGCTGTTGGACCTGCTATTGCTTTAGTTGTAATTTGGCATCGTTAATATATAAATATGATCTTTTGAATTCAAGATTATTCTCCAATATATTTTATAGAATTGAAAGTATTTATTCATTATAGATTCGGGGGCAGTAAAATCGGGGGCTACCCCAAAAGCAATATTTATGGTTATTTCCCCGAAGGAACTCGTGTGGAGCTGAGCAAGGACTTTTCTGGACTATTGGGATAGCCCCGAGAGATTCGCTACTTTAACAGGAGGAGTTTCTGCTGGATTCTCTTTTCTTCCATTTCGAGCCGGATGACGTAGAATCCTGAGGCGAGGTTATCCGCTCTCCAGGTCAGTTCTTCCGTGCCGGATGGATGCCAGCCTTCTTTGAGGACTGCCACTTCCCTGCCCATCAGGTTGTAAACGGTCAGGCGAATGTCACCGGCTTCCGGGAGACTATAGCATATTCGCACCTCAGGATTAAATGGATTGGGATAAGGGGCGTACAGTGCGAAATCCACAGGATGATCCGCTCCGGGTTGATTCGGTTCGATCCCCACGACAAAGCCGTTCAGCCGTTGTGCGTAGAGATTTTTCACTTCTTCTTTGCCGGAAGAACGCTTATCCTCCCAGACGGTAATTACACCGTTCTGGTAATCGTCAATGATTTCGTGGTTGTTTTGCTTGTTCGGAGCATCGCAGACGATGTTTCCGTTCTCGACCCATTGATAATTCCATCCCGGAACGGTCTCAGTTGATAGCTCTCCATCTTGATCGAGATGGATTCCGTAGATATCGGACCCCCCGGTAATTCTGAAATCCGCCCAGAGGGTGTAGCTACCTCCAGAACCGTCATCCAATAACTTCGGCAGCGTTTGATCGTTCATCGCCCCGCAAATGATCAGTCCGGAATCCGGAAATTGCTTTTCGCCGTCCAGGGATAATTTTTGAATGTACAGGTCCTGATTCGTAGCGGGATTTCGCAGATCCTGCCAGACGATATATAAATTACCGAGATCATCTAACATGATATCTGCAGTGGCTTGATCGTTCGCTACGTCTATAATGGGAATGCCATTTTCCGCCCATTGAATCTCACCATCAGCGTTGATCTTCTGTGCGTAGAGATCGGAACCTTTGATGGTGTCACCTGATGCACTGGCGCGCTGGTCTTCCCATACGAGGATTACACCATCAGGTCCCAGGCTGACCATCCGGCAGTCTTTCTGGATGCCGGGAGCAGCGCAGACAGTGGTGCCGACTCCCGCCCAGAGCAAGTTGCCCGAAGCGTCAACGTGCTGAGCGTAGAGATTGTAATCTGGATAAACAGCCAGCGTCTGGTAGCATATATACGCCCCCCCTTCACCGTCCGGTACGAGGTTCTGGAGTTCATCGTTGGCCGTTGGGTTATTGACGACTTCTATTGACCAGATTGGACTACCACTATGACTGATTTTGGCTGCGCTTACCCGATAGGTGAAATAAGGTAAGGAGTATTCTGACCAGGCGACGATCCCTCCGCCAGACCCATCTTCTACAATCTGGGGATTATTCTGCTCAACATCATATGGCGAAACCTGTAATCCGGAATCACCCCAGTAAAGCGTACCGTCTGATCCAACCCGTTGCGCGTATATTTGCGCACCTTGCGAGTTGGAATCCCTTTCATCCTCCCAAACTGCGATGGCGCCACCATCTCCGTCGCTACAGACGCTGATTTTTGACTGGCCTTTTTCATCCGTGTAAATAGGATCAGGACAGATGGGAATTCCATCTTGTTCGAGATACACATTGCCGTTCGTATCAACAATCTGTACGTAGGCTGCATACCCTTTTGGCCCCTCTCGCAGGTCCTGCCAGAAGATGAATACCTTTTCCTGGCCATTTTTGACGAGTTTGATATTATCCGCATCACCTGAGATTCCCCAGATCAGGATATCACCGTTTGCTGTAAGCTGGGAATTGCCGGATTCATCGAGCAATTGATACCATATCCCCTTTGATCCCGTCCTCTCATCCCCCCAGGCGATCAGACTGTAGTTCGGGTAGGCGCGCACCAGTGGAAAATATTGCGATCCGTATCCATCACAAATCAGCACGCCGTCGGCCGTCCAGGCTGTTGTGCCGTTCCCGTTTATTTTCTGGGCGAAGATATTCTCTCTGGGATTCTCGTTGCCATCGCGTTCATCCATCCAGACGCATATGGCACCGCCCGCGCCGTCGGCGTTGATGCGTGCCTGGTCTTGATTTGCTATTTGTGTGCAAACAGCATTTCCGTTTGGATCCCAGAGGAGGTCGCCGTCAGAATTCACTTTTTGAGCGTAGATGTCTTTGGAAAGCCCCATGGGGTCATTGCGCGTATCGAGCCATATGATGATGGCATTACCTGAACCATCGGCGACAATCCGTTGGTCAATCTGGCTTCCATCGTATACAATGAGAGGTTTTCCGTGTTCTTCGGGGAATGTTAGATTCCCTTCATTATCAACATGGTGGAAGTAAATATCGCCGTTAAAATCGCTCCGCTTGTCCTTCCAGGTGATATACGCGCCGCCGGCTCCATCCGGGCACAGTTTCGGTGATTCTTGATCGTTGTCTGCGCGGCATACGGCCACACCCTCGGGCCCCCAGGCCAGTTCGCCGTTTATGGTGACGCGCTGGATGTAAATGTCGCGCAGTGTTGTCTGGGTGGCCTGATTATCCATCCAGCCGATGATGGCACCGCCTGCGCCATCCGTGTCCACGGTCAACTGACGCTGACCGCCTCCGGCCACCATGACCGGCGTGCCGTTAGGATCCCATCCTGTCGGTACCGTGCCGTCACTTAAAACGCGAATGGCGTAGATGTCCCCCTCGTCGCCATTGCGAAGGTCATTCCAGAGTATGATCGCCCCGCCCGTGCCATCCGCGACAATGCGGAATACCGCTGGCGAGTCGAAATCTCCCGTGGAAAGCAGCACCCCTAAGGGATCCCACAGCACATTGCCGTTGCCGTCCACTTTCTGGGCGTACAAGTCGCCCTTTTCGACGTCATCTCTGAAATCATTCCAGATGAAAATGTAATCGCCAAAACCGGTGGGGATGAGAGAGGGATCCTCCTGGCGACCAGCATGTGAGATGATCACAGCGCCATCTTCATCCCACAGCATGTTTCCGGAAGCATCCACCTTCTGGGCGAAAACATCCCGGTCACCGAACCGGGTATCCGACCAGGTGTAGACCACGTTTCCGTCGGCATCCTTCTCACCAGAGCGCTGCCATTCAATGTGATAACCCTGTCGAATGCGAATTCCCTGTTCATCCCAGTGTAGGGGTGCATACTGAGCCCACGCCAATTGAGTCAGGGCAATGAGCAAAAAAACTGACACGAAGTATTTTGTCATTCTCATCTGTAACACCTTTGACTTGAAGGATTCACATAGCCTAAATTTCTTGCATCAGGCATTTTAGTGTTTTCTATCTATGTGCAACCTTTGCAACGGATCGCCGAACTATGCTCGTGTTTCCTTATCAGTTAACGCTAAACTACAAGAATAGCGCAAGGGATATGCCAACTTCATAGTTAACACACTATCAGAGAAAAGGTTTGCATACTATTTTGCGGTATATTATATTTAAGCAAAAAATTTGAAATATGCAATAGATTTATTAAGATTGAGGTTTTGCAAAGCTGAAATATGGAAAGTGAAGACCTGAAAGGCTATCGTGGCGATGCTAAGGCGCTGCTAATCAGGGAAAAAGCGCGCGTTTGGGGTGACGTAATCGTTACCACGGATCAAGGAGATTTTCGAGGCCTGATTCTCCCCCGAAGCGAAACCGCGGATGACCAGCACATCGTGTTGAAACAACCCAACGGTTATAATATCGGTCTGCGGGTTGATTCCATCGAGAAAATCACCGAAGTGGGTTATCGCAAAGCGCATTATAAGATCCCGGAGAAAACCTATCCGCCCGATCCTTCCAAGCCCAACGTTACGCTTTTGGGCACGGGAGGAACCATTGCTTCAAGGCTCGACTACCGCACCGGAGCCGTTATTCCGGCATTCTCGCCCGGCGAACTGTACGGAGCCGTTCCCGAGTTGGTCGACGTATGTAATCTTAATACCATCAAGCTATACGGGGAATTTTCCGAGAATATTGGCCCCGAACACTGGATGGGTATCGCCCGTTATATTAAGGAAGAAATTGAAGCCGGCGCGGATGGCATTGTCATCGGTCACGGAACCGATACCATGCATCATACCGCCGCGGCGTTGACTTTCATGGTTCAAAATCCGCCGGTTCCCATCGTTATGGTGGGCAGCCAACGCTCTTCCGACCGCCCTTCTTCGGATGCAGCGCTGAACCTGATCAACGCCTGCCGGGCGGCCGGCTATAGTGACATCGCCGAGGTTATGGTCTGCATGTTTGGGCCCACCTCGGATCAGTACGACCTGCTGCACCGCGGAACGCGGGTGCGAAAAATGCATTCCTCCTACCGATCCACCTTCCGCACTATCGGTGAGAGACCCCTGGCTCGGATTTCGACGACTGAGATTGTTCCAATTCGCCAGGACTATCGCAAGCGCAGGAATGATGATCGTTCGGTTACATTGGTTCCGGTCTTCGATGAGCGGGTATCCATCGTTTACTACTATCCTAACATGAAGCCGGACATCATTGATTCACTGGTTGACAACGGTTACAAGGGCATTATCATCGCCGGAACCGGTTTAGGCCACGTTAATAAGCCGCTATACCCAAGTTTAAAGCGCGCCTGTCAGTCCGGTGTGCACGTCTATATGACCGTCCAGACGCTGTGGGGCTACGTGCAGATGTTCGTCTACGATACGGGCAGAGACATCATGGATCTGGGCGTGATTCCTCTGGACAACATGCTGCCCGAAGTGGCCTATGTGAAACTGGGCTGGGCGCTGGGGCAGTCGCAGGATCCCGAAGAAGTCAAGCGTATCATGCTGACGCCGGTCTCGGATGAGATTACCGAGCGCGAGCCGATTGACGGCTATCTGGTTATGCAGGGCGGTCTGCCGGAGATGGAATACTATTTTAAGAGATACAAAAGATAGTAACTAGCACTCAGTATTCAGCACTCAGCGGTCAACATCAGCGATCGGCGAATAGGTGTCATTCCGGAAGCGCGATTGCGTGCCCGTTCTCCTGGATTCCGGATCAGGCTGACGCCTGTCCGGAATGACGAATGGTGAAGGTCGGGTTCAGGCCACGAAGCGGGGGCTTGGCTCGGCGACGGCGATTGCATACCCGTTTTCTTGCTGTCAGACTCCGTAATCGGGGTCGGTAGCTGTCCGACAACTAGGTCATTCCGGCTTGTCCGGAATCAGACCGGTTATGTGAGTTGTTGATATTAAGCGATTTCCGACGCGCTTCGCTTGCGGGAATGATGGCTTGTTCGGGGTTGTCGGACAGCTACTCGCCCCTGACCCCGATTCATGCTGAAGGCAACTAGTTAAAAACTTTCAGAGCTGCCGCAAAAGTATAATCCGCTAAGACCGCGTCCCCGCCAGTACCCGTTTTCCTGGATTCCGGATCGGGCTGACGCTTGTCCGGAATGACACACTATTAGAGTGCTGTCGGGTCTCCGTACCCGACAGCTTTAAATTCCCTTACCGTTGGATGCAGAGACCTGGCGACATGCTTGATCCTTAGATTCCGGATCAGGTTGACGCCTGTCCGGAATGACGAATGGTGAAGGTCGGGTTCAGGCCACGAAGCGGGGGCTTGGCTCGGCGACCCCGACTACGGAGTATCTTCGAAATCAGCGGGTTAAAAACCAAAATATGACGTCTGACAAGCAGACAAAACACATCTCAGGTTTTACCAGCCGCATCCTTCCCCTGGCGGTCGTCCTGATCTCCGTTAGCTGGATTTTTCAGCTTCACATTTACCTACCACCGCAAGATACTCGGATCCCCTGGCTCCTATACGCTGTGGCTTTTATATTTCTTCTAATTCGAATTTTAAGCAGGAGCCGGGAACCCTGGACGGAAAAGCTTCCCTCGCCGCGCTGGGCTGCATTCCTGGGTTTTATCGCCTGTATGTTTGTACTGGTTCTCTTGCCTTATCCCTAC
>Ga0190349_1000488_pt1 | contig 11779 bp, 4 predicted proteins | sample 48721378_MG_FD_179798 | JGI IMG/M metagenome (GOLD analysis project Ga0190349, IMG submission 179798) | Hydrothermal vent microbial mat bacterial communities from Southern Trench, Guaymas Basin, Mexico - 4872-13-7-8_MG | ecosystem: Environmental > Aquatic > Marine > Hydrothermal vents > Microbial...
GTTGGAAATTGCGCCTCTTCTAGGACTTAGAGGCTTCTGAGGTCTCCTCCTTTAAAAAATCGGAGATGGATTCTCCCATAATCGCTTCATTATAGGAGTAATCTCCTTCAACACTCTCATCGCTGGCAAAACGGTACTCGAGGATTTCCTCGCTTTCCGTGCTTTTTTCAGAATTCATAGCCAATCCTTTACGTTGATCTCCTGAAAGACAATACGCAAATCGAGTGCCAACGTTGTAACTCCAGAATTAATTTGAATTTCAATCCCTAACAAATGCGCTTGACGATTGAAATCGGCGAATATCGGCCATTTCACATAACCGTCCAATTGTTCTTTTCCGGCCAAATGTCAGATTGCCTAAATCTTTAAGAGGAAATGCAAAAAAAAGCACTTGACTATTAATTAAAATTGTTATAAATTTCTCCTGGCCTCGGCAATTGGCCTTTTCTTGTACTACTCTAATTCCCGCACCCCAATTGACTTAAGCTTAATTGTTTTCAAAATATTATAGCCGATAAATAGGCAAAAAGTTCCCGCCTTTCAGAGAAAAAACGAGATTTTTAAGATTTTTAGACCTAAATCTCATCTAACGAGAAAGTACTTCTCAGGCGATTCAGATTTTCGCTGAGATTTTGGAGGTAACATCATGGCGCTCATGCACCGTACTCATCCTCTGATGATGACAATAATGATCTGCGTCTTCCTGCTCTGCTGCTCTTCACTGGCACTGGCGGCCTCAGGGAAAATTTCCGGAACCGTTATCGACGCAGAAAGCAAAGAACCCATCGTCGGCGCGAACGTGGTGTTGGAAGGAACTCCACAGGGCGCCGCCACCGATCTGGATGGGTATTTTATGATTGTCAACGTCCAGCCGGGCCGCTATGAATTGAAAATCTCCGCTGTGGGTTATGTACCCCAAAGACAGACCGACGTCCTCGTACAGAGCGACCTGAACACGAAACTGGACATCACTTTAGAACCCACTGTGCTGGAAGCTGCCGAAGAGGTGACGGTCGTTTACGAGAAACCGGTTGTCGTTCTCGATCAAACCGGTTCGGCTCGCGTCATGACCAGCGAGGATCTATCCAGGCTGGCCATTGATGACCTCACCGGCGCCATCAGCCGTCAGACCGGTTTTACCATCGATGCTGAGGGCAACATACACGCCCGTGGCGGACGATCCGAAGAGACCTTATTCGTCATTGACGGCATGGACGTGCGAGACCCGCTGGTGGGCACAAAAATTGACTTCGACCTGAATAGCATGAACATCGAAGAGCTGCAGGTTCTGACCGGTGGCTTCAACGCTGAGTACGGTAAGGCGCAATCCGCCATTATTCGCGTGACCACGCGTGAAGGCGCTGAAGACATGTATAACGGACAAGTCGAATATACCACCGATAACATAATTGACAATTCTTCCTTTAACACCGATCGAGCGGAACTCTCATTCGGAGGCCCCTTCCCCGGCACGAAAGACCTGCTGGGCAAACCCATCACCTTCTTCTTCTCAGGTACAGCCGAACTCACCGATACTTATACCCCCTTCGATCAAACACGATCCGATAACGACTACATGGGCATAGGAATCGACCTACCGGAACGCACAGAAAATGAGTTCTACAGCTCAATAAAACTGGCCTATCAGCTCGCAGATGACAAAAAACTGACGTTGACTGCCAATGAATATTACAAGAAATGGGATATCTATCCCAACGGTGAAGGGGGCGTTGGCGGCAACTACGGATGGCAGTATAAATACAACACCCAGAACCGCCCCTGGGCTGATAACAAACGCGGCCAGGTCAACCTGAACTTCACCCATCAAGTCAGCGACAGGAGCTTCTACGAAATCCAGATCGGGCGATTCGAAACCCGAAGTCGCGTGCAACCCGGCGGTGGAGTTAATCCCGGAGATTTCACCCTCGAAGACGAAATCGAGGATGGATACAATTTCTATACTGATGTTGACGGCGACGGTATCATTGACGTGGCCGACCAGGAAAAGCACATCCCCTTTAACGGTTTCGTGGACGCCAACATGAACGGTCAGTACGACGGCGAGGGCGAAGGCTATGAAGACCTAAACGGCAACGGACAGTGGGATCGCGGCGAAGACTGGATTGATTTGAACAACAACGGTATCTACGACTATGCTGAACCGTGGATCGACCGCATTAATCCCGATACCGGCGAAAATAACGTCGGACAATATGACCCCTGGGATGATTTCACCGACCTGAATGGCAACGGAGTGTGGGACGGAGACGAACCGCAGCTCCCAGAGCAAGATTGGAATCAAAATGGTCGGTGGGATGGGGAAAGATACTGGGATGCTAATGGAAATCTGCAATATGACGGATGGGGCGAAGGGTATTACGACGCTAACCTAAACGGCGAAATAGACCGTAAAATGTGCTTCCAAGACGATGAAGATACGGCCGAACCCTTTTGGGACGGCGATTTTTACTATGATACTGGCGAACCCTTCATTGATTCACCAGACGAATTTGGCTTCTACAACGGTACCTATGATCCCGGTGAAATCTTCTTCGACCTGCCCAGTTCCAACACCAGCCCCTTCTTCGGTGGTACAACCATTTATGGACCTCCGCAGCTAAACGGACAGTATGATGGCCCCAACAACTACTTCGACGAATACGAACTCTTCACCTACCCCGCTACACTGCAATTCGGCTACGACCCGACTATGCCGGTCCTATATACTTTTGATCCAAGCCAACACGGCGCTGACTGGCCCGCCAACTACTGGTTTTACATCCCAGGGAAATCAACCTGGTACAATTTAAAAGATATGAGTGAAGGAACTGACAATTACAAAAGCCGCGCTTTCAATCCACCGAACTTCCGGTACGATGAAGGTGAGCCGTTTATTGATTACAACGGCAATGGGCAATGGGATGGCATAGATTATTTCCTGAACCCGGGCCAATATGACGAGAACGCCTATTGGTATAACCGTCGCACCCTGGAATATTCCTTGAAGTTCGACTTCACCAGCCAGATCTCCAAATCACACGAACTCAAGTCCGGAATGGAATTGAAATATCGCGAAATGTCCATGCATTCCATCCAGGGGCCCGATCAGCCCTACACCAACACCGACGTCCCCTTGCCGGCAGGAAGCCCCTGGCCGGATCGAGGTGATATACGGGATTTCTACGATTACAGCCCCTGGGAAGGCGCCTTTTACATTCAGGATAAGATGGAATTCGAAGGGCTGATCGTCAATGCCGGTCTACGCGCTGACTTCATCATCCAAGACCCGGATCTGGTTGACCAGAGCAAACAACAGGTCGCGGAAGGTCAACCGGGAGCTGTGCTCGCGGAACGAGGCACCTATCAGCTGGCACCGCGCCTCGGTATCTCCCACCCCATCACTGATCGTTCCAAGCTTTACTTCAACTACGGCCACTTCTACCAGGCACCTCAGTTCCAGTATTTCTTCAAATCGAACTCCGGTAATATCCTGCCAGGATCTTTCGTAGGGAATCCCAACCTTGAATATGAAAAGACCGTCCAGTACGCTCTGGGCGTGCAGAATCAGGTTACCGACGATCTGGTTTTCACCCTGGAAGGCTACTATAAAGATATATACGGGTTGATTTCAACCATTCCGGAATACATCGTCTCGGGCTATACGCTCGACCGCTACGTGAACCTGGATTACGGCCGGGTGCGCGGTTTTGAGGTCTCCATAGACAATAACTTCTCCAAGAACTTCCAGATCTCTCTAAAATGGGACTTCTCCTATGCTTATGGAAAAGCCTCTTCCGCCCTGGCCGCACAAGAATATCGGCTCAGCAACGTCCCGGTGAATATGGATGAACATCCCTTGAGCTGGGATGAAACTCATAAGATCAACGTCTTTTCATCCTTGATCTACCAGAAAGGCGAGCACCCCTATCTGTTCGGTTTTAAACTGCCGGATAACTGGCTGCTGACCCTCGAATGGCGTTATGGATCGGGCGAACCTTATACGCCCAGCCGCTACACGACAGGACTGCCTACCAACCAGATTCCGGAGAATAGCGCTCGCTATCCCTGGCATGAAGTTACAAACGTGAAATTCGAAAAGTACTTTACTCTGAAGGGCAGAACGCATCTGATGGCGGGCATTGACGTCAGAAATCTCTTCGACACCGAGAACGTTCGTGAACTGTACGGGGAAACCGGCAATCCTTATGACAGCACCCACCCCGAACACTATGACAGCGCATATAGTGAACCGTACCCCGGTCCCTATAACGTGGGTACAGAATACGACCACAATCCGCGGAATTACGACCCGCCGCGGCAGATCTTATTTAGCTTAGGAATCACCTTCTAATAGTGCCGGCCTTCGCACCCTCGGAGCGAAACACCGGGATGCGCCGGTAGTTGTAGGAGCATACCATGAAGATAAGGGCTATCTTTTGGCTGATCCTCTGTGCAGCCATAATCTGGGCTGGCTGCACGTCTAAAGACGTAGAAACCGTATCTGGTCCGGTCTATACTGGAACGCAGATTGAGGGCGAGATAACCGAAGACATCACCGCAGCTCAGAGTCCCTACTGGGTAACCGGAGATATCACCATCCCTGCTGGAGCAACCGTGAGGATCGAACCGGGGGTGGAGTTGAGATTCGACGGTCTGCACAAATTCCTGGTCCAGGGTCACCTCGACGCGGTCGGAACGGCTGAAGAAAACATCGTCTTTACTTCGATGGAAGGCGCCCTCGGATCGGGCGATTTCGGCCAATGGCGAGCCATCCTATTCGATACCGGCGACGACGTTTCTGAGATGGCGTTCTGTACTGTTCAGTTCGGTGCCGTCTGGGATTCGACTGAAAGATACCCGGTATATCCCGAGGGCAGTGATTCTGTCGGCATGTGGCTGAATGGGGCGGTGATCACCTGGAATTGTAGCCCCTTCATCCACAACTGCACCATTCTGGCCAATGGCTATCATGGAATCTACTGCATTGGAGATGGCAGTGATCCCTACATCTTGAACAATAACATATATGAAAACGACGGCGATGGCATCCGCTGGGAGTTGGGCGCCGCAGCCGAAGTGTGGTATAACAACAGCTTTGAGAACAACGCCCGCCAGTTCGCCACCGAGGCGGTTCCCGAACTCGGTGTTATGAGCCAATTGAACGCCAATCGAGACTCTTGCGACTTTCAATACAATATCAGGAAAGATCCCAGATTTATAGATTTCGAAGTGCAGGATTATACCCTGCACTCCTGCTCTGCGCTGATCGGTGCAGGAAAGGATACCCTCGATTCTAACGGCCATATCGGTTCAATCCCCTATTACCTCGGAGCGACCGAATTGCGGGGTCCAATTGGCGGTACGGTCATTACCGCGGCTGCCAGCCCCTGGACGGTAAGCTGCAATGCCTTCATCGAGCCGGGTGAAACTCTGATCGCCGAACCGGGAGCAGTGGTTCTTTTCGACGATATCTATTACCTGCGCATCGCCGGCCTGCTCCAGGCCGAAGGCGTAACCTTCATGCCCGCCGACACGATTGACGCCGGAGCGAAGTGGGAAGGCATTATAATGACAGCAGACGCCGATCCAAATTCGTACATCAGGGACTGCGTCTTTGATAAAGCCTCCACCACCATGAAAGAGGAACCCTACGGCGGTGCCATCACCCTTCAGGGCGTCTCACCTGAAATCAGCGGAAATACTTTTCTGGATTGCGAACATTCCGCCATCAGCTGTCAGAACGGTGCCGCTCCCGAAATCACCTGGAACGTCATAGACGGTTTCGGCGAAGTCGCCATCAACTGCTACAATAACTCGCATCCCAAAATCGAGCACAACATCATCCGCAACGGCAGCGGGTACGGCATTCTCTGCCAGAAGTTCTCTTCACCCTCGGTGAAGACAAATCTGATTTACTCCACGCAATCAGTGGGGATCAAATGCGTCAATAACGCCGCTCCTTCAATCCAATATAACACCATCGCCGGTCACGATTATACGGGGCTGAAAATTGATGATCATTCCAATCCTTCGGTGATCAACAATATCATAGCATTCAACGGCTCCCCGGAATGCTGGTCGGTGAGTGGCTGGGGCTGTGGGATTAACGTTAGCGGATCATCGGTTCCGACGATAAGCTATAACGACGTTTACCAGCCGGCAAACCAGGGGATTGCAACCGCAGGGATCACGCTGGATGAAACTAATATCAGCCTCGATCCTCTTTTCGAAGAGATGGAGGCGGGGAATTTTCATCTGCAGTCGGGATCGCCCTGTGAGAATGCCGGTTCGGACGGGGGTGAGATCGGAGCTTATGGTTTGGGCGATTGGTAGGGTCGGGTGCCTGTAGTAGAGTTACCCACAGCAGAGCTGTGGGGCACCCGCCTACGGTCAAGGTGAGTGGTAACTATAAAAAATCGAAACTGAAAATTCAATGGAAGATTTACTATAAACCCAATTCCTGGGCAGGAAGATACCATTCCTGAGGGAGGTGATTTTCTCCCTAATGGAGGTTGACGAGCATGATGAAGAATCGGATACCTTTCAGTCTGATCATCGCACTGATGACTCTGGCGACGGTGGCCAACGGGCGCGATGATCGCCCCATTATCGAAAAATACAGCTACCCACAAACGGCGATCTCCAACATCAACCGCTGCAACCGAACGCACCGCAAGGGAAACATCTGGCTGACGATCACCAACTGGGGGTTCTTCGGCAATTACGGCCCCAATGACACCGATGCGATGGAAGACCCTGAGTTTCCCGGCACCTGGGCTCCCCAGTGCGAGTATCCGGGCAATTCCGACGTGCAATACCTTTTTATGGGTGCCATCTGGGTTGGTGCATTGGTGCAGGAAGGTGGTTTTGAATTCCCCCGAGTCACCGTCGGTTCCGAAGGTTGGACCGGCCCGAGTCGCAATAACTTCGAATTCGAGCCCGGCGAGGCCGGCGGCCTGCCCCAGGAAGAACACGGTATCAGGGAGCGAAGCACCATCCCCAACTCCTATAACCGCCTTGGTGAATATGTCTACGACGAAAACGCTATTGCCGAACAGGATTTTGTTGCCGTTTATGCGGATACCCTGACGGAACAATTCTGGACGGGCACCGACATCATAGACGGCCCTCACTTCCCCCTGGGAATTAGAGTCGTACAGAAATCCTACTCCTGGTCTTACAACTACGCTCAGGAGTTCATCCTGATAGACTATGAATTCGAAAACATCGCCTCCAACTTCCTTAAAAACTTGTATGTTGGGCTATACGTTGACGCTGACGTCGGCTGGGAAGGTGAAGGGATCTGGCATGAAGACGACGTCTGTGGCTTCCAGCAGTGGTACTACTACGAACGCCGTACCCCCGAAGGGGCCTTAGTTCCCGACTCGCTGATCATCAATACCGCCTGGATCGCTGACAATGACGGCCGCCCCGACGGCGTTACCGGGGGAACCGATTTCACCTGTCCAGCCGTGACGGGCGTCCGGGTCGTCCGCGCCCCCAATCCCCGACTTGAGACCTCCTTCAACTGGTGGATTTCCAACGGGGATCCCGACCTGGATTTCGGGCCCGCCTGGGATGATGACGGCTCCGAAGGCAACTGGACGCAGATCTACGGAACCGCCAACGGCGACGCCCGCAAATACTTCGTGCTGTCCAATGGTGAATTCGATTACGATCAGGTGTACGTCTGGGATGAAGATTACATCGCCGAACATCCCCAATACGTTTATGATCCCGTCACAGGCGATTCCGTCCGCCACGACTGGAAACTGGCGGACATCACCTACGCCAGAGACCTGGCCAACGGATACGATACCCGCTATCTGCTTTCCTGGGGTCCGCTGGGCATCTATGACCATACCGACGAGGCCGGAAACGATATCTATCGTTTAAATCCGGGTGAGAAGTTTCACATGACCCTCGGGTACATCGCCGGAGCGAATTTCCACACCTCTCAGGATCCTCAGGGAGACGTCAGCGGAACGAACACCATCATTGATCCCACCAAGTTCAACTTCGCCAACCTGCAGTATAACTCGGCCTGGGCCGCCCGGGTTTATGACAACGAAATGGTGGACACCAACGGCGACGGCTGGTACGGGGAAGATATCGGCAATGATGGGCTTTATGCCGCCAACATCGGCGACCCCGTCATTTATTTCGGACATGATACCGGCTATTTATACCCGGGTCCCGATGAAGACGGCAGTGAGCGCAATGGCAAACTGGATCCCCAGGAAAAAGCTTACATTGACGCCATGACCTATTTCCCCGAATTCGCTTATGACGAACGTTACGGCGAATTGAACATCGGCTATATGAAGGATAACAACGTTCTGGATCCCGGTGACGGCATTCCCGACTTCAAGGGCCCGCCGCCGCCGCCGATCCCGGAACTGTCCTATGAGCCTGGAGAGGACTACATACTGCTGCGCTGGAAGAATAACGCCGAAGATCCCAATTACTTCGACCCCTTCTCGCAGGTTCAGGACTTCGAGGGCTACCGCATATACGTGTCCAACACCGGCCTCGAGTACGACTATCAACTGCTGGCCGAGTTCGACAGGGTGGACTTTGCCTACTACAGCCTGAACGATTCTCTGGCCTCTTATCCCGATATTTATACGAACCTGCCCGCAGATTCAACCTTTACAGATAATGTCACCTACTATCGTAAACCGGTCAACGCAAACTCAGGGTTCAACGCTATCATCGAGACTGACAGCACCTACGTTTACAAAGTGCTGAACGCACACGCCTTCTATCCCAGGTACTACTCGGTAACCTCATTCGATTACGGTGACCCCAAATCAGGCACCGAACCGCTGGAAACCGCGCGAAATGCCAATCGTATCTATGTCGCACCCTCCGGTTCACCAGCGAATAAAGTCATGGTGGTTCCCAATCCCTATCGTGCCTATGAAGACTATACCCAGGCCTATGTTGAAACCAGTCCAGGCTCTGGACTATCCTGGGAGAATCAGGATGACGGCACGCCGGAATTCTTCCCCCAGACTGACCGCCGCATCGAATTCATCAATCTGCCGACGAAATGCCTGATTCGAATTTACACCATTGCCGGAGATCTGGTTCAAATCATCCCCCATACCAACGAAACTCCGCTGAACACCTTGGGCGATCCCAACTCAGGTTGGGTGAGTGATTATTCCGAAGGCTGGGATTTGAACAGCCGCAACGGCCAGCAGGTCGTCTCCGGCCTCTACCTCTTCGCCGTGGAAGATCTAACCGAAGGTAATAAAGGAAATATAGAAGTCGGCAAGTTTGTCATCATTCGGTGAGGCTTAAAACAAAAAACTTAGTAGTTCGGAGCATCCCATGATCAAGCCATCCCGCCTCTCGTTAAAGCCTTACGGCCTTCAGCGAAACGGAGCATTCGTCTACGCCGTCCTGGTTAACGCTATTTTGTGCGTCGCTTTGCTTTATGCGTCGCCACCTAATGCGCCTCAGGGGCCGAGTCCAGCCACTCGTAAGAGCCTTGCAGCCTACACTGTCGCTCGCCCCAATTTGCCCCCCCCTTCTTATGACGGTCTGAATTCGACGACCATTCCGGCTGGAGACGTTTACGGCACATGGACGAAGGAAGAATCCCCCTATCTCATCGAGGGCACCATCACCGTCCCGGAGGATAGCTCGTTAATCATCGAGGCTGGCGTGGAAATTATCTTCCAGGGGAACTACCAATTCATCGTAAACGGTAGGCTCGAGGCTGTAGGAACCGCAGATGATTCCATTCGCTTTACGGCTGCCAACTCACTGGAGGGTTGGGGCGGTCTCCGCATGATTTACCCTTCCGTCTCCTCCAAACTGGAATACTGCCAGTTCACCCTCGGATGGGCGCAGGGCGAGTGGCCTAACAACTGCGGCGGTGCCCTCTATATGGAGGGCTCCATTAATGCAGTCAAACACTGCTCCTTCATAGAAAACTGGGCCGACTTACTCGGTGGAGCAGTCTTCCTCTGGGGTGCCACTCCGGAATTCTCATACAACCTTTTTTCAAAAAACAAAGCCGGTAGCGGTGATGGACACGCCATATATATGGGTGAAAACGAAGAGTTGGTTCTGAACCATCTCACTGTCGCCGGCAATGATTTGACACCAGGTTATGGCATAACGGTTGCCAATGGCGACTTCCTGGTAATGAGGAATTCCATCCTCAAAGATTCTTCCGATTTCGACTTCATCCCCGGCGACATCACCTATAGCTGCATCTTCGATGAAGACTCCGACACGCTAAACTTTATGGGAACCGGAAACATTAACAGCGATCCAAAATTTATCGATCCCGATAACCTCGACTATCACCTGGAATTAAACAGCCCCTGCGTTGATGCCGCTTCGCCCAATTCACCCTATTCCAACGAACCCGAACCAAATGGCAACCGAGCCAACATGGGAGCTTACGGCAACAGCATCTATGCAACCCAATCCAAACCTCTACTATCCTTCTCCGCTGATTCCTTGGTCGTTGACCCGGACACCGTAAACTTCGGTTTACAAAAGGTTGATACTCCGGATACACTCAATCTCAACCTCAGCAACCTGGGACGCCAGACGATTGAAATCAGCGCACTTAACTTCAGCGAAACCCAGTTCAGCAGCAACTTCGACTCCATTGCCGATAGCACCACCGGGATGGTCCTCATCCCCCCGGATTCAACCGTCGCCATCGGGCTCATCTTCAACCCCGCTACCGTGGATTCCGTCGAAGGCACGATGACGATCGAGGACAATGATCCAACCTCAGATCCGGTGGTCCCACTGTTCGGTATCGGCGTAAGACCGATCATCAAGATTGAACCGATGACTTTCGTCTTCGACACCCTGGCTGTCGGTGAGGCGGAAACTCAACCGCTGTATATAACCAATATCGGTGAAAACAGCGGCGGAATCCTATCTCTACTCACCATCACGACGATCTACAATACAAATAATTTCCGCATTGAGGATCCCGAAGGCAATCGAGTTTTCAACGATACCATCCCCGTCGGGGATACGCTCTTCTATACGGCCGTCTTCGAACCACAGGATCAATTGACCTATAACGAGAGCCTGCAGATCGTAAACAACGCCGGCGACGTCTGGGTTCACATGAGCGGAACCGGTAGCCAACCCGTGGTACACCATGATCCGGATTCACTGGAATATGGCGTAACGGCCATCGGAGACACCGTCACGATGGAATTCGAAGTCTGGAATACGGGCCCGGCGCAGCTCCATTTAGCTGAATTCGAACTGTCAGATCCGGTTAATTACAGCTATGACTTCGACACCACGCAGGCCTATATCGCCAAAGACGACGCTGTCACCATCGCAGTCAGTTTTCATCCAACGCAAGCTGGAACCTATAACGATACCCTCACAATCCAGACGAATATGCCGGAGGGAGATGAGGTTATCGTCTACCTCTTCGGCACCGGCACAAGCCAGCAGAACTGGGTCATCAATGAAGTTAGCGGCGCATGGCTAAAAGCATCCTCTCCCTACTTTGTCGTCGGGGATATCTATGTTCCGAGTGAAGAAACGCTCACCATCGAACCCGGCGTTGAAGTGAAGTTCGAAGGAAACTTTGAAATCTCAGTTTACGGCACGCTGCAAGCTGGAGGTACCGAGGAAGACCCCATCGAATTTACGACGATCAACGTAACGGATAGTACCTGGTCCGGAATCAGCTTCTACAGCGGCTCTTCCGAATCCGTCCTTAGCTACTGTATCTTGCATCGTGGCTCCGGTGAAGACGGAGGCGTCCTGCGTATCT
>Ga0190349_1000491_pt1 | contig 11750 bp, 12 predicted proteins | sample 48721378_MG_FD_179798 | JGI IMG/M metagenome (GOLD analysis project Ga0190349, IMG submission 179798) | Hydrothermal vent microbial mat bacterial communities from Southern Trench, Guaymas Basin, Mexico - 4872-13-7-8_MG | ecosystem: Environmental > Aquatic > Marine > Hydrothermal vents >...
CCACTTAATCTCCCCCTTCGAGGGGGAGAGATGGAGAGGAGGTTTCCCTCCCTTGACGGGAGGGATTAAGGGAGGGTGTCCTTCCATTATTCCTTCACCCTTGTTTATCCATTCTTTCAACTCCCACACCCTCAACCCATTCATTTTTCTTTCCCCTTTTGAACGAAGCCTATCCTTCGTTGTGGTTTTGCAGGTGGTACCATAAGTTGACGGATTGCGTCGAAAATGGCTTTTATCTCCTCATCATGTTTTTCTATCTTTCTTTCAAGTTCGGTCAGCTTGTAAGCAAGCTCCTTATGTGTTGAAAGAATCTGTCTCAATTTTACAAATGCTCTCATTATAACAATATTAACCTGAATCGCTCTTTTGCTTCGGAGAACACTGGAAAGCATAGCAACACCCTGTTCAGTAAAAGCATATGGCAGATATTTGCGATGTTTGCCACGGCCTGTTTTTAAGGTCACAATTTGTGACCTTAAAGAATCATATTCCTCTCTTTTAAGTTGAAACATAAAGTCCTCGGGGAATCGTTCAATATTTCGCTTAACAGCTTGATTTAACACCTTGACAGATACTCCATAAAGTTCTGCAAGATCGGAATCAAGCATTACCTTATGAGCACGGATTAAATAAATCTTTTTCTCAATCAATTCTACAGGAATAACCGCCATCTCCGGTTTTATTTTCTTACTCACTTTTTACCCTCACTTAGTCTCCCCCTTCGAGGGGGAGAGATGGAGAGGAGGTTATTTTTACCCCTAAAGTGGAGAAGTGGAAAAGTTTTTTCTTCATTCTCCATTCTCCCTTCTTCATTCTTTGTCTTTCCTTCACCCCCACTTAATCTCCCCCTTCGAGGGGGAGAGATGGAGAGGAGGTTCATTCTCCATCCTTCATTCTTCATTCTCCATTCTTCCTTCTTAAATATCCCAACTCTTTAATATATCCCTCTATTTTCTTATCTATATCATTCAGTTCATTTTCCAGATTCTTTAATGACTTCCACTCTCCTGCTACATCAATCTCCTCAATTTTTTCTTCAGGAAACACATATAGAGTAACATTCAGATTAAAATCATTCTCTCTTATTTCTTCATAATCCACAATTCTTGAGAAGCCCTCAGATTCTTTGAATTCCCTATATGCATCAGCAATCTTTTTTATATTTTTTTCTTTGAGTATATTCAATTTTCGCACATCCGGATGCTGCTCGTATTCGCTACTTGCATTTATGAAAAGAACTTTGTTTTTTCTATCTTGTGGTTTATTTTTGTTCAAAATAATAATTGCACCAGGTGCACCAGTATTATAGAAGAGTTTTTCTGGTAGAAGGATAACAGATTCAATAAGGTCGTCCCTCAAAACTTCAGCTCTTATAGCCCTTTCTTTTCCGCCTCTGAAAAGACAACCATTATCAATCACTACTCCAACCTTGCCGTTCTTATTAGCAGAATAAATCATATGCTGTATCCAAATCCAGTCTGCAGATTGTTTAGGTGAGAATCCATAAGGGAACCTTTTTCTCCAGAATTCCCCCTTTTTTACGACATCCTCACCATACCCTTTTTGATTCCAGGGTGGATTTGCAATTACTATATCAAATTTTTTGATTCCGTTCTCGTCCTTATACTTTGGATTTTGAAGAGTATCACCATAAACTAAATTGGCGTTTCTGATTCCATGGATATATAGGTTCATTTTTCCAAGTGCAAGGGTTTTTGGATTTGCCTCCTGGCCATACAGGAATAATTTATCAGCATCCTTTTTACCCTTATTTTCCTCAACATATTTATATGATATTATTAACATTCCTCCAGAACCCGCGGCTGGGTCGTATACACCCTCTCCTGGTTTAGGGTTAAGCATTTCAATAATAAGTCTTATAACTTCTCTTGGTGTATAAACTTCACCCTCCTTTGCCTTCTGGGGTGCAAAATATCTCAATATCCATTCATAGGCATCTCCAAGTATATCGGGAGAAACATTATGAAGTTTTTGCATGCTAAAAAGTTCAACCAGCTGTCTTAAAATTTCAGTATTCTCACTACTGGAAGTAAACTGAACAAAATCGACATTTTCAAAGACATCCTTTAATTCGGGATTCCTCTCAGCAATTATTTTCATTGCCTTAGAAAAGTTCTCAGGTAACCTTGCAGGTTCGTTATGAAGATTGGGCCAGAGGTATTCTTCAGGAATATCAAAAGTATGATAACTTGAATTTTTTGCCTCTTCTTTTGCTTCATCTTCAGTAAGACCATCTTGAATCGCCTCTTGATAGGCATCCTGATATTCTTTTTCCCATTTATCACTTATTCTTTTGTAAAAGAGAAGAACAAGTATAAATGTATAATCAACCCTTGTACGGATCAAATCTGCAGCCTTCTTGAGTAATCCCTCAAGGTCTCCTCTTGAGAGAGTATCCTTTCCAAAAGCGAATAGATTGGAAATGATTTCCTCCTTGCTTTTTAGTTTATATATTCTTTTTCTTGCATCTTCAGGATCAAGGGATACGGTAAGATAGCCGCCTTTTCTGAGTTCAGAGAGGATAACATTAATTTTATCCCCCGCATCACGAAATTTTTCTCTTAAGACATTACTCGCATTTTCAAACCTGAAAGGGGAATCTTTGAAATGTTCCCATAGTAAATCATATCTTTTTTCAACCCATTTTTTAACTTTGTTCATTTTTTTTATTTATTATATAAATTTTTATATTATTAGTTATATAATAATCTAATAATTTATTTCCGCAACCCCTTATACTTAAGAAATTTAAATTTTTAATTCTTTTTTTATAATTAAACTTCTAGGATGCAAACTTGCAAAATTGGTTAATGTATGTATGAAGGCACTTTATTTTTTGGAGTTTTTTTTTAGGGATAGGAGTTGCGAACTTGCAATATTATATTAACATAGAAACATGAGAAAACCTCGATTTACCTATAAGGGTGATTTTTACTATGTTATGGCAAGAGGATGCGGGGTGAACTTTTGGTTTTGCTAAAGGACCGCACTGGTTTAACATATAAAGAAATTAAGCAGATTCCCATCTTTTATGAATTGAGTCTTGGTTCCCTGGGAAGCATCTATAGAAATTATAAATATGATAAATAACCAATGTTTGCAAGTTTGCAACCCCAGAGGATATGAGAAACCTAACGGAGAAATGGACAAATGGATAAAAGGATAGGACTTGCCCTTGGTTCAGGTTCTGCAAGAGGACTCGCCCATATTGGGGTACTTAAGGTGATAGATGAAGAAAAAATCCCTATAGATTTTATTGCAGGAACGAGTATCGGAGCGTTTATAGGTGCGATTTATGCTTCGGGTATTAGTGCCAGAGAGTTAGAGGAACTCTCCCTCAATTTGGACAGGAGAAAAACAACCTCTCTCTTTACACCAACCATTCCTTACTCTGGTCTTGTTGAAGGCAGGAAAATAACAGAGTTTTTGCAATCAGTAATTGGCAATCCTAAATTTGAGGACTTAAAGATACCTTTTGCTGCTATTGCTACCGATGTTATGAGTGGAAGAGAGGTAATAATGACAAAAGGTTCAGTAGTCGAAGCCGTAAGAGCAAGTATTTCCATTCCCGGTATATTTACCCCCTGCAAATGTAATGAAGATTTCCTCGTAGATGGAGGACTCGTTAATCCCCTACCTGTGAATTGTGTCAGGGATATGGGAGCAGATTTCGTAATTGCTGTTAATATTCTTCCTTCACCTGAGAAAAAAATTCATAAACTCAGGATGAAAGGCGAAGAGAAAAAACTTTTAACCTTTCCTATTACTTCAGAAATCGTTAATACCCGTCTCTCTCAATTTCTCAAACCTGTGAAAAAAGTCATAGAGAATCCATTCCTCACCCTTACAGACAAATTGAAGACAATCCAGGAGTTTCCCAGTATTTTTACCATCATACTTCAGACCATAGCTATTACTGAGTATCAAATACTGTGTCTTCAACTCAAACATTCGGAACCAGACATTTTAATAGAACCTAAAGTTGATTTCATTAAGCCACTTGAATTCTACAGAGGGAAAGAGGGTATAGCTAAAGGAGAAGATGCAGCCAAACGATTACTAAGTAGGTTGAGAAGAAATGATAGATAAGATTGATTCAAAAATATTCAGTAACCTTCTCAAGGGAGGATACGATAGGCTTTCTTCACAGAAGGAGTGGGTCAATAATTTAAATGTTTTTCCTGTTCCAGATGGTGATACAGGCTCAAATATGACTCTTACACTCAAAGGGGCATTATCTGGGGATGGAAATATCGTTGAGAATAGTCTTCTGGCAGCAAGAGGTAATTCGGGAATAATCCTTTCCCAATTCTTGAGGGGTTTTGTTCGTGCTGTTAACCATAAAGAGGAGATAGATACATTGGATTTTGCTCTTGCGATGAAGGAGGGTGAAACTGCTGCACGGAATGCAGTAAGGAATCCGGTTGAAGGAACAATCCTTACGGTTATGCGAGATATTTCAAGATGTGCAATTAAAAGTTCCAAAAGGGAAAAGGATTTTATAAAGGTTTTTGAAAATATAATGAGGGTTGCAAACATTACCCTTGAGAAGACACCAGAAATGCTTCCTGTGCTCAAGGATGCTGGAGTCGTAGATGCAGGAGCACAAGGTTTTGTATATATTATTGAGGGTATGCTCTATTCATTAAGAGAGTTTGACTATGAAAATGGTGTAGTTCCGCATATATCAAATAGGCTTCATATATGGAAAACCCTGAGTACAATAGAGGGAATTTACAAGATGAGAAATCTTTTCAATCTTGGTGAAGGTATAGTTAAAATATGGCAGAATAGACCACAGAGGATGGATCTTGCTTGGAAAAGGGTATTATGGCTAATGAAGGTCAGAAAAATAAAAACAATCCCTGCGCTCAAGCAATTTGCAAGAAGGCTTATCTCGGTCTGGGAAAGAAAGATTGAATACAAATACGATGTTGAGTGTCTTGTTCGTGGTAAAGATATTCAGAAGCTGTTACTGGAGGAGGAGATTGCTCCATATGGAGATTCTATTCTTGTTGTAACTTCTCCCTCCATTACAAAGGTGCATATCCACACAAATGAGCCAGAAAAGATATTTGAGATATGCTCAAAATATGGAGAACTTGATGATAAATTTATTGAAGATATGGAAGAGCAACAACACGAGTTTATCACAATAAAACAAGGTGTGGAAACAGAAAGCCATCAAAAGGTCTTGGCAATTGTCCCTGGAGATGGCTTTTGTGAAATCGCAAAAAGCATGGGCGCAGAAGTAATAAAATCATTAAACCCAAGCACTGAAGAGGTGCTAAAGTACCTTAATGGTGAAGACTTCTATTTTATACTTCCTTGTAATGGTGATGCAATCCCTGCCTCTGAACAGGCATTGAAATGTAGCAAGAAAAACGGAATAGTGATTCCCGCGAGAACAATTCCTGAGGGAATGAGCGCACTTTTGGCTTATAATCCAGAGTCAAGCACAGAAGAGAATGAAAAAAATATGCGAAAGGCGATAAAAAACGTAAAAACAGGAAAGGTTACAATCGCGGCAAGGGATGCTCAATTTGGAACACAGAAGGTTAATAAAGGTGATATTATTTCCATATTTGAAAAGGAGATTAAGGCTCATAAAAACATAAATGAAGCTGTGTTTGAACTGGCAAAGAAGATGGAAGGAGAAACATTTACTCTCTTTTATGGAATTGATATAAGGAAAGAGGATGCAGAAACACTTCTTCAAGAATTGAAGGACGGATTTAGCAAAAAGGACTTTGAACTCTATTACGGAGGACAACCTTTTTATCAATATATAATCTCTGCAGAGTAAAACATCCTATAATGATCAGGATGTCTGATTGCACTGATTGCAAAAACAGATTACACAGATTATGGAAGATAGAGATCCTCTTACAGAACGAATAATAGGTTGTTGTTACAGAGTTCACTCTGAATTAGGGCCAGGATTTAATGAAAAAGTATATCATGCCGCACTGAAATTAGCTTTTGAGGAGGAAGGTTTAAAGTATGAGACTCAAAAACGGTTTGAGGTTTACTATCGGAGTAAGAAAGTAGGGAATTTCATTGTGGACTTAGTTGTTGAGGATAAAATTGTAGTTGAAATTAAGGCAGTAACTGGCAATATACCGGATGTTTTTAAATACCAGGTACTTTCTTATTTAAAAGCATCATCGTTAAAAGTTGGTTTGTTAGTTAATTTTGGTAATAAGAGTTGTCAGATAAAAAGATTGTCTTTTTAATTTGTGTAATCGTATTCAAAAATCTGAGTAATCAGGTATAATGAAAATTATACCAGGAGGAATCTATGGTAAAGATTGTAACTGATGATGGAAGTGATATACCAGAAGTTCTTGTCAAGAAGTATGATATCACCATATTAAAGCATCCCTTATACCTTGGGGATGAAGAGGTGACAAGTATCTCACCCAAACAATTTTACAAAAGGTTAAGAGAAGGAGAAATGCCCAGGACGACGCTTCTTCCTACAGGGCTTCTGGTTGACACATATAAAAAACTGGAAACTGACACTATTCTATCTATCCATCTATCTTCAAAGATGAGTGGAACATATAATTCGGCACTCACTGCTGCTGAAATGGTAAAAGATAATGTAAGGGTAGCGGTATATGATACAGGGTTAACAACTCTGGGAGAAGGGATGATCGTCCTTGAATCTGCTATTGAAGCCTTTGCAGGCAAGGATATTGAAAGTGTAAAAGCTAAGGCAGAGGAAGTAAGGTCAAAGGTCAAAATGATTCTTGCTATTCCTGACCTTGGCTTCCTTCACAGAAGCGGAAGACTGGGTAAAGGAAAAGCATTTCTTGGTGCAATGATGAAGATAATCCCAATGGTCACATACTCTGGTGGTGAGATAGTCCCTTTTGGAAGGGTTAGAACAGCATCTCAGGCAATTTCAAAGATAGAGGATGCGATAAGAAAAGACCTCACAGTATCTAAGGCAAAAAGATTGAAAGTTCTGCTTGGTTATACCACGGATGATAAAATTTGCCAGGAGATAGAAGAGACGATCAGAGAAGAGTTTACTGTAAGCGAGCTATATATCTTGCAGCTTAATCCCGTTGTTGGTGTATATGTGGGGCCAGGAGCATGGGGAATATCCTATTATCCTATGGAAGGCTAATTATGTTAAAAGAGATACTTTTTCCAGTGTTGGCTTATTTTCTTGGAAGCATATCCTTTGCCCACATAATTGCAAGTGCAAAGGGAGTTTCCTTAAGGGAAACAGGCAGTGGGAATTTAGGGACAGCGAATGTATTTACAAATGTAGGGAAGATATATGGAGTTATGGTTTGTATCTGTGACATGCTGAAGGCAATCGTTCCTATGTTTTTTTTAAAAATCATGGGAGGAGCAAATTTCTCAGTAGCTATTACAGGGCTTTGTGCTATTATTGGACATGATTTTCCTGTTTACTATAAATTTAGAGGAGGCAAGGGATTTAGCACAGCATTGGGGGTTATAGGATTCCTTTCACCTATTACCCTGTGCATTGCTGGTTTTGGTGCAGTAATCACAATATTCTTTACGCACTATCCGACTCTTGGATTCCTTAGTTTTCTTGTTCTTACCCCCATCTCATTCATTATCCTTGGAACAGATTTGGCCACCATTTCAATAGTATGTGTTGTCATACTGTTTCTTCTTGCCCGCACCATTCCAAACTTTAAGTTATTCTTCAGCGGTGGGGAAAGGACAATTTGGGTAAAGTAAATTAAAGGTTAAATGGTGAAAATTTCCTTTTTTATACTGCTTGGTTATCTTATAGGGTCAATTCCTTCTGGCTACATAGCTGGCAAGATAAAGGGAATAGATGTGACAAAAGAGGGTTTTCGGAAAATCGGCACTTCCAATATTTACAGAACCCTTGGTTTTCTTCCAGCGGTGATTGTATTCTTTTGTGATTTTATGAAGGGTATCATCCCAATATTCATCATGGGCTCGCTTGGATTTTCTGAACCTCTGGCATCGCTTTCTGGACTTGCTGCTATTTGTGGACATAACTGGCCCATATGGCTTGGTTTTAAAGGCGGTGGTAGAGGAGCATCTACTTCCTGGGGAGTATTATATTATTTTATGCCTTGTGAAACCATAATTTTATTTGTTGTGTTTGCAGGACTCAGTGGTATTAAAAAGAGCTCACCTCTTCCAATGCTTATCTTTTTCCTTCTTATGCCATTCGTAACGAGATTATTCCATGAACCATTATGGATGATGAATCTTGCATTTGGTATATTTGCCCTTTTTCTATTTACAAGAATCATAAGTGGGGTAGGAGCAATCAGGACAAGTAAGTTTAAGACTAAATCAATTCTAAATCTCCTTCTCTTTGATAGAGCAAACAGGGGATGATAAAAAGGCATTGTCTCAGATAAAAATGATGTTTTTGAAATTAATTAGGAATTAGGGACAGCGCCCATATTTTTGTTGACAGAATGGAGGGTATCTGCATAACTTGCCAGATATCCATCATCTAAAAATTTGTTTATATCCTGTATTTCAGCCATTATCATCTCGCTCTTTTCTTCTATTTTTCTCCTACCTTGTCTTACGTCCTGATCTTCTATAAAGGAAAGCCTTTTTTCCACGATTCACGAATCACAAATCACGGTCTTTTTACTTCCCACTTCTCACTTCCTATTTCTTACTTCTTCTACCTTGTTTTTTTCTTCTGGATTCTATTCCTTTATTTTATATAATTTGTGTAAATTTTTACAAAATTTATAATTCTCTATCGTTAAGTTTCTGAAAATGAACGACAAATTTTTTGGAATGGTTATTGTAAGCAATAAAAATATGATTGGAGATTTGCATATACATCCGAAGGGATGTGGTGGAGAGATTGAGATTGATAAAATCTTCAAAAGAAGTGAGGAAATGAAGATTGATACAATTGGTCTTATAGGAGACCACTCCTTTAGCGGACTAAAAAAGATAAGTTCCTTTGCAGAAAAACATAGGATTAAAACCTTGTATGGAGTAGAAATGTATGTATTCTGCGAAGAAACAGGTTTTCTTTTGGTCTTATACACATCGCATTTAAGTGCTCTTGTGCCATTTGAAAAGATTATTGATACATCAAGGAAAAATTTTCTGAAGGGATTAAAGTTGTACTTGGAGTATCAAAAGGATTATTTTCGAAATAGCGACGTGGAAAGGATTTTCAACAATATTTTTAGTTCTCCGTATGCCCTGCCAAATGATTTTTTTATTCAATTGAGTAATAAAGGGGCTAATGTAAAATTCTTTGTAAACGACTTTTTTGAATGGATTAACAGGTATCCTATTAAAAAAAATTTAGATAACCCCGTTATGCTTGAAGACGTGGTTGAGAAGATTGGAGATCAGAAAATTCTGCCTGTCGTTGTTGCACCTGGGAAGAATTTCCGAAATTATTCATACGATTTTATAATGAAATTTTTGGAGAAGGTTTTAAATTTTGGAATATCAGGTATTGAGGTCTGGAGTCCATACAATGTAAAATCTTTAACGTCCACGCTTTTAAAATTTGTAGAGGATAAGGGGATTTTGGCTACAGGCGGAGGAGATATTACTTTTGGAGACGATATTTTTCGGATTGGCTATTATCCCTGCCCCGCTATGTATCTTTCCAAATTCCTTACTGCGTCATCAGAAGAGCAAGAGATAGAGTTATAGGTTATTTTTTCTTCTGGTATTCTAGACAGACAAGGTAGGAGAGGTATAAAAAAATAGCAAGGTAGGGGTCGATATAGAACAAATAGCGAGGTAGGAGAGAAGTAGAAAGAGAAGCAAGGTAGAAGAAGTATAGAAAGAATAGCAAGGGGAAAAGAAAGACACAAAGACCGTGATTCGTAAATCGTAAATCGTGATTCGTGAAAAAAGAAAGACACAAAAATCGTGAGGCTTTTCTTTACAGAATACCGGGATATTAAACAGCTAAACATCGTATAAAAAAAACAACAACTACTAAAGACAAAAAAGATTACATTCGGAGAAACATAAGGACAAGGTAGAAGAGGGTATATTTTATTTTAGTTTTTTCTTCTGGTATTCTATACAGACAAGGTAGGAGAGGTATAAAAAAAATAGCAAGGTAGGGGTCAATATAGAACAAATAGCGAGGTAGGAGAGAAGTAGAAAGAGAAGCAAGGTAGGAGAAGTATAGAACAAAAAGCGAGGAAAAAACGGCAGACAACACACGATAAAAGACGAAAGAAAAAGGCAAACGACAAGACGTAAATCTCAATTTTTGGGTTTATATATTTTTTCTTTTTGATTTCATTTTGTCTTTCATTGTTTGCCTTTTTTCCACGAATTATGCATCACGGTCTTTTTACTTCCGCATTTTCTATATCGTATTCTTGTGGTGCACCCCAAAAACTGGACAAAATAGATGAGACAGTTATAATAAATGCAAAGGAGGTAATAGGGAATGAAATATCCGATAAGTAAGGTTATCCAGATAATAGGGGAGGCTTCATTACCTGGGAACAGTGTTTCTGCTGTATGCAGGAAGTATGGGATTACGAATGGCACGTTTTACAGGTGGAAGAGCAAATATGGGGGATTAAACACCAAAGAGGCTAAGCGGTTAAAGGTGCTTGAGGATGAGAATTTAAGGCTTAAGAGGTTACTTGCGGAGAAGGAATTAGAGATTCAGGTATTGCAGGATATTGTTAAAAAAAACATATAACCATGGGACAGAAGAGGGGATTAGTGGATATATTAAGGCAAGGTGGTTTAAAGGTGAGGGAAGCCTTTGATATTGCGGGTATTAAAAGGAGCACCTATTATTACAATTCGAGGTCAGAGGATAAGGTTCTTCTTAAAGAGATAAGGGATATAGCCTACAAATATCCATTTTATGGATACAGGAGGGTATGGATTGTATTGAGGCAGAAGGGTTATAAAATAAACCACAAGAAGGTTTATAGGCTTTATCATCTTATGTCCTTACAGAAGCCTTATTCAAGGAAAGGGAACAAATCGTGGTTATCAAGCAAGGGAGAAATAAAACTTACAGAGCCTGATTATTCCAACCATGTATGGGGTATGGACTTCTGTTTTACTCATCTTGAGGATGGCAGGCTAGTAAAGATATTTACCATTGAGGATGGATATAGCAGAAAGGGTTTATGGGTGAGTTATGGATATTCAATCACGAGTAAAGGGGTAGAGGAAGCCATAGAGCAAGTGATTAAAGATTTTGGTTCTCCGAGGGTAATAAGGAGTGACAATGGTTCTGAGTTTAGAAGTAAGGGATTAAAAAGATTCTTTATAAAAGAGAGGATTCAACATGAATTTATACCGAAGGGGAAACCCTGGAATAATGGCAAGGCAGAGCGATTCATAGGGAGTTTAAAAAGGGAATGTCTTAATATGTTAGAGGCAAAGAATCTTAAAGAACTTAGCGGGGTTATAGATGAATATATGGAGTTTTATAACAAAGAGAGGCCTCATCAGGCATTAGGATACAGGACTCCAGAGGAAATATATGAAGATAAAAACAGATCAATTTGAAATGGAAAAGATTGATTTCCTACGGAAATCAAAGATACTTGATATCTTATTCAAAAAGTGTATTATTAACTTAGTCCAAAAAATGGGGGCATCTCACCCAGTGTATCATCCATCATAGAATGAACATTTAGATTAATATATGCAGTATCATCTTCACTTTTTTCAGAAGGGACTCCTGTAGGTCTTCCATGGGCATGCACTGCCAGAAAGAG
>Ga0190349_1000492_pt1 | contig 11750 bp, 9 predicted proteins | sample 48721378_MG_FD_179798 | JGI IMG/M metagenome (GOLD analysis project Ga0190349, IMG submission 179798) | Hydrothermal vent microbial mat bacterial communities from Southern Trench, Guaymas Basin, Mexico - 4872-13-7-8_MG | ecosystem: Environmental > Aquatic > Marine > Hydrothermal vents > Microbial...
GTCGTTATTACAAGGTCACTCTCGCTGGAAAAGAAGTTACAATCGATGGGAAGACAACTATCACTCTGGCAGCAGGAGAAAGTATTGTAATTGAAACTCCTGGTGGGGGTGGGTGGGGTAATCTTGCTAAGAGAGGCCAGGCGTTAATTGACTCTGATCATTTGGATGAAAAAATGGCTTAACATTTGCTAAAAAGAAAAATGCTATGAAACTTCCTTTATCATAAGATTTATTTTTTGGTAAAGGAAACTCTTCCAATAGAACTAACCTAATATGATTTGTGTCGAGGTTATTCAACGTTGAATTTTACTGCAAAAGGTGGGAGAGCCACTGACGAAGAAAAGGATTATGCTATCCCTGAGAATTTATTACAGGTGCTCCGAGACAGTAATTGGTATAAAACAGTTATAGAAGTTATGGCCGATGGAATAATAGCAACTGACATGAATCGTAGAATTGCCTATATTAACCGTAATATAGCTAAACTCCTCAGATATGAGCCTGAAGAGCTCATCGGAAAAGATTCACTAACGATTATCATTCAAGAGGATCGGCAAAAAGTCATCAGAGAAACTGAATCGCGATATAAAGAGAAGCGAACCTCACAATATGAAGTGACCCTTAAAACGAAATTCGGTACCTCCATTCCGGTTTTAATAACCGCTACGCCGATCCTTGGGAAGGAAGGGGAGACAATTGGAACCTACGCACTAATTACCGACATTCGTGACCGTAAACTCGTTGAAAGAGAGCTTAGAAAAAAGAATGATGAATTACAAACCCTTTATAACAATCTACTCGAGTTGTACGAACAACTGGGTTCGATTATCGCTGAGACTACAAAAATTCATGCTGAAATCTTCCTCTTCACCTCAAAAGATTGTGTTTATTGTGCCCCTGCAGAAGAAGTGTTGCAAGAAGTGCTCTCTGCCTATGGGGGAAAGATTACCTATCGAAAAATCGATATAGAGGAAGAACCGGAATATGCAGAGAAATATGAGATTCTTTCTCTCCCGACTATTGTGATTGGCGATGAAAAGATTACCTCTGTTCCTGATGTTTATAAACTTCATTCTGCCCTCTTCAGTGCACTTGTTCCCGAAGAGAAATTTAGGCGCACACGTCAAGAATTGGACAATATTATCAATTATTCCCCTATTGCGATTTTCACAATCAATGATGAGGGCATCTTAACCAGTATGAACCCCCTTGTGGAAATGCTGATCGATAAGAAACGGAGTGAAGTTCTCGGCGTCAAAGTGTTGCAACAAGAGGAAGAGAAAAAGGCATTAGTTTTCCCTAAAAGTTTACTTCAGCATTTTCGTAAAGGTTTACAAGGCGAAAGCATTTCACTTAATCGCTTATCAATCAAACGTATAAATGCCAAGAATCCAAAACCCTTCTCTATCATCAGTTTGAAAGTCGTGCCCATGGCAACAAAAGAAGGCAAGATTAATGAAATCTTAGTTCTTGCCGAAGATGTTACAACAATTGCCTTGCAAGAAGAAGAGCTCCAACAATCTTATCGAAAACTTGAGAAATTGAATAAGAAACTGATGCAGTTAAATAAAGAACGTGCTCATTTTGTCGAAATTACCACTTCGAATCTTCTCGAACCATTAAAGAACTCCAAAGAATTAATCGATCAAATTCTTTCCGGAGAATTGGGCGACTTTAATGAAGAGTTATTTGGAACTATTGAATACCTCCGAAACAATTTGGAGAATGTCTCAAAGAGTATTATTGATATTTTGGATTATACTACTCTCGAGACTCAAGGCTTTACTCTCACTTTCAAGAAAGAAAAAGTCAAAGCGATTGCAATGGCTGCCATGGAAGCAGTGGGTTCTATTGTGATTGACAAAGGGTTTTTAGTTAATTTCAACATTCCTGATAAATTGAACGTGTGGTGCGACAAAGAGCAAATCGTTAGGGTATTTAAAAATCTGATATTGAATGCCATTAAATTTACTGACATCGATTGCCGGATTGAAATTTCCGCTCGATCCGTAGAGGATAATTTTGTGGAAATAGCAGTTAAAGATAATGGTATTGGTATTGCGAAAAAAGATCTTGAACGAATTTTCAATCAATATGTCAAAGTAAATCCAAAAAGCCCCGGCTCTGGTTTAGGTTTGTCAGTTGTGAAAAGCATTGTCGAAGTTCATGGTGGGTCTGTTTGGGCTGAATCCAAAGGTAATAATAAGGGCTCAACATTCTATTTCACTTTGCCCAAAGATAAAAAAACCTATCAAAAATTCGCTCCTCAAGGAGAAAGCTAAGGGGTCTTATTTTTGTCTAAAAAAAATGCTGTATTTTCAAAAAGCCTTAAATGGTTTTTGGGCAAAGACTAAAAAAGCATAAATGTTTAACAATTGTAGATTACTACTAAAATATAGAGAGAAAAAGCAAATGACAACATTAAAAGAAGATACAAAGGAAATTGCAATTGCTATTGGATATGATTTTCTCATCGTTGCCTTTCTTTTCAGTTGGATTGCCGCAATTATTTTGGCTTTAGTAGAAATTTCTCTTTGGGTTGTCTTCGGTGTGTTCCTTCTTGGTTGTTTGTTTTTCTTTTCAGTTGTGGTCATTAGTAAAAATCAGCAGCAGGCCGAATCAGAAAATAAGGATAGTTCTTCAACAGTAGAACCGGACTCTGAGCCAAGTAAATAACTTTCCAGCTGTTTTCATTGAGTCTTTCCCCCTTTTTTTGAAAGAGAGAATTCTTTTTCTTTTTTGCCGATACCATTGCTGTTTTAAAAACTTGGAATGATGTTATAACTAGTAGAAATTGGAGCCTGCCTGTGAGATGTCTAAATTCGATGTTGGGAAATTCATTCAAGAAGAGCCCTTAAAAGAAGCAATTGCTCTTCTCACTAAACAAAAAGAGCAAATTCAAGATTATCTCTTAGAAAGAATGAGCATTGCTCCGGAGCAAGAATTGGCAGATATTATAAGGGAATTTAAAGTTTCTAAAGAACTCGCACAAGCAATTTTTGTTATGGAATTCGATTATAATATTAATCGCAAATTTTCAGCCAATTTCTATAATTATGAATTAAAGCGTTTAGAAAAAGTACATTTCGAGCTTCCTAGCATTCCTTCTTTTTTACTGAGATTTTCATTAGAGGAAGGGTTTTGGATAAAGTATTTGACCATTGATTTGCTGAAAAAGTTACGGTTGAAAATATCAAAACTACTCGCTCTTGACCGCTCATTATTTGGTCACTCAAAAGGCAGCAAAGAAGACTCAGCACTCTATATTCTTGAACGCATATTTTTAATTGAGAATATTATTAAACCGTTATTGATTTTCTGGATAAAAGATCATCACTCTGCAACTTGTTATGATGCTGCAGCAAGTTTTCTCTGCTCAATACAAGGGAAAGCTATGGAAAAAGCTCCCAAAATTGTAGAGGACTTATGTAATAGGTTTTATGCTAACATATCCTCTTTAAAAGAAATTATCATGGCTCTCGATGCAAATGGTTGGGCGGGAAAAGCCATTATTCAATATAACCAAATTGAAGAGGAATTACAGTGTTGCACTCATGATTTGGTAGAAATGAGCTGGCGAATTGCTTCTGAATTGGTCCTAGAAGCCTTCATTTTGTTAGAATATAACCTGCTTGATAACACAGTAGAACTTATCTCTGAAATGCAAAAAAATGCAAAGAATACTCTCAGAAGTGAAGAGGTTTTTCAACAAAAGGAAAAAGATCTAATAACAGACAAATTAGTGCGAGTACTTTTGGCATTTGATGATCTTCCAAAAGAAAAAAGACCGGAAGTCATTGCTGATTTAATTAATGAAGATTACCGAAAGGCATTCCTTACAAATCACCAAAAACCATCATTATTTGGTAAGAGCTTCTTAAAACGGCTAACTACTTTGTTACAATTAGACATGCGGGAAGAACAACGCATCATTAAACGTTTCGATAGTCAATTGATGTACCGCCTTTCACCCATTGGGGCAAAAGAATTTCCCAGGACAAGTGTAGATGAGAAGGTTCTTTCTTTACTCAATGAAATTGTCCTCGAAGTCCTTGAAGGCTCTCCCTCCTACCAAACAATCATCGCCACACAGCTGGCTAAAGGCCATAAGCAGAGCTCAAGCTTACAAGGAAAAAGTGTTCTAGACTTTAAGCCTGTAGAAGAACCCCTCGGAGCAAAAATGAAGAAGTTGCCAGAAAAAAAGCTTTGGTTTTTAATACGTGATTTCTATCTAAAAGAGCTATTTGATGAAACAGACGAGCTTCTTGCCTCTGCAAGAGTTTTGAAGAAATTATCTCTCGAATTGGGTTTGTTATTAACAGAGAATGAAGCACAAATGATCCTTGCAAAAGCGCTGAAGGCAAAGGATATAGCTATCGATGGATCGGATAAAGAAACACTCGATAAAGAACTCTGTAAAAGCATTCTAAAAGAGCTTAAACAACTAATCCAATGAAAAACTTTAGTAAAAAACAGGGCCAGTTAAAAAAAGTTTTTTCATCCCTCAAAAATAGTCTCAAAAGAAGTATTCTGAGACATTTCTTGCTTTCGTTCCTTAACAAATGATGTTTTTTGATTGTTGTCGCTCTTAATATAATCATTGTAAACTCTGTGTAAATTCTTAGCCCAATACTCGAGTTCGACAGGTGGCATTATTTAGGCATCCTCATACTGAGTACCTTAGTAGAGAATAAACAGTCTATTAAAACACAAGCAATATCTCGATATTGTTGTGGAGACTTGCTAAAGATATTTGAAAGCAAAGTTATACGGATGTTTTTTCCAGAAGACTAAAAAAAGAGCATACATAGAGTTACTTAACAATAACCAGTAAAAATGCTTGACAATAACTTTTAAGAAACTTAATTACGAAATATCTTTGGTTAAAAACAGTAAGAAACAATAAAAGCTGTTTGTCAAAAAGGCACTTGCGAGAAAAAATTGGCAATAGATTGTGCCTTTGAAGATCGTCCTAAATCACCGGATGATATAAAAGGGCGCAAAAGAGCAATTGTCGAATAAGAAAAAAAGGGTGAGTACCATGGCACTCGAAGAACATTACAAGGAATTAGAACTATCAACTTTTTCAAAACCAATTTTGAAAGAGATGGGCATCAAAGCACTTTTCCTTGTGACTTTTGATATCATTATTGGTCCGATAGCCTATATCTGCCAACTCACCCCGGGAAAAATCGAATACCTCGAGTTTTTAAAGGATCTTGCTCATTTGGGAGAGTTTTATACAGGTATCTCTCATGGACAAATAGATAAAGTGACAACAAGAACCGGAGAAGAACTCCTAGTCGGACGGATAACACGGAAAATAAACGAAACTGAACTTATTGATGTAGCAGTTGCATTGGTTGAAAACACAGAATATCAAACTGAAATTATCAAGATGCTAAAGTTTGCCGTGAGAACTGCTTATGGCAAACCAAGCAACTTCAGTCAACTTATAGATAAGGTTTGCCTTGAATTTCAAGCTATAGGGAAAAAGGAAGCCACGAGAGTGATAAAGGGTGTTTTTAAGGACCTTTCTAAAGGAAAACAACAGAATGTGGCGAAGCTTTTTGAACACTGGTTTGGTATTTTATTTGTGGATTTTGAGGGGCGAAAGATTAACAGCTCGTTTCTTCCCGATTGGATTGAAGCGAATAAAATCGTTGCTTCAGATATTGCAGTAAAAGTTAAGGCAATGTATGCAGAAGGCATCATCATTCCAAAAATTAAACAGAGCTTCACGATGGTAAGCTTGAAAGGCCGGCAAGCGATAGTTGTTTCAACAACAAATCTCCGTTTCTGCTCGATCATTTTTCCAACCCAACCGGGTTTGACAAGAATAAATGCTATTGTGGAAGAAATGGACAGTTTAACAGATGCTATGGCAAATGTTGGACTTGATTTCGGAAATGAACCGATGAAAAAAACGTTGCAAATTTTAGATGAACGTGTCGTGAGAAAAAATAAAGATTCGCTCTTAAAGGCAGCATTAGAATTGATGATAAAAGCCGACTCCTTGGCACCAAAAGCACTAATCTCTGTGGAAAATTACAAGATATTGGAAGGAGAGTTCCAGCAAAAATTCTTTAATAAAATGGTTAAAGCCTACAAAGAGTTTGATGGAGTAAAAACTATTTTAGCAGTTGCTCATAAATTCAACATTAGCTTGGATCAAATGGCAGACTTTGTTGTTTTTTGTAAGACAAGGGGAATAGTTCAAGTTTTTGCGAAAAATGGTAGACAAGGTTGAGATGTCCCAAGTACATTTTTTACAATTATTAAAATTAGGATCTGTTCTTTATCGCCGAAATTACCAATTGCACTTATTGGCGAAATTTTATCTACAAAGTTTAAATATAACAAAATTCATTTACTACTGATAACAAAGGGGTTTACGATTTGTTAAAATCAGGAGTATATTACTTTTGGATAGCCCGTACATACCCATGGGGAGACATAGGTCGTTCTATTACACAATGGGTATATGTTGGTTTAAATAATCATCTTTGTCCTCAAGGAGATACTGCTTTTCCGGCTAAAATTTCTAATATCACTCGTCAACCCTGGGGATATACCTGCTCATCTTCAAACTATTTTGATTCGGAAACCAAAGAAGGCTTTGAGATTGAAAAGCAATTAGATTTGGTTAGAAAAGCAATAGATGAACAAGTGCAATTACATGAATTATCAAAGCTCCTTTTACCACTAGAAGAAGTTGCTTATTGGAGTGAAAGCCTTCATCAATTACTTGAAAAATATCTGACAATTGAACGATTATCTTATGATATTGGTTTGAAAAAGAAATGTGAGTGGTTGATAAATTTCATTAGAGAACATGGAATCGACTTACATAAAGCAGGCTTAAGATTCTCTGTAGATTCTTATGCAAGAGGGTCAGATTGGCGTGTAAATGTAAAGATGCCTTTCTATTCACTGGACCCAAAAACCGCATGGGTAATTCAAAGGATTTCTATTAAACCAAAAAGCAGTGGATCTGGGAGAAGAATTCAAAGGAATGATGTAGTTCTTTATTATCCTGTCTTTAAGGAAGTAATTCCTAATATAGAAAAAATAGTAAATTTATTAGGAATTTCATCAGAAATAATTGAAAGGTGGGGGTCACTTTGACAGAACAAATTATAGTTGAAGTAGATCTTTCAATACACCCATATCAAGGTATTATTGGCTCATTTCAAACTCAATGGACATCATGGCTTGAACCGGGATTTATTTACTATTTCCCTCGAGATTCTCCAATTTCATATAATATCTTACCCGGCGATATTATCCTTTGCGAAAAAGAACCGATTTATGTTTGTGACTCTGGTAAAGTTATTATGCCAATTAAAAAATTCAAACCTCTCGACTTAATTAGGTATATTAAGGAGAATCCTGATGTAGAAATTCTTTCATGGGATTACCCAGGACGTAGTAGGCATTTTCTTGAAATTGCTCGAGACTTTTTTAGAAATAAAGAAAAACTATCAAAAACTGATGTTTTTGAAAAAGATGATTTAATAAAGCTAATAACTAGTTTGATTCAAATTTCTCAATTCAACACTGAGAATCTATTATTTCCCCACTTAAAACAGCAGATATATAATTCAATTATTGATACTTTAGACATTCTTTTTAGTGAAGCTTGTCTTGAGAAGATTTGTTCTCTAAAAGATGATTTAAGTGCTTATGAAATTCTAGCTCTCGTTTTACCAAAGTTATTCTTTAGTTTCCCTGAATATGTTACAAGTGCTACTGCTTATAAGAAAATAAAAACAGCTATTGGGAAAAAAATCACAATAAAAGAGAAACTTACACTTATAGAAAATTTATTTGTTAAAGACATTGAAAATTGGCTGAAGACAAATAGTTCGGATTTAGTTAATTTTGACTTATTAATGGAATCAAATTACAAAGATCTTGCCAAAAAAGTACTACAAATAAGACAAGAGGAAGTAAGAAATGCTCCGGTTATCTTTAAAGGTGCAACTAAGAAACAATATGATATATCACAATTACGGGAGACAACTTTAGGCAAGAAGTTAATTAACAATCTAAAAATACCTGAAAGGAAAAAATGGATAGAACAAGAAGTATTCGCGCTAATAGAGTTGGCCTTCAAAAAGATAGGGATCGAACTTAACGTGATAAAATATGTTAGGCCTAAATAATAAGAGGTAGGAATTATGTCAAAGAAACCTTCCGGGACAACCAAAAAAACAATCGAAGATAGCGAATTTTTGAAGATATTCAAAGAATCAATTATTTCTTCAGAAGAAACGGAAAAAATCGATTTAGTATTAGAAGGTCAATACAAAATGGCCTTTGAAGGAATTATGGATGCTTATAACGCTGGTTTATATGCAGGTTTAATTGGACCCGTTGGAGTTGGAAAAACAACTCTATGCCGTAAAGTTGCGGAAGATTTGAAACGTGGTTTCTATTGGGTAACGTTTTCCGATTTAATACGACCATCTACATTAATAGGGTCATTTGACCCAACACTTGTTTTTAAATTAGGGTATTCACCGAAATCATTTATCCCCGGTCCATTTACTTTAGCATGTTTGGAAGGTTCCGTTTTTCTTGCAAATGAAATAAATCGTGGTGATGAATACATACTCAATTCACTTCTCGATGCGCTTGAGGAAAAACGATTATACATCCCTCAACTACGAACCTGGATAAAAGTACATGATGATTTCTTCTTCATTGCAGCTATGAATCCTTCAGAATTAAAGGGAACTAGAAGTTTACCTCGAGCAATTAAGGATAGGATTAAAGTTTGGTGCTCATTAACATATCCGCCTCGAAAAACAGAAGAAAAGATTGTTCGTACTCAATGCACAGTAGCTGATTTAGAAAGGAATGTTTTGGATTCTATACTTGATATAATTACTAAATGCCGAACTCATGATTTAATAGAAAAACCACCAAGCATAAGAACTTCAATAGGATTTGCTAAGTTAATTGCAGCACGTATGCAAAGAGAGAAAACCCAAAGAGCAAGTAATGCTCTGATAGCTGAAATAGCTCAATTAGTTCTCCCTCAATCAGTTGAGGTGATTCCTGGACAAGATGCATCTATTATAATCAAGAAGATATGTGTAGAGGTACTTGGTATTGGATGAAATAAACATTGAAGACTTGTTTAAGTCAATTCCACCAATAATCTTTTCGTCTTTGTTTTGTGAAAAAATGAGGGAACGAGATGATTTACAAAATTCTGTGAGTACTAGACAAGCTTTAGCAATACCTAAACTTCTAGTAGCCACTTGTTTTAGAAAATCAACTACCAATCTCACACCAGAAGATTACTTAAGAGCAGCCGTAATTACAACTGCCCCAGAAGATCAAGAAATAGCTCGTAGTGTTGTTATGGATATTTTATTTCCTAAATTATCTATGAAACAAATAGAATTGGATTTATCTACAAAAAAAGACCCTTCTGAAAAAGCAATACGCAAACAACCTATTATTGGCCAAATTTTAGAAGAAACACAAAAAAATGCTTATTCCGGTTCAATTTCTCAGGAATTATTAGATGGAGTTGTTGATTTTCTTGGAGAAATGGGTTCATCAATGTCATTATTGAGTGATACAGAAGATCCAGATGGCCCCAAAGAAAAAACAGAGCTAGATTTCTTCTTTGATGCAACAGCGAACTGGAAAAGTGGGACACAACCCTATAAAGCTCTTGTTGATTATTTAGTGGATCCTACTGAGATATTAATTAAGAAATTGCAGAACCTTAAGGAATTGAAAGACTACGTTGGTCAAAAACTAATTTTAAGTATAAATAATATACCAACATCAGCGTTATCTGCCATACCTTACACAAATACTGCAGATGCGATTCTTAAGGATTCAAAGAATCAAATTGAAAAAGCAATTGCAGAACATACGTTAAATCAGATGAAGGAATTTGAGAAATCAATTCAGCAGATGATGCAGACAAATCCTGAATCAGTTGCAATAGTATCAAAAGCCCTACATGATTCCAGTAGATTATCATGGAAAAAACACACGGAATTAATTGAACAAGCAGCTAAAAATGCAAAAACAAGCTCAGAGATTTATAATTTAATTAAAAATGCAAATTATCTAAGTAAGAGAATCAAAGAACAACTTTTTGATATCTTAAGTAAAGATTCTACATTAACCAAACCATTGGAAATGATCTTATCTTTAGAAAATCAACTTGGGCAATCACTTTCAGTAGATTTTATTAAGCAACTGCTGTCTTCTTCTGATGTAAAAGATAAAATTTCATACCAAGCTTTACCAGCAATTCCATTTTATAGTAAGGAAATAGAAAATGCTGTTGTTGATTCATGCAATAATCAATTAGCCAAATTACAAGAAAAATCTATTCCTAGAAAATTTGAAGAATTATTCCATGATATAGCTGATATCTCTTCTAAAGTTAAAAATCCATATTATGCTAGCTCACTTGACAAAATTCGGAATGCTGCTGCAAATGCATGGATGACTTCAATTCACTCAAAGCAAAGTTTTCTAAATACCGGTTTTTCCCTCGTTAGACAAGGTGTTAAATTAAATGAGCAAATGATGATGGAATATGGGCAGTCTATAGGCTGTTCAGTAGACGAATTAAATGAGATGCTTTATACTGATTTTGAATCATTCTTAAAATCAATTAGAAACCAAAGTAAGGATGTTTTTGGATACAAGAATTCTTTGCAAGGTTTGAATCTAACTCAAAATCAAGTACAAATGTCAAATGAAACAGCACTAAGCCATAAAAATAGACCTGCTCTTGGTGCATTGGCTTCAGAAAACCTCTCGTTAGCAATAAAAACAGCCCAAAAAATGGGTGCTGAAGATTTTTTGTTATCATCACTAAGTGCTGGGTTCGGTGAAGATATACTAAGACAATGGTTTATTTTTAGAGATGATATACCAAGTGTTATGCGAGATAAGCTAAAGAAAATTCTGCGGAAAATTGTCATTTCAACAGCTATGGATATGGCTAGAAAGAAATTAGGATCAGCAGAATCTGGTATAATGGCTTCTAGTCAAACTAGACCCTTCAAAGAAGGGGATGAATTAGATTTAATAGACATTGAACAAACACTGGAAAATATTATTTCTATGGGCAAAAATTCAGAACAGATAATTCCAGATGATTTTATCGTTCATGATCAGCGTAAAGGAAGGATTGCCCTAGTAATTCTTCTAGACATATCCGGTTCTATGACTGGAAAAGAACGATTGGCATATTGTTCATTTCTTATAACAATGCTTCTTTCTAGACTTAAAGAACAAGAAATAGGTATTGCTTTATTTGAATCCGATACTCATGTGTTACTTGAAGTTATGGACGAAAAACCAGAAATTGACAAAGTAATAGATGAGTTACTCGAAATTAGAGCGAGGGGAGGAACGGTAATAAATAGAGCTTTAACTTGGGCTTATGATCAATTCAAAAAGATAGATGAAGAGCAACTCTATTTCTTAGTTGCCAGTGATTTTGAATTCTTTTATAATATTAGAAATCACAAAGATTTCAAAGGGTTACAAAAATTATCGCCTAAAACATATCTTATAGCTCCCGGTGTAAGTATCAATAATTGGGAACTAAAACAATGGGAAAAAGCATTCAAAGCGAATGTTGTTCAGATTCATAATGAAAAGGAAATCATTGATACAGTTTGTAAAATTATTTCGAATAGATAAAATAGGAGAAGGTTTTGTAATGCCACGTAGTGAAATACCTAATTCAAAAAATG
>Ga0190349_1000493_pt1 | contig 11740 bp, 10 predicted proteins | sample 48721378_MG_FD_179798 | JGI IMG/M metagenome (GOLD analysis project Ga0190349, IMG submission 179798) | Hydrothermal vent microbial mat bacterial communities from Southern Trench, Guaymas Basin, Mexico - 4872-13-7-8_MG | ecosystem: Environmental > Aquatic > Marine > Hydrothermal vents >...
GGAGAAGATAATACAGAGGAAGAAATAGATTATGTGATAGATATATTGCCGGGGATTATTGAAAAATTAAGAGCCCTCTCTCCCTTCAAGGGGAATTGGGAAGGACTGAAATAGATAATAGCGTATAGCGTTTAGCGTAGAGCGTATAGTAAAGGAAGAGAGAAAGTAGGGGCGTATTGCATACTTCCTGATAGCGCTTAGCGGATAATAAAACAGTATCGAGTATCGCGTGAAGAAAATTAGAATTCAGAGGTAAGGGCACGATGCATCGTGCCCACAGTAAACAGAAATAATACAAAGACAGAGAGGGCACAATTCATTGTGCCCCTACAAAATCATAAAAACCGTATGTAAACATAAGCAATAAGGACGGGGTGGATGAATCCGCTTTAATTGGTCAATTGACAAATTGGCAAATTGACAAATTGGGCAATTCTGAATTATTAAATTTTGAATTATGGTTTTAGTTTTTTTTGTTTAATTAGAATCAAGAAGGAGAGTTAGTACATGAGTATGTATAGTGAAAAGGTAATGGAACATTTTAAAAATCCTCATAATGTAGGAGAGATTAAAGATGCCGACGGTATAGGGGAGGTCGGTAATCCTGTTTGTGGGGATATTATGAAGATTTATATCAAGGTAAAAGATAATAAGATAATTGATTGTAAATTTAAAACTTTTGGTTGTGGAGCAGCTATTGCTACCAGCAGCATGATTACCGAGATGGTTAGGGGAAAAGACGTTGATGAGGCGCTAAAAATTTCCAACAAAGCTGTTGCTGAGGCCTTGGGCGGACTTCCACCCATTAAAATGCATTGTTCTAATTTAGCGGCTGATGGTTTATCGAAAGCCATCGAAGATTATAAGAAAAAATCTAAGGTCAAAAAATAATAACTATAAACTAATTTAATGAGAGGTCATTTTATGATGCCAATATTAAGCGTGAGTGAAGTTTCTTTAATGGCGGCTTTCGTAGCCGGCCTTTTCTCCTTTGTTTCTCCCTGTGTCCTACCCTTGGTACCGGGATATATATCCTTTGTTTCAGGGATATCTTTAGAGGACATAGAAAAAGGGGAAAGGCAAAATAAGAATACCATAATTATAAGTTCTTTATTTTTTATTCTCGGGTTTTCTTTAATATTTATTCTTTTAGGGGCTACCGCCACTTTTTTAGGTAGTTTTTTATTGGAAAAAGCTTTTATTTTAAAGAAAATTGGGGGAATTATAATTATAATTTTTGGAATACATATGTCAGGTATGTATAGAATAAAATTTTTGGATTACGAAAAAAGGGTTTATAGTAAAACTAAACCAGTTAACATTATAGTAGGCCCCTTTTTAATGGGTTTGGCCTTTGCTTTTGGCTGGACTCCCTGTGTGGGGCCTATTCTGGCCGGAATATTAATTTATGCCGGGACTCAGGAAACAGTTTATCAGGGCGTTTTATTGCTTACCATTTATTCGGCCGGCTTAGGAATTCCTTTTTTATTGACTGCTATAGCTATCAATAAATTTTATTCCTTTTCCAGTAAAATTAAAAAGCATTTCAAAATTATAGAGTTAGTTGGAGGAGTATTACTGATACTGATTGGCGGTTTGATTCTTACTGATAATTTTCAGAGGATAGTAACTTATTTTATCAAGTAAAGAATAATTATCTTTGAAAATTAAAATTGTGCAAAGTTGACAAAATAACAAAAATAAATTTAAATGTAAATTGAAGGGATTTAAAGCAGTATGAAAATTTTTTTCACAAGAAGAAATAAAATAATGATTTTAGTAATCTTGTTAGTAGTAGTATTTTTTTTCGGATTAAAATCATATTTTAAGTTAAACGAACAGGATGCAGAGGCGGTAGAGGAGATTAAACCATTAGCTCTTAACTGGTTATCTTATAATGAAGGATTGGCTCTGGCCGAAAAAGAAAACAAATATATTTTAATCTATTTTTATGCCGATGGATGTGGTTGGTGCAAAAAAATGATTGACCAAACATACTCCGATGAAGAAGTAAAAAAGATACTTTCCGATAAGTTTGTAGCTGTTAAAATAAATGCGAGTTCAGAGAACAAAGTAATAGAAAAGGGGGAAGAGATTTCCGAAAAAAAATTAGCCACCTTATACCAGGTTAGCGGTTATCCTACTACTTGGTTTTTAGAAAGCAATCATAGCCCAGTAGCTCCTTTACCGGGATATGTTACTACTGAGCAATTTATTCCAGTATTAAATTACATCGGTGAAGGATGGTATAAAACCATTTCTTTTAAAGAATATTTGGAAAAAATATAATTAACAGATTATTAATTGAAGATAATTTTAATCAATATAAAAGGTCAAGGGATTGTAATAATATTTATAATTTGCCTTGACCTTTTTTTATTAGTAAAATAAGAATAACAAAAAGAAAAACAATCGGATTGGATAATGCTTAATATAAAAGTTGAAATTAATAATATATTAGAAGATATTAAGAAAATCAGCAAGGAGAAAGAGATTGTAGTGGCTTTCTCGGGTGGATTAGATAGCACTGTAGTTTCTGCTTTAGCTATCCAGGCCTTGGGTAGAGAAAAAGTTGAGGCGATTTCGGTCAGTTTTGGAGAATATGGCTATAGCAAGGGCTTAAAAAATATTCATGATATCGGTAGGGCCTTAGATTTAAAACTAAAGATTGTTCAGGGGAAAAAAGAGCAGGAAAGAGTTTTAAAGAAGGGACCAGCCTGTAATAAGTGTACCAGGATAGCTAAGTTGGGAAGGGTAAAAAAAGAAGCATCGGGAAGACTGGTATTGACTGGTTCAAACCAGAGTGACACTTGGGGGAAGAGGGGTTTAAAACTATATGATGGTTTTTATGCTCCCCTTTTGGAGCTAAAAAAGAAGGAAATCCGTAAAATTGCTGATTATTTTGATATAAAAATTTTACAGATTGGGGAAAATAAATTTAGAGAAGGCTGTAAGTTAAAACATTTGCTTAAGCCTTTAGTGGCTCCTCATTATCACGGTAAGGCGGTAGCAGAAGCCAATGAATTATTATTAACTATCTTAGAAGAAGAGGGATATGAATCCGTTTTGGCTAACGTAAAAATTATTGGACCCCTAAATAAGAATACAGGGTTAATAAATGTATCCCCTTTACCTGAAGAAAAATTAAAGGGAAAAATCATTAAGGAATTAAAAAAAGTGAAAACTTTAGAGCAAGTTGAATTTTTAGATAAGCCGATTAGATTGACTATTAAAGCCAATAAGGGGCAATTTGATAATCAACATTCCCGACACTGGTTGGAAAAAGGGAGGCTGCAGCCCGATTTTTCTGTCCCCATAGAAGTGGAATGGTTATTGACAACCAACAAGAGTTTATCTACTTTTCAGGTTATTGATTATCAAATAATCGGATAGTATAATTGAATTGCATAGCGTAGAGCGTACAGCGTTTAGCGTATACATTTAGTTAGCTGGTTAGTTGGTTACCTGGTTCGCTAGTTAAGAAAATAAAAGATAAAAATCAGTAGCCAGGAGTCAGAATAAAATCATAACGCGTATGTCGTATATCGTATATAGCGAAAAACGAAAAGCGCAAAACGCAAAACCATAGCTCAAAATTTAAAATTTAAATATAAAGTATCGTATATTTAGATTCGTATATCTTATCTCGCATGTTATACAGTAAAAATAAAAACCAAAGAAGTAAAAACAGAACTTAAAATTTAAAATTTAAGAAAAAGTTTTGAATTTTGAATTATGGTTTTTCGCTTTTCACTTTAAATTTTTAGTTTTAGTGATGGGGTTTGATTCATCAAAACCGCAAAAAATACAGTAAGGAGGATATAAGATGTCTAATCAAAATTTATCCGAATTTGATATTCAAGAGGCTATCAAGGATGTCGCGAATTTAATGGGGGTTGCTGCTCGTACAGCACCAAAATCTGCCGGCAAAGATTTTGTAGTAGTTAAAGCAATTTACGGTGAAGATGTAACCAGATTAGCTAATGAGATGATTCATTATGGCGAAGAAACGGGTAAGAAAAATTTCGACCGTGATGGTGATAACGTCAAAAATTCTCTGGCTGTTCTATTAATAGGTCTAAAAGATGCTCAGTCTCTTGGCTTGAATTGTGGTGCCTGCGGGTATGACCAGTGTGCCGACCGAATTTCTCATAAGGGGAGTGAATTTGATGGACCTCAATGTGCTTTCAGGCTCTTAGATATGGGAATTGCTATTGGGTCAGCGGTTAAAACCGCCGGGATAATGAATGTAGATAATCGGATAATGTATCGTGCTGGAGTAGCAGCTAAGAAAATGGATCTAATTGACGCGGATTTTGTAATGGGTATCCCCTTATCGGTAACCGGTAAGAGCATTTTCTTTGACCGATAAGTTAAATTAAATCACCACCTATTTTTAAAATGATTAAAAAATGAATTAGTGCGAAAAAATTGCTCAGTATTTTAATAGAAAAATGAGAAAAATTAACTCTTTTTAATAAACATTGCTGATATCTATAAAATTAATATTAAAAAATAATATAAAATATTTTAAATAACAGAGCCCAGAAAGTCTTTATTTATTGCATTTTTTTAGCAAAGATATTTTAAAAATTAAATATTCTGAAGGTTATTTTAAAAATTGGCACAATAATTGCTTCTATTAATGGTTAGAATAGAAAAATTAAAAGGAGGTGAAACAGATGAAAACGAAATTAATTGTACTAATCTTAGTAGTGGCAATAAGCGTAGTATTTTTAGGCTTTGCTCAATCTTCTTATGCTCAGCAAAATACACCTTTAATTAAACAGAAGATGCAACAGCAAAAAAGCAGTGTATTTAGAGAAATGATGGAAAAAAAACACGGTGATTATCCTGCCACAAGAATGGAAGAGCTTATTAAATTTCTAAATTTATCCGAAGAACAAATAGCTGAAATTAATAAAACTTTGTTAGATTTTCAAAAAGATACCGTTGAGCTTAGGAATAGTATGCAGATTAGAGAATTAGAAGTTAAAGCGTTATTGTTAGAACCGCAAACTGAGTTGGCAAAGATTAAAGCAAAAATGCGAGAAATTGCTGATCTGCAGGTAGAATTAAAAGTTAAAACAATTGAAAAATATTTGGGAATTAAAGATTTGCTAACTCCTGAACAGCAAGCAAAATTACCCTTAGGCGTTCCTTCCCAAATATTTGCATGGGAAAAGTTTAGTACGGGTAGAATGATGAATAATTTTTGTTGGTAAATTTGGTAAATATTAGAGTAGATTTTAAAAAGGGAGGAAAATAAATTTTCCTCCCTACAAAATATTTTTTTTGGAGAGGTGAAAATATAAAATGATGAAAATAAAATTAGTAAAGATAAATAGAAATACTATACTTGCTATAGCTTTAGTCCTTTTTCTTTCTATAAGTTGGGTAGGTGCTGTAAGTGCAGAAACTGAACCTTATTTAGCTCTTGAAGCTTTTAGCAATAGTATTGCAGATATTGCTGAAACAGTCGGACCGGCTGTAGTAAATATCGATACAGTGAGAATGGTGACAACGCAATTTCCCTCTTTTAAAGACCCTATATTTGAGAGATTTTTTGGGCGTGAGTTCGAAGAATTCAGAAGGACAATTCCTCAAAAGGGTACCGGTTCCGGATTTATCATTAATCAAGAGGGATATATCCTTACCAATGAACATGTAGTGCGTAAAGCAGACAAGATTAAAATTACTCTTTCTGATGGCAGAGAATTTGATGGAGAAGTGATAGGTTCAGATGTAACTTCAGATATGGCTATAGTGAAAATAAAGGCAGACCATCTGCCTACCGTTACCTTAGGTAATTCAGATGAATTAAGAGTTGGAGAAATTGTGATAGCTATCGGTAATCCTTACGGGCTCCAACAGACTGTAACTATGGGCGTAGTAAGCGCTAAAGGTCGTTCTATCCCTACGGGAATAGAAGGGCATGTTTATAGAAATTTTATTCAAACAGATACAGCTATCAATCCGGGAAATAGTGGTGGTCCGTTACTCAATATAAAAGGAGAGGTCGTGGGAATAAATACCGCTATTATTCCCTATGCTCAGGGCATCGGATTTGCTATTCCTATTAATATGGCTAAAAGAAATATAGATGATCTTATTAATTTAGGTAAAGTAAGAAGGTCATGGTTAGGTGTGTATATTCAGGAAGTTACTCCGGAAATTGCCAAACAGTTTGGCTTGCCAGAAGATGCTGAGGGAGTTTTAGTTGGAGATGTGGTTGAAGATAGCCCGGCAGAAAAGGCAGGGATAAAAAGAGGGGATATAATTGTAAAGGTTAATGATGAGGAAGTTAATTCTCCGGGAGAGCTTCAAGACAAAATAAGAGATATTGATATTGGTGAAAAAGCGATTATAGAAATTATGCGGGATGGTAAAGCAACAAGGTTTATAGTAAAAATTGGTGAAATGCCAACTGTGGAAGAAGAAGGCAGTGAATTTCTCAAAGAGAAAGTATTTTCTGTGCAAACCGGATTAAAGGTTGAGGCGGTTACTTCAGGAATTGCTAAAGAATTAGAGTTGCCCTGGGTAAAAGGGCTGGTGATTACTGAAGTAATTCCGGGGAGTTCAGCAGATGATATGGGTTTACAAAGAGGAGATGTAATTTTAGAGGCAAACCGGATAGAAGTATCTTCTGTTGGAAAATGGGAAGAAGTGATCAGTAGGTTAGAACCGGGAGACACATTATTATTATTAGTATTCCGTAACCGCCATACCTATTATGTGCCGATTAAAGTAGAAAAGATTGACTGAATAAAATCGTATCTAGTATCTCGTGAATCGTATCTCGCATTCTAGGACAAAGCGGATAGCGGATAAGGTAGAGGAAGTAGGAATAAGTAATATGTAATAAGTGATTTGTACGGGCAGACCTTGTGTCTGCCCGTAATGAGAAATTTATAGCGTAGAGGTAGGGGCGTATTGCGATACGCCCCTCATAATTTTTATAAATTTAACTTGTATATGGTAAGATATTAGAAATATTTAAAGGATGAGATGGTCTATAAAATTGAAAAAAGATAAAAATCATAAATTTTCTGCCCCTTTTCGAGAAAGAAATATTGTTTTAGCCTTAATTATTATCATATTTCTTGCCTTACTACTAGGTTCTTTGACCTATAAAGAAGTGCAAAGAGAAAGGTATTATTTGTGGGAGTTAGCCCGTTCGGAGGGATTAAATATTGCCTTTTCTATCCAAACCCTTGGCCCCCGGTTTATCTTAAATGAAAATGCTTTAAAAGATATTTTAGTACTTTTAAAAAAAGAAGGAGTAAATTATATTGATATTTGTAACGATAAAGGGATAATACTGTTTAGCACTGAAAAGGAAAGGTGGAAAAATACTATAAAAATCCTTAATCCGGGTAAAATAAATTTCGTAAATACTCAAGATAAAAAGGGGGACAGAATACTTCAAGTAATAAAACCATTCAATCTTGATATTGATAAACAACTGGATATCTGGAAGATATTACCAATTAGAAATAGTTATTTAGTAGTGGGGGTAAACTTAGAAGGATATTATAACCGTTTAAGCCAGACCAGAAGAAGAATAATTTTAAATTACGCCGTTATAATGGCTCTCGTGCTATTTGGGATTTATGTGATTTTTAAATTACAAGAAACCTATATCGTAAAAAAGACTTTAAACGAAATGAAAGATTATACTGCAAAACTACTGGAAACTATGGATAATGCGGTAATTTCAGTGGACAATAAGGGCAACATTAAAACTTTTAACCGTAAGAGTGAAGAAATTTTTGGTAAAAAGAGGGAAGAAGTATTAAACAAAGATTGCCAGGAAGTGCTGAATTTAAATATTAATGAGAAATCTCTCTTTAAAAAGTGTCTTTTAGAGAAAAAAAATATTGCACGGGAAATAATTTTAGACGAAAAAGGATTAAAGAAAAAAATATTAGACATTAATACTTCATTTTTAACAGATGAATCTGGAGAAATAAACGGTGTGGTAGCGGTAATAAGAGATGTAACCGAAATTAAGGACCTGAATGAAGAGGTAGCACGCCATAAAAGATTGGCTGCCCTGGGAAAATTATCTGCCGGGATTGCCCACGAAATCAGGAATCCTTTAAGCTCGATCAGGGGGTTAGCCCAGTTTGTTTACAATTCATTTTCCAAGGCCGATGAAAGAAAAGAAGATTTAAATACTATTATTCAGGAAGTAGATAGATTAAATAAATTAGTGGTTCAGGTTTTAGATTTTGCCAAATTAAAAAAACCAAACTTAACCCGTTTTTCATTAAATAATTTAATAAGAAAGATTACTGAATTGTTTAAATTAGAAATAAAAGATAAGCAGATTAAATTTAGTCTGGAGCTTACCCCGGATGTTTCTCAAATTCAAGCCGATGAAGACCAGATAAGGCAGAGTTTAATGAATGTAATTATTAATGCCATTCAGGCTATCCCTAAGAAAGGGAAAATTAAAATTAAAACTGAAAAAGCTCTTTTAAAAGGAGTACCGGCTATAAAATTAATTATCGAAGATAGCGGGATTGGTATTCCCGAAAAAGATTTTACTCAAATATTTGACCCTTTCTTTTCCACTAAAGAGAAGGGTTCCGGATTGGGTCTTTCTATAGCATATAAGCTTATAGAGGCTCATCGGGGAGAGATCAAAGTTGAATCCAAAGAAGGAGAAGGAACAAAGTTTGTTATTTTTCTACCTCAAAAAGGAGGGAAGTAATTTTGCGAAAAATATTAGTAATCGACGATGAACAAAACATCAGGAAAATGCTAACCCGGGTATTATCTCCGGAGGGGTTTATAGTTAAAGAGGCTAATAATGGTTTAGAGGCGCTAAAGAGATTAGAGGAAGAAAATTACAGTTTGGTATTATTAGACCTTAAAATGCCCGGTTTAAACGGTATAGAAACCTTAAAAAAGATAAGGGAAAATGATTTAAATCTACCGGTTATTATGATGTCTGCTTATGGGAGTATTCCTGAAGCTGTGGAAGCAATGAAATTAGGGGCTTTGGATTATTTGATAAAACCTTTCGATATTGAAGAACTAAAAATTATAATTAAAAGAGCAATTAAGCAATATGAATTAGAAGTGGAAAACATCTACTATCGAGAGGAAGAAGAGAAGAGGTTCAACTTTGACGAAATTATCGGAAAGAGTAATTCCATAAATAAAGTTTTGGAAATGGTGAAAAACGTATCTCCTACTATTGCTACTGTGCTCATTACCGGTGAAAGTGGTACCGGGAAAGAATTAATAGCCCGAGCAATACATAAAAACAGTCTGCGTAAAAATGGCCCATTTGTAGTGGTAAATTGTGTAGCATTTTCTTCCAATCTCCTGGAGAGCGAACTCTTTGGACATGAAAAAGGTTCTTTTACCGGAGCAATTGCCAGGAGGATAGGTCGTTTTGAAATGGCAAATGGAGGTACTATTTTTTTAGACGAAATAGGAGAGATAGACCCTGCTATCCAAACAAAATTACTTAGAGTTTTACAGGAAAGGGAGTTTGAAAGGGTAGGAAGCTCAAGGAGTATTAAAGTTGATGTAAGAATATTATCAGCTACCAATAAAGATTTAAAAAAAGAAGTAGAAGAAAGAAGGTTTAGAGAGGATTTATTTTATCGATTAAATGTCTTTAATGTAGATGTTCCTCCTTTAAGGGAAAGGAAAGAGGATATACCTTTAATTGTGGAGCATCTTATCGCTAAATATAATAAAATATTAAATAAGAAAGTGAAAAAAGTTTCTGTAAAAGCCATGGAATTACTGCTGGATTATGATTATCCCGGCAATATAAGAGAGCTGGAAAATGTTATTGAACGAAGTATGATTATGGCAAAAAACGAAATAATCGATGAAAAATATTTCAATTTTATAAGTAAAGAAACATATATTGAAAAAAAGGGGACTTTGAAAGAAGTAGAAAAAGAATTAATTATTAAATATTTAATCCAAAATAAGGGGAATCGTACTAAAACTGCAGAGATTTTAGGAATAAGCCGCAGAAGCTTGCAGAATAAAATAAAAGAATATCAGATAAATCTGTAATTTTTTAAGTTAAGTGTATAAACACTGCTCGAAATTAGTACAAGTAAATTATAAGGATAATTTTTATAGTTAATGAAAAATTAATAAAAATTGACACTAAAGTTGGTGTAAACTTTAGTGGGGTAGTCAGGCAAGGAAAAGAATGGTTGTCGCTTTTGTTTTTTCTATCTTATTTTTTCCCTGAGTCTTTTCCTTCTCTTCACGCAATACGCAATACGCGATACGAAAATTAGCTTGACATATTTATTAAAGTAGCTTAAACTGTGGGCGTAAAGGATAAGCCTTTACCCGAAAGCTTGTATCTTGCATAAGAACAAGACCAGGAGTAGATAAAATTAATAGTATTTCGTCTGGTATCTTACGACGGAACTAGAACGGAGGTGAAAAAAATGAATAGAGATTCTGCTTTATCAGGATTTAAGATTACTACCCGGCAGCTGGCTATATCCGGTATGCTGGGGGCAATTGCTATCATCTTAGGAGTAACCAGGTTGGGGTTTATCCCCGTTCCAACTCCAGCCGGTCATGCTACCATCATGCACATTCCCGCCATTTTAGGAGGGGTACTCGAAGGTCCGATAGTAGGTGCATTAGTAGGATTAATCTTCGGAGTTTACAGTTTTTTAAATGCCACTAACCCCATATTTGCCGACCCGCTAATTGCCATTTTACCCAGAATATTTATCGGAGTAACAGCTTATTATTCTTATAAATATCTCTGGAAGAACAGTGCTATTGCAGCGGCCGTAGGAACTCTTACCAACACTATCGGAGTATTGGGATTGGCTACCTTAAGGGGATATCTTCCGGTAAAAGTAAGTGCCACTATTGCAGTAGTGCATGGCACCCCGGAAGTGGTAGTTGCAATATTACTAATATTTATATTAGTTAAAGCTTTAAAAAGAGCCGGTTATTAGAAAAATTATAGAGCAGGGGGATTGAATATTCCTCTGCTCTATTTACTTTCCCGCTTCCGTCTGCCTGTGCAGGCACGGCAGACAGGCGGGGATGACAAAGGAGTATATAGTTCAAGGGAGGGGATATGATGATTTTAGTAATTGATGTAGGTAATACTCATACGGTAATAGGGGTATATAAAGAAGAGAAATTATTAGGCCATTGGAGAATTTCTACCGATCTGAATAAGACAGAGGATGAGTATGGAATGTTGGTTAAGAGTTTGCTTTCCGATTCTAATTTAACCTTTTCAGATATTAAATCAGTAGTTATTTCCTGTGTTATCCCTCCGGTAACCTGGATATTAAAAAAGATGTCCGTGGATTACTTTAAAGTACCTCCAATTATTGTAGGACCGGGAATAAAGACTGAAATTCATATTAAGACAGATAATCCTAAGGAAGTGGGGGCAGATAGAATTGTCAATGCCATTGCTGCTTATAAATTATACGGGGGACCGGTAATAATTGTAGATTTTGGAACAGCCACTACATTTTGTGCAGTTAACAAGGAGGGAGTTTATCTGGGAGGGGCCATCACTCCCGGAATAGAAATTTCAGCAGAAGCTTTATTTGAAAAAACGGCTAAGTTACCCAAAATAGAATTTATAAAACCCAAACATTCTATAGGTAGCAATACTATTACCGCAATGCAGTCAGGAATGTTCTTTGGTTATTTGGGATTAACCAATGAATTAATTAGACGACTTAAGAAAGAGTTGGGAGAGGATTCT
>Ga0190349_1000494_pt1 | contig 11727 bp, 11 predicted proteins | sample 48721378_MG_FD_179798 | JGI IMG/M metagenome (GOLD analysis project Ga0190349, IMG submission 179798) | Hydrothermal vent microbial mat bacterial communities from Southern Trench, Guaymas Basin, Mexico - 4872-13-7-8_MG | ecosystem: Environmental > Aquatic > Marine > Hydrothermal vents >...
GTACCGATTCCCCGAATAGTTGGAAGACACCAAATTATCGCCCAATTTTTTCCTTTCTCTATTATGATCGGATTACTGATGGATTGTTTTTACCTTTGCTATTAAATAAACTCGAGATAGCAGCTGCCTATGGTCATCCCTTCTCGGTCGAAGAATTTAACAAACTTTGCAGATTGAGTATTGTAGGTTTCCGACCGAAAATTGATGCTATTGACTTAAAAATTCTTGATGCCCTTTCCAGGGAACCCTTTCTCGTCACTCAAGCCCTAGCAGAGCGGATAAGACATTCATACGCAACAGTTTATCATCACGTCCAGCATCTGAAAGCAAAAATGGGCTTGCGAATAACAACTCGCGTGAATTGGAAGAAATTGGGGATTCAACGGTATTTTGTTGTTACAAGGGATGAAGAGCTGTTAAAAGCCTTTGATACCCATTCTAAGTCTCTTGATGGAAAAGCATCTTTTCTTTGGGGTGAAGTTTTTCATTTACACTATTTTCTCTTAAATGACCGGCAAAAACAAGTATTTTTCCAAAGATATGACACCCTTCCAAAAGCTGATCGAGACAATCTCTCCATATATCATTTACCTACAACACCCATTTCTGGTTATAATTTTCGAACATTCAATTTACAAGATCAACGCTGGGATTTTGACTTTGCACTTGCCTTCCTTACTCTAAAAACAAAATCAAAGATGCAAAAGAGCGCTCAACAAAAACAGAAAAAAGAGCTTAAAGAAAGATATTCTGTCACGACGCTTGAAGCCCAGATAATCGAAGGACTGGTAGGAAATTACGAATTAACTCAGAAAGAGATTGCAAAAATGCTTGGGATACACGCGCCAAATCTTTCGATTATTAAAACGAAATTACAACGTGACAAAATTATTTTCCCGCAAATGATGGTAAATACTTTTCTCCCTTTAAATCTGGTTCTCTGGTGCTCAGGAAAGAGTCAACAAATCACTGCTATTTTAATTGAATTATTGCAACAAATGCCGTTTGCAAACATCTCTCAAGTGGAACCACACAAGCAAACAACAGAAGATTCAGAACTCATTGCATTTCTAACTATTGATGACATTTTATACTCAAGCTTGATAACTTTTCTTATGGAACTAAAAAAAGAAGGAGAGATCAAGGACTTTCGCTTGGGAATGGTTGTTGATAGTTATTTTGGCATGGTAAAGCCAACGGATTTGCTACTAGAATAATTTTTCACCCAACAACAACCTTACAATAACTCAGCAGAAAATTTCTTGCGCCATTCATGGCTTCTTGCTTATCCCTTAAAGATCGATTCCTAAAATGGAAAAAAGAAGGATTGGATATTAATGCTCTATCTACATATCATTAATATCGATGAAATAAATCGCCACACAATCGACGATTAAGACAATTTTTTGCCCGATTTGAGGTAGATGATAAGCATCTAATCCATGGGCGAATTGGAGAAAATAGAATACAAGAAAAAGGAGCATAACTATAAAGACGAAAATTGCCAGGAAAATATCCCAAAAAACACCGATACGGTATTTATGCAATTGGAGCTTTCGTTTTCGGAAGAATCGCAATGCTTGTGCAGCAAAATTAAAAAAAGCAAACCCGAAAACAAAAAGAAATGCCCCTATGCCATGAACTACCCGCTGAAAATCATGGGGAAAAGCAACAAAAGCCGCCCCAAGCGAGAGAAAGAATGCATAAATGCTTTTTCTTGTTGCATATTTTAAGAGGTCTTTTTTGACAAGATAAATAATGGCTATTGCAAGAGTAAGAATTGCCATCATTATAAAACCGGTGATAAAGATGATCATAGAGACATGATTATCATAACCCAACGCGCTTTTACGGCCACCAAGAGCACTTATGTATTCTTGAAAAAACTCATAGGATTCAGGATACTGCCACCAGCATAAAACAATGGTTAGAATAATAATTGGGGGCATGAAAAAAATTAAAATTCTGAGCAACTTTTGGAGGCTTTTTCGCTCTTGTCGTTTCATAATTTTGCTTTCGTTTTGAGTCATCATAACTTTACCAACCAAATGAAAAGGTACTTTTCAGTTTAAAAAAGTTAAGCTAGTATTCTAGAGCTGGGAGAAGAAAAAAAGAAAAAAAAGGGAAATCATAAATTAGCTTTAAGGCGCTCCAAATGCTTTTTATAATCTGCATCCTCAGGATTTAATTCAACACATTTTTCAGCTGAAGCCAAAGCATCTTCCTTTTGTCCAAGCTCGACATGTGCTCCAGATTTCAAATAATGAAGCGCAGCTTGAACGAAAGTAGAATCTTCATTTTGCAACGCTTTTTCAGCGGTTATGACAGCATTTTGCCATTCTTTATTTCGCACAAAGGCTAAGGCTAGATAATAACCAATCTGCCCAGAGGTGTTTTGCTCAAAAGCCTTTTTAAGATGATCAATTGCTTTCGGCAATTCCTTTGTTTCTAAATAACAGCGTCCATAATAATAATGAACGCGAAAATCGTCCGGCGCCATACCCTTTGCTGTTTGTAAATCAAGCAAAGCGTATTTTATATTTCCTTCTTTGAGGTTTTTTTCAACGCTTTTTAAAATGGGTTCCAGTGAAATTTTTATCCCACCTTTTAAGTTGAGTTGCTTAAAGTAATTGTTTATTAATAGATTAAATTTTTGTTTTGAACATCAATAGGCTCTCAAACAATTCAAAACTATTAATTTCGAAAGAAAAAGAAAAGAGACGGGAAAGTAGCCGTCAAAAAATTTTCAAGACTTTTGGTAAACACCCACCAGTTCTGCAGCTGCAATAATCTTTCCCTTCATTGCCTTTTCGAGCTGTTTCTTCGTCACGTCACTGCTTAGCTCTAGTTTAGTATTTAGGGCATACAATTTGAAGAAGTAGCGATGCTGACCGAAAGGCGGGCAAGGACCTCCATAACTGTTTTTTCCCCATGAGTTTTTCCCAACAACAGCGCCGGCGGGTGTTGTTCCTTCTGCAATCTCTGTTGTTTGTGGGTCTATGTTCCAGAGAATCCAATGATCCCATGTACCCATTGGTGCATCGGGGTCATCCATAATTAAGACAAAACTTGCTGTTCCTTCAGGAATGTTCTGAAATTGAAGTGGAGGAATAATATCTTCACCCTGGCATGTATATTTTCGGGCGATAGTACTCATATGGGTAAAAGCAGGACTTGAGATGGCAAATTCAGACATTGGCAATCACCCTCATGTTTTTGATAAATAATTAGGGAATTTTTTCTTTAATTTGTTTTGGCTTCAAGTTCTTGGTTATTAAAAATAGAAAGGAACAATGATAAAAGAAAAGAGGATTTTTTTTATTTTGCTCATAAAGGAGGATTTTTATTATCAAACGACACAAAAAAGATGGCTTAAATGGATACTGATGAGAATGACTATAGCAGAAATTGATGTTAATTCGGATTATTTTAGAAAAATAGTCAACGATGCGAGAAAACGTTCAGGCTCAACAATCAGTTATGAAGAATGCTATAATCAGTTGAGCAAACAGCCTACCAAAGAAATGTTAGAAAAATTGAAACAATTTCTGAAAGATGACAGTTGCTCTATGGAAGATTTACAAAACCTCATCGCTTGTCTCTGGGTTTTATATGAACTAGAAAGTATCTCTTTTCCTCAACAAAACTTCGGTATTGCATTATCAATTCAGACTTTAGCTAAGATACAACGAAACGAGCTTGCTGGAAGACTACTCCATTTTCTCGAGCTGAGCATCACTATTACAGGTAGTTGATTAGAAGAGCAGCTTATCAAAAGCCAATAAGAATTTTTTTTTCTCTTTTATCGTTTAGTAGAAATGACTAATATAAAATTCACTGGCTTAAGTGATATTTTTAACTGTAAAAAAAACAAAAGTTTATGTTAAACATAACTACTTCTTTCTTACTAATGTTGACCAAACTTTATCCTTTAGGCGCCACATTCTGGTGGCATTGGTTCTAAAATCCTCCTAAATGATAAAAGGTCAACAAGAGAATTTTTAGCCGGTTTTTAGGAGGTTCTTGATGATTTCTAAGAGGACAATAGGTTACAAAGCGACTTTCTCGCATCAAACAATTACAGTGAATTATGCTAACGAGAATCAACAGAAAATTGCTCTGAAAAGATCGGCTAAGAAGATGCAGAAACCCTTGCAACAAGGGTTTTGGAGGAATTTAAGTGGATTTCACGAAAACAATTCTAGATGAAAATGAATTTCCGAAAAAATGGTATAATATTTTGCCTGACTTACCCGAACAACTGGCTCCGCCATTACATCCCTTAACAAAAGAGCCATTGGGACCAAAAGACCTTCAGCCGCTTTTTCCCCTAGAGATTATTAAACAAGAAGTTAGCACAGAACGTTTTATCGATATCCCCGCAGCGGTCTTGGACATTTATCGCCTTTGGAGACCAACACCTCTCTATCGCGCACGACGACTGGAAGCAGCTCTAAAGACACCGGCAAAGATTTTCTACAAATGGGAAGGTGTGAGTCCTCCGGGAAGTCACAAACCGAATACTGCTGTTGCTCAAGCATATTACAACATGAAAGAAGGTGTTGAACGCTTGACAACGGAAACAGGCGCAGGGCAATGGGGTTCTGCCCTCTCATTTGCTTGTAACTTATTTGGCCTTGAATGTATGGTATACATGGTGCGAGCAAGTTATGAGCAAAAACCCTATCGCAAAATGATGATAGAGGTTTGGGGCGGGAAAATCGTTCCAAGCCCGAGCACACAAACGAAAGCCGGTCGAGCAACACTCGAAAGAGATTCCAAGACGCCTGGAAGTTTAGGCATTGCTATAAGCGAAGCTGTAGAAGATGCCATGACTCATGAAAACACTAAATACTCTTTGGGGAGTGTGTTGAATCACGTCTTACTTCACCAAACGATAATTGGCTTAGAAGCTAAAAAGCAGTTCGAAAAAATTGGCCTTTATCCTGACAGCATCTATTGTTGTGTCGGTGGAGGAAGCAACTTCAGTGGCTTTGCTTTTCCTTTCTTAAAAGACAAACTCAATGGAACAAAAGCCGAGCTTGAAGTCATTGCGTGTGAACCAGAAGCATGCCCTTCAATTACACGCGGACTATTTGCCTACGACTTTGCTGACACGGCAAAATTAGCACCAATAGTGAAGATGTACACTTTGGGTCATGGTTTCATTCCCTCGCCAATTCATGCAGGAGGACTACGCTATCATGGAGCATCACCGATCCTTTCTTTGCTGGCAAAGAAAAAGGTTATTTCTAGTCAAACATTCCATCAAAATGCGGCATTTCAAGCGGCCACTCTTTTTGCACAAACAGAAGGGTTCATTGTCGCACCGGAAAGTGCCCATGCCGTTCGGGCAGTAATTGATGAAGCATTACGATGTAAAAGAACCGGTGAAGAAAAAATAATTGTTTTTAATAATAGTGGCCACGGTAACTTCGATTTAGCAGCTTATGAGGCATTTTTTGCTCAGAAACTTGTTGACTACTCTTATCCGGAACAACTGGTCAAAAAAGCAATGAGAGACCTTCCAGAGGTTTAATTTTTTTTCTTTTTTTTTCCTTCTTTTTTTCTAATAGACTTGTTTATTGAAAGAACTAAATTTGATATTAAAATAGAAGTAAAAACTTTAAAGAAAAAAATGAATTGTAATAAGGTGAAAAGAAATGACACCTGAAATATCTTTGTCAAAAGAAAATGTTGAAAAGGCAATAAAAGAAGTCACGCATCCTGAAATTACGATGAGTCTTGTAGACCTCGGGATTGCAACTGTTAAAGAAGTGAATAATAATAAAGTCTTATTTGAAATTGCAATACCCTTTCCACAAGTGCCAGAACTTATAATTAATATCTTTAAGCGAGATCTAACTGCAGCTGTCAAAAAAGATTTCCCGGTTGCTACAATGGATTTTACTCTCCGAATAATGACAGAGGAAGAACAGCAGCGATTCCTTAAAAGTGAACAAGAAAACTGGAAAGGATTATAAAACGCTAACTAAGGGCTGTTATGTAACGTTCAGTGAAAAGTTAAAGGAAGAATTAATTCTCAGTAATTGGTGCACCACAGTAGGGGTATTGTGGTTGATATTCCATTGGAAGTTTTACGCCACAAAAAGGACATTTGTTCTTTTTCCACCCATATCTTGGGAGCCCAGTTCCTTTTTTCCGTGCTTCTACAACTCTTAGCTGATGATGTTTAACAGATTTTCGAACCAACAAGCCAACACAAAGACCTCCTATAATTAGAACGCTTGCTGTCACACCCAGGATGATCCATAGATATTTTAGCGATGAAAGAATAGAAGGGGGGAGTTCCTCAACTGTTAAATAATCACCAGTACCATTAACTTGAACAGTAATTGTTACAAAACTATAATCACCATTATTCATCCAAACACCCAAATAAAAGTCCCCATCAAAACTCGGAGAAAAAACGGTCGATTCATCTTACTTCCCAGGGGTATCGGCAGATACTAGTTTATCTTGCTCCCGGCAGCGCCTATTATCGTAAATAGCAAAACCAATATTAGCGCCATTTGGGAAATACTACGAACCAACTTTGAAAATATAAGAGATATTACTAAACAAGTCTTTAACTACATATTTATTCGGTTCATTCGAATAAGAAGAAAGATAGTCCTCCATCGCTTTTGCAAGCTGAACACCAAAATTACCGAACAGAAAAAGTGCTAATGTTAGAACTGAGAGAAATCGAGCAAGATTTTTTTGTGAGTGCTTAAATAAAGAAATGGGGAACGACACTATTATCAACAGACTAACAATTATTTAGCTTTGATCTTAAAACCTTTGTATTGTTTTTGGTTGGATGCTTTCTTCTTCAGGAACCAAGAACTATTGGGCTTATAAAACACAAATGGATAGAGAAAACAAAAAGTTTTAAACTAAAAATGAAGATTTAATTTTAGTTTATTCTATTTCAAGTAAAAATAAATCTAGGGGCATCAATAATACGCAATAAATTTAACGAAGACAACAACAATGAAAAAAGAACCCAAAACACCAATCGAAGAGAATATTGAGGAAGCGTTTCAAGAAGAGGATGGAGCCCCTAAACTTCTCTCTTTTGAAGAAGAAGAAGAAGGAAAAATCGGAGAATTTTTTGAAGAAGATAAAATTGAAAAACTAAAAGAAGAAACTGGTAAAGGGCAACCATTGCTCGTGGAGGAAGAGGAGGTTTCTGAGAGAAAGTCCTGGTTGGCACTTTTTAGCCCCAGCATGATCTCGCTTTTGCTTGTAGTTATTCTAGTTGGCATGGGCGAAAAAATGGCCGAGCGATTCCTCCCCTTATATCTTGTTGCTCTTGGTGGTGGAGCCTTAACCGTTAGCTTGCTTAATGGTATGGACAACTTGCTCTCAGCCCTTTATTCCTTTCCTGGGGGATTCATTAGCGACCTCATTGGTTATAAACAAGCGCTCATTGTTTTCAACATTATGGCTATGGTGGGTTATGCGATAGTCATTGCAATTGCTAAGTGGTGGGCGGTGATTATTGGGGCGTTCTTTTTCATCAGTTGGACAGCAATTTCGCTCCCAGCGGTGATGAGCATGATAGCTCATGTAATTCCAAAAAAGAAACACACGATGGGAGTAACATTTCATTCTTTAGTCAGACGCTTACCAATGGCTTTAGGACCAATTTTTGGTGGGTTATTAATCACAAATTTGGGAATTAACAAGGGCATTCGTATTGCTTTTAGCATTGCTATTGTCTTAGCTGCAATCGCTACTGTCTTACAATGGTTCATGGCGAAAGAACCGGCGAAGAAAAAAGAGCCAGTAAAATTACTTCGTTCTATCAGGAATATTCCTGGAGCATTATGGCACTTGCTTGTCTCTGACATTCTAATTCGGTTTGCAGAACAAATCCCTTATGCCTTTGTAGTTATTTATGTCGTCACAATGAATGGTTTAACAGAGGTTCAATTTGGTATTTTAACAACAATTGAAATGGTAACGGCAATTTTGATTTACATTCCAGTTGCCTATTTTGCCGATAAGTACAGAAAAAAACCTTTTGTCTTAACAACTTTTATCTTCTTTACTGCTTTTCCGTTCTTCCTCCTTCTATGCAACAATTTCTGGCTCTTTGCTATCGCGTTCATCATCAGGGGTCTGAAAGAGTTTGGCGAACCAACACGAAAAACCTTAATTTTAGAACTTGCACCCCCTGAAGCAAAAGCAAACACTTTTGGAGCATATTACTTATTACGCGATATTGTTGTTTCACTGGCAGCTTTTGGTGCAGGATTCTTGTGGAAAATCACAAACGTCGGCCCACAAGTGACATTCATTGTGGCAGGAGCGTTTGGTGTGATTGGAGTAATTTACTTTGCCATTTTTGGAAAAGACATTAAAAGTTTGGAAAAAGCAAGAAAATTGACGGCAAAATAAAACCATGCTAAAACAATTGTTAATTTGAAATGACTTACTATCGAAAAGAAGAGGTAATAACTAGTCAGTCACTTTTACGAAAATACATCCAGTCAATTGCAATTGCATAAGCTAAGGCGATAAAGGGATCAATAGTTTCACTAACAACAATCCGGAATTGATCCCGAAAAGCAAAGAGTTTTTTATCCACAGAAAGAAGGAGGTTTCCCCTTGAGTCAACCATTTGCCAGTTTGTTTTAAACCAGATCTGCTCATTAGGGATACCAATAAGATTCTTATGTGCATCATAAAGTTCCCATTTGCGTTTTAAAAAGGCATAACGGCCAACGATAGCACCCCGAAAAGCGCCGGTATGGTCGTAGATTTTAAAGGTTTTATCCTGAAAACCAAACAATTGTGGTGTACCAACAATCCTACCAACAAGATTGTTGTTGAAATCAAAAATTTCAAAATCTCCACCCCAACTTAAAACCTTCCCTCGAATTTCACCCATTTTTTGCCCGGAAACATTATAAATAGTGTATTTAGGCCCCCAACTTAAAATTGCTTGTACAATTAAATACTCTCTATGTCTGAAGATAGGAATATTTTGTTGCCAAAAAGGTGGGAGAGATGGCTGCTTTTCCGGTGGTAATGTGTTATCAACTTTAGAAGCAAAAGCCTTTTTTCCCCTAGGGGTATCTATCGGTTCAGCATGAGTTTGAAAAGAATGGCAATGTTGACAGAAATAGTCATTGAAATCCTCTAAAAAATCAACTTGTTCTCCACAAAATTTACAAAAGCGTTTTTTTCGTTCGGGCATTCTTCAAGTACCTTGGAGTGTTTTTTTTCTTTCGAATAATTTCTGTGTAGAGGAGCTTTATATTTATAACCAAATGAAAAGTATAAAATGATAGAGTTCACGTTCTTTACTACAATTTATAAGAAAAGCCCTATGACTTTTTTACAGTAAGATAATTTTAAATATTTTAAAAGTAATTTTTCATTGATTCGAGGATTTTTGAAATGACTTTTGATATCCGTCAGAAAACCGAGGAACCACAGCAAACTGGAACACTAAAGCGAATTGTAACTTTGGATATCTTGCGAGGGATTGCCATTTTTGGGATGATCCTTGTGCATATCAGCTATAAACTTTATGACTCAAGTTATTTGTTCGAGCGGATCGCAAATGGGGAAGGCTTCCCCTTTTACGTTTGGATATTAATTGTTATTCTCGGATATTTTGGCACATGGCATGGGTTTTTTTTATTTATTTCAGCGATTGTTAACACTTACAGCTTCTCAAAGAAAGCAAGGAAACAAAAAGACCTTGGTAAATTGCTTCTCAAGAACACTATTGCTGGAACACTTGTAATTGTTATTGGTTATCTAGTAGAAGGGCTTGGGTACTTTGGTTATTTTGGAACAGCCTTGCGAGAGGGGCAATGGAACACATTTCGAGCTTTTTCTGGCGAGAATTTTTGGATTCAAACACTTCAGATAATAGGCTTTGCATTGATCATCAATGGTGTTGTTCAGTACCTGCTCTTTCGAAGAGGGGGCGTAGAAAAAGATCGCCGGAATATTATTATTTATGCTGTATTAACAATTTTTGTTCTCACAATCACACCATTAATCAATTTTGGAATTGCCAATCTTGGATTTTGGCAAGAGGTGCCCGGACGAAATTGGCCAGACATTTTTTTTGTAGATAAGAATCGGACTGCAGCTGCTTGGTTCCTTACACTACTAGCCGGACCAAAAGCGCCCATCTTTCCTTACCTTGCCAGTGCATTTTTAGGCGGCATTATTGGAATTTTTCTAAGTAATCCCAAACCAAAAATGCGCTGGCTTACCTGGTTCAGTCTTGGTGGCATAGGGTTCATTATTCTCGGAGGGATTCTGATTGTTTTGAGTTTTACCACTAACTTTCGTGTTGATCCGAGAATTCCTTTTGCAGAAACTACTCTTCCCTTTTCAATTATTGAAGAACCACCAGCAATACCGACCTATATGATTCGACTGGGAGGGCAGATATGTCTAATAATGTTACTTTTACGAGTGATTGAGTTCCGTGGAAAAGGAGAAAAAATGGCAAACCGTCCAGTGATGAAATATTTCCGTCGTTGGTCATACCTCTCCCTGACACTCTATTCGCTACAAATACTTGAAATACTTCCAAGAGCATTTCTCAAAGCTTGCTTCTACGACACTGGTATTACCGAGATTGATTTCATGCATCATTACACAGTATCGAATATTGGTTATCTCATTCTGATAATTGTCTTTATCCTTGTATTCTATGAAGCGATTATTTTCATCTTTTATCAAATTAAATTCATTGGTACTCTTGAATGGTTCTTTGTTACGATACAAAACCTCGCATCGAAGATAAAGTCAGCAAAAATCAACCATTCACTATTAAATAATCAAGTGGAATGGGTGAATCTGACTCCAGAGCCGCCCTTTAAAGGACTTTCATGAGAAAAAAGTGTGAAAAAGAATCTTTTCGAGCGCAATTATTATAAATTTTAATTCATTTTGCTTGGTCATGAAAAGAATTACTTCTATGGACTTTGCTAGAGGAATAGCAGTCTTTGGTATGACGATCTTTCATGCTTATTTTATATCTTGGACCTTTTTTGGCACAGGAGACCTTGGTTCACTCACTTGGGAATATCCCTTCGCCTTTTTATTTTTCATTTTTGGGCACTGGCGAGGGTTTTTCCTGATTATTTCTGCTGTGGTACATTTTTATTCGATGGGGCAAGGATATAAAAAAGGCATGGAACCAGGCAAAATACTATTGAAACAGTTTGTTTATGCGGCCATCATTTGGGGTTTAGGAGCACTCTACAATGCCTTCTTGAACCCCTGGGGGCTGTTAGACCACCTCTTTAGGGCTGGCACCATCGATTGGAGCATTGCCAGAAGTTTTGTTTATTTCAGTGAGGTATTACAAAATATTGCTGTTGGTGTCTTTTTTGCAGGCATAATCTTTTACTTCTTAACTAAAAAAGACAACATGACTAAAGTTGTTCGGAATGTTGTTATTCTTGGAGTGACCGCTGTTATCATCATTCTCATTTCTCCTGGAATTCAAAAAGGGCTCTCACTTGCACTTGATAACACTGGCGCAACAGACATCACTCAAATGAATCCCTGGGCAACAACCAACATTCACCCCTTCCTTCAATATTTTTTCATACAGATTGCTGGGCGTGAAGCACCAATGTTTCCAATGTTGGCATCTTCTTTTGTAGGAATGATAATCGGTTATCTCCTCATTCAAGAAAAACCACCAAAGAAAATGTTCAAAATAGGCTACTTTACCAG
>Ga0190349_1000495_pt1 | contig 11717 bp, 11 predicted proteins | sample 48721378_MG_FD_179798 | JGI IMG/M metagenome (GOLD analysis project Ga0190349, IMG submission 179798) | Hydrothermal vent microbial mat bacterial communities from Southern Trench, Guaymas Basin, Mexico - 4872-13-7-8_MG | ecosystem: Environmental > Aquatic > Marine > Hydrothermal vents >...
AAGAAAATATGATCTTCACACTTGAATTGAATGTTAAAACGAAAAACTTCGGCTATGTTTCACTCGAGGAAGATATACTTGTAACAAAAGAAGGTTGTGAATTTCTCATTCCGAGACAGAATGACTTTTGGTTTATAACATAAAAGATGAGAGCTGATGCACAATGGTAAAGGCATTAATTGCTGGAACAATTCGGGCTGACCACGCCCTCCCAACAGGGATAGCACTTCTTAGGAAGGGAAAAAGTGCAATTGATGCAGTAGAAGCAACCGTTAGGCTGGTAGAAGATAATGAAGACGATTGGACAGTCGGCTTAGGCGGCTTACCAAATCTACTCGGAGAGGTGGAGCTTGATGCATCAATAATGGATGGAAAAACCCTCCGGGCAGGGGCGGTTGCAGGGATTAAGCACTATAAAAATCCGATATCAATTGCCCGAAAAGTCATGGAGGAAACACCTCATGTCCTTTTGGTCGGCGAAGGAGCAGAACTATTCGCTCGTGTTATGGGCTTTCAAGAAACGCCTCTTTTAACTCAAACAGCCCGTGACATTCACCAGGATTTCTTGCAAAAAAAAGGAATAGTCAAATATCCCTATGATACAGAAGACACCCTCAAATTAAAGGAACGTTATTACAAATCCTTTCAACATCTTGTAAAAGACGAGAAGTTAATGAGCTGGTATAGGCGATATGTTGAAACCACGCACGGAACAGTCAATGTCTTAGCGGTTGATAAAGAACAGCATATCTGTTGTGGCGTGTCAACAAGCGGTCTTTCGTTCAAGTTTCCCGGGCGAGCAGGCGATTCGCCTGTCATTGGTGCTGGTAATTATGCGGATGACCGGTATGGCGCAGCAGCTTGTGTTGGAACTGGGGAATTAGTTATTCGACTTTCGTTGGCGAGGATAGCTGTTTATGAGTTATCAAAAGGTGCAACTGTAGAGGAAGCAGCAACAACAGCCATTTCTTCTTTAAGAGACCTGTTGCCAGATAAAGGTTCTGTGTCTATAATTGTGCTAGATAAAGCAGGAAATGTCTGTGGTGCCTGTAACTGGCAAGACTACTACTTCTGGGTAGCAACAGAGGATAATCCAAAGCCGCAAAAACAAAAATGTATTTTTGTTGACTTGAAGAGCGAGGTGAATGGTGTGGGTTATCATCGCTAAATCGCATGAGGTTCATTTAATTTTTAGAAATTCTTTTAACCTAAGAAAGGCAAGTAAATGCTACAAAGTGCTTTGAAGGTTTTAGAAATGGTAGAAGAAGATACTTCTGTGTATACCGCTGCAGCACAAAAGGCATTCATTATTAAAATCTCTGGAACAATAGAAAAGATGCTGGCAGAGAATCAAGTTATGATTGGTTATTCAAAAGCAGAGGGGTTACTGGTCCCCAATTTAACAAAGAAGGAATTTCGTGAAATAATTAAAAAACAATATTACTCTAAGGCTGGAAATGTTCGGGCTGCTGGGCAAATTGCTGGCGACTTGTGGCGGTTCATTCGAGAAATCAAACTTGGTAATTACATTGTTGTTCCAGCAGAAGAAGGTCTGTACATTAGCAAAGTGATTGGTCCTGCTACCTACGATGAAATGCGCATTTTCAATGATACTGCTTATCGCCGAAAAGTGGAGTGGTTAAATAACAAAAAATTAGTTCCAATGGATCTAGTCACGGATGAACTAAAGAAGCGCTTAAAATCCCTACAAAGAGTAATAGATGCATCAGATTTATACATTGAAAGAGTTTGCATTGCGGCATGCGGGTTAAAGACTCAGTTCTTTTGTGCTTTTTTCGTCCTATCTCCACCTGGAAATGTAAAGTGTGTTGGAGCATTCTTTGGTACCTTCCCTTTCTTCACATTTCGATAATAAGAATAGGTCATAGGTTCCCCTTCTTGGAGGATTTCTCCACCAACAACTTTGGCGATGAAAAGGGTATGAGTACCACAATCAACAGCTTCTTTAACAACACATTCTAAATAGCCAAGGGAGTAGTCCATCACAATCGGCGTGCCGGTAATGAAAATCTCATAATTAAGAGGGTCTTTGAATTTATCATAAGTTCTCCCACTACGAAAGCCAAAGCAACCTATGAATTTCAAAGGTGCCTTGTTTGAGAGAGTATAGAGGCAGTAAAAACACGGCTCTTCCAAATATAATCATGGGTTAAATTCTTTTTGCTAATGCTAACAGTGACCATTTGTGGTTTAGATGTAACTTGAAAAACGGTATTTATAATGAGTCCATTGTAATTGTTACCTTTTTTTTGAGCATAAAAGAAATAACCCATAGCTAATCAGTCGGATGCTTTCATAAAATTCTTATTCTTCAGTGTTGTCATCTTTGATTGCCATAGGTTGCGCTTCCTTACAGAAAGATTTTTCTACATCGAGTACAAGTTTTTCTCCTCTTAAATGGTTTCCGCTGTAAGAAATAAGGCTCATTTAAAATGTTAGCAAATAATTTCAATAAGTGTGAATAGCTAAATGATGTGAATGTTTTTAGAGTAAAAAAATTCGTTGATGATAGCTGGTTTTGCCAATGCCAAAGGTCAAAGAAATTACTTCACTCCTTCAAAAATACCTCTCCCCCTACGTTAAGCAAGTGATCTTTTTAGCAGTCATTTTAATCAGCTATAATGTTTTACAAGTGCTTTTCCCACAAATCCTCAGAATCTATGTTGAAGCTGTAAGTGCTCCAAGCCTTGATGTGAAAGTTCTCCTATACTCGTCAATCATTTACATTGGAATGAGTGTCATTTTCCGAGCGCTTTATATTCTTTTACAAAAAATAAGTCAAGAGCTTGCTTGGGCAACGACCAATAACCTTCGTATTGACATGACAAGGCATTGTATAAACCTTGATATGACTTTTCATAATCGGAAAAAGACAGGCGATATGATTGAACGAATTGATGGTGACGCTTCAACATTATCAGAATTCTTTAGTACATTCATTCACTATTTCATCGGGAGCTTTTTCTTGGTTCTTGGCATTCTCGTTGCTGTTTTTATAGAAGGATGGGTGTATGGGCTGCTGTTTTTAGCGTTCATTATGATTGCTTTAACAGCATTTTATTTTGTACGAAAAATTGCCTCCCCGCTTTGGAAGAAGGTAAGAGAATCTACCACAGCTCTTTTTGGCTCAATTGAAGAAAGCATCTCTGGCCTTGAGGATATCAGAGGAAATGGGGCTGAACCCTTTATTATGAAACGATTCCATGAAGTCTCTCAAATCAATTTCAAAGATAAAAACAAAGCAATGATCTACTCGAGAATTTATTATATCATTAATGTTCTAATGGGAGCAATGATCAATTTGGGTATATTGATGATTAGCTATTATTTCGCTGGTTATTTGAAAACCAGTAGTGGGACACTCTATATGCTTCTAACATACGGCACTAACTTGCTCAGACCTTTGCGATTGATTTTATGGCAATTAGAGCAATTGCAAAATTCAATGGCAAATATTGACCGAGTAAACGAATATTTTTCTCTCGAGTCAAAAATAGTGGACAAAGGAACAAAGGCATTCCCAGTTGAAGAAGTAAATCTCTCCTTTGAAAATGTGAATTTCGGCTATTCAGAAGATGCGTTCGTTTTGAAGGGCGTTTCCTTCTCTATCCCTCACGGGCGAACCTTGGGGCTTATTGGTCGAACTGGAAGTGGGAAAACAACCCTCGCCCGGCTTCTATTCAGGCTCTATGATCCAAATGAGGGTGCAATAAAAATCAACGGTATTGATATTAGAAACTTTAAACTCAAGGAATTACGGGCAAATGTTTCCTATATTACGCAAGAAGTTGAATTATTTAAGGCTTCGATTAAAGATAATGTTACTTTCTTTAATAAAAACTACTCTGAAAAAAAGGTCGAAGCAATCGTAAATGAAGTAGGGCTGGGTTCTTGGCTGGAGCAATTACCTAAAGGCCTTGAAACAGAAATCTATTCAGAGGATTGTGGTCTGTCCGCCGGAGAAGAACAGTTGCTCGCCCTTTCACGAGCCTTCCTAAAGAACCCAAAGATTGTTATCCTCGATGAAGCATCTTCTAGACTTGACCCCGCAACAGAACAACAAATTGATCTCGCTTTGGAGAAGCTTCTGCTGGGGAGAACTGGAATCATTATTGCCCATCGACTTTCGACTTTGCATAAGGTAGATGACATTTTAATTTTAAGTAAGGGTGAAATACTCGAATACGGTCCCCGTGAGGAGCTCTTAAGGAACCCAAATTCGCATTTTTCACGTTTATTACAAAAAGGCGCGGAGGAGATACTAATATGAGCACATGGAAGAATACCTGGAGTTTAATGAAATTCCGTAAAGGTTATGTTATCGGTACGATAATAACGTCAATTGGTTGGTTGTTATCACGTTTCGCCGTTAGCTTTGGTATTCAAGAAATAATTGATATCCTCGTTGGCGAAACACCTTTCCTGGCGCTTGATATGAGAACGCTATTTATTATTGTCCCCTTTATTTATGTAAGCACTTTCATTCTGGGGTCAATCTCAGATATTGTACTCTGGTTGTTTTATATCTCCGGGGAAGTTCTTATCCGTAGAAATTTAATGAGGGGTTTATTGCAAAAACCCGGTGCACAGGCAATCCCTACTACCACGGGAGAATCTATCTCGAGATTCCGTGGGGATGTTACTCATGCTGTTAACCTTGCTCACAGGATTTCCATCCGCTTAGGATTTGTTGTTTATGCAGTAATAACCCTTAGTTATATGTTTTATATTAGCTGGAAAGCAACTGCTTTAATCTTCATTCCCTTTTTAATGATTCTCGCAATAGGGCTCTTGGAAAGAAAACGCATAAACGAGCTGCGTAAAGTGCGAAGAAAAGCAACAGCAGAAGTAACAGACACCCTGGGGAAAATATTCGGCGCTATCCAGACTCTAAAAGTCGCAGGTGCAGAGGATGGTATCGTTGACTATTTTGCAATGAAATGTGCAAAGCGGAAAAAAGCCGTTGTAAAAGAAATGGTCTTTATTGCCTTTATAGATGCCATTTTCTTTCTTTCGATCTCCTTAGGAATGGGCACAATTCTTTTACTTGTTGGGCCGGCGATGAGCATCGGCGCTTTCACTGTTGGAAATCTCTACTTCTTCCAAACACAGTTAACATGGATAGGAGATTTCATCTGGATGCTGGGCGATTTCGTGCCATTGTTCCAACAAGCAAAAGTCTCCTATGAACGAATGTTACGATTAATTCAGAAATCCGACAAGAGTGTCACTTCAAGTTTCCTCGTCGAGGCAGGGCCAATTTATGAGTTTAAACCTTTCCCACCTTTCAAACCTGTTATTAAAACCGAAACGGATATTCTCTCACAGTTAAGGGTTCAAAATCTGACGGCGCATTACCCAGGAACGGATAAAGGGATAAAAGACATTTCCTTTGAAATCCCGAGAGGAACAATTACCGTTGTTACAGGGCGTATCGGTTCCGGGAAAACAACTCTTCTTCGGGCATTATTAGGTTTAATCGAGAAACAAGAAGGAAGTATTTTATGGAATGGTTCTGAAATTACTGACCCATCAACATTTATGGTCCCGCCAAAAAGTGCTTACACACCACAAATCCCTTTCCTCTTCAGTGATACGCTAAAGAATAATATCTTGCTGAATGTTCCCGAGGAGAATGCCGACTTAGAAGCAGCGGTGAAATTAGCTATCTTTGAAAAAGAAGTGGAAAGTTTCGAAGAATCCTTTGAAACCCTTGTGGGGCCAAAAGGGGTGCGATTGTCTGGCGGGCAAAAGCAAAGATTGGCTGCAGCAAGAATGTTCGTGAGAAAACCTGAACTATTAGTTTTTGATGATTTGTCCAGTGCATTGGACGTTGAGACGGAGCAACAATTATGGCAAAGGCTGTTTGAAAGTAATAATGAAATCACTTGTTTAGCAGTTTCACATAGACCAATGGTTTTAAAACGAGCTGATACTATTCTTTTGTTAAAGGAGGGAAAAATCGTTGCAAAAGGAACGCTCGAAGAACTGCTTGAAACAAGTGAAGAGATGCGTGCCTTATGGACAGGTGAAATCCTTTCTGAGGATACTGCAAAGAATCCGCTTGAAGGCAACTCACAAGAAACAGATTAATGATTTTGCCATCAACTATTAGTTTGAACCAGAAAAGGTTCTAATTTATTCTCCAATTAATAAACTAAAATTCGCACAGAAAAACAAGCAAAGATACTAATTATAAGAACACCACTCAAAATTTGAGGAGGAGCAAAATATCTACAAAATAACAAAAATAATGGCTAGAAGAGTACAAAAAACAAAACAAGACCTAATAATAAGTGTAACCTGCATAGATGAAATGTTAGCTCCGAGAGAACATTACTTTACATTTCGGCTTCCGGGAGCAAACCTTTTCCCTCGTGCAAATGAACCGGCTTATCCTTTGGCAGCAATACTTCTCTACGCGCAACTCTACAAGAATTTAAATGTCATACAAATAGTATTGGCAGATCATGGCCTTCTAACGTCAGCAGGTTTTATTGGTTGTGGAATGGTTAATATTGAAGAATCACTTGGAATATTGGAACCAAAAGTCACTAAAAATACTTCATTAAATAAAGCACAAATCCATACTTATCTTTCTCGTTTAGCACTTTATGACATTCAAAAACAAGGTGGAATTGGCAAGCATGCAAAGTGGGAGGTGGAGCAGCTTGAAAGAATTTGTCCAAAAGTAGAACTCCTCCCCAAACTTGGGAAAATACTCCCAAATGACAAAGCAAAAGAAGCTATTGTAAACGAACGATTAATTATCACACACCCAATAGTAAATCAAAAACAGTTGGTGCAAAATGCTCTTTCAGAAGGAAAAGTGTTCGATGGGAGCTCAATTATTCAAACCGTCATTGGTGAACCAAACATCGAGCAAGATTATCAGCTAACAAATGGGTTGTTGATGGCTGCTTTTGAAAAGGGGGAAACAGTTAAGGAAGTGTTAGTCTTAAAACCAGCTGTTGAAACCATACAACTAACAGTGAGAAAAACACTCATGCAAAAGGTCCAGCAAACAATGGATTTTACTTTAAAACAAATTAGCCAATTAATCGCCCCTTATGTAAACCTTTCAACGGAAGAAAGCTACCGGTATTTATTAAGCATAAAAAAGGAAGCAGAAATTGCTCTTTTTGGAAATCCAAATGAACAATTACAATTAGCTGCAAATTTTGCTAAAAAGATTCAATCATTGGGGCTTCTACCCAAAAACATGACCATTATGTATGGGGTTGTTACCATCGATGGTGACATAAAAGTGTTGAAAGCTTTAAAATAGAAAACATTTAAAAGAGAAACGCTCACCCGAGAGCAAATTGTTTATTTAAGGGAATGCTCTTTTTATCTCTATATACTGGTTAATGGATCCCCCAAAGTGAGTGGTTTAAATGTCTAAGAAAGTTTTGTTCAGTTTCTCGGGGAAAGATTTAGAACGCTTAAAAATTGAAGAAATAGCTTATGCATTGGAAAAACAACCTGATATAGAACATGTATTTATCTATACGAGGGACACTTCTACGGAAGGAGAAGGAGATATAATTAAATACATGCAAAACGCCGTCGAAAAGTGTGATATAGTAGTGCTTTTCTGCACAGCAAATTCTGCAGAGTCTGATCCAGTTTTTCTTGAATGGGGAACTTCGCAATACTTAGGAAAACCTATTATCCCGGTGGCTGAAAATAGCGAGTATATCCCTACGCTTTTAAAAAAGCGTTTAAGAGTAAAGATTTCAGAAGACACAGTACATAATAACTTTATTGAACTTATTAATGAAATTTCAGAAATTATTAATAGCTCGATGGCAGAAATTCCCAATAAAAATGCGCCGCCCAAAAAATTTGATGAACAATTCTTATTAGAGAAAGCAATTATAAGCCGGAAAAACTACAATGAAAATTGCTTACATTATTTCAACTCATTGCCTGAAGACGTTAAACAAGCTATTAAGGAAAAGTCACCTCTAATAGGCGAGGAAAGTTTCTCCTATCCTGCTATAGAAGAACTCCTTCAAAACGTGGGATTTTTTGATACAATCTGCAGTTTAGTTAGTTATGAAGGGGATAAGATTCTTATTATTCCAAGTGGTATTAGCAATAATGATGTTGAGGGTGTGGGACGAACAAATTTACTTTTACGATTATTGGGCTATGAGATAAAATATAATCGGTTGTTTGGTTTAACAGAACCAAATAAAAAAATACAATTAGATCTTAAAGCGCATTCGAAATTTTCACTTTTGGCATCTGATATGCTCTATCTAGGTTTGGCTGATGAATGTTTGTGTGTAGTACCCACACGTGGAGAAGTGATTAGTTTCATCTGGGATATTGCTAGAAACATCTTCCGTTCAAGTGAAATTGATTATGAGAAAGATCGCCATCGGAAAGAAGGCCGTCCAAAATTAAAAAAAATCTTCGAGAATATCGAACTTTCAAGTAACTTTGTAAAAAATGCTTATGGGCAGATGGATGAATTCTATTTCCCAAATAAGGTTTATATCCTGAAAAGAGATTTAGGCCGTTTTTTAAAACCACCTACCATCTCAAAGATTAGAAGTAAAGAAGAGATTAAGCAAAAACTGGAAACGGCTTTATTGATTAGCCTTAAACATGGGTCTGATTTCTGGTGTCGGAATGCAGAAAAAATCAAGAAACAAGTTAAGGATATTGTTAATGGCTTGGCATTGTCTTCGATTGAGCTCTATGAAATAAAGATTACTTTTCCGGACCAAAGATTACCGCCATATATCTTTGATGATATTAATGAAATTTTTCAAAAAGGCTCTATCGAGGAGAATGTAAAAGGGGAAATTTCTAATAAGTTTGAGATAGGTATCCGCTATCACAACTACCGAGTATATGAAAGGTTATCTGATGCTTATGAACTGGATTTATTAGTTACTTCCGGACAAAAATTCTTTAATGACATAAGTATTTGGGAGAAATTATCGAAAGGAAAAAGGGAATTGAAGTTTAACATCCTATTTTTGGATCCAAATTCAGAAGCTGCAAAAGAACGAGAGAAACAAGCATATAAAAAATATAAAAAGAAACAAGGTTTTCTACGGGAAGAAATTTTGGAGAATATCGATGAAATTAAACGAATGGCAAACTATCTGAAAAAGAATTATAATACCAATATCAAAGTGGATTGTCGATTGTATAATGAGAAACCCATTTTCCGAATGACATTCATTAACAATAAAACACTTTTGTTGGCTACTTACCATGAGAACAAGCGAACAGGTGCAAAAACAAAGTTCTTTATAATCAATAAAGACGAGCAAGAAGAACTTTATCAAGCATTTAAAAACGAATATAATCGCATTTTTGCACAAGCTACTTCATTAAAATAATGTTAGTAATAAAAAATCCCTTTTCCCTTTGGCTTTTGTCTTATTCTTTTTTCACCCTTGCCAATTATTTTGGTACAATTGAAGAAGTTCACAGTATAAGCTATGGCTGAAGCTTGAGCTCGAAAGTTTCCGATCTTTCTGGAAACTATCTGGTATTCTCCTAAACATTCTGGTTGTTTATAATTTCAGCATCCCTTTTTGATTGTTGTAAAGATGCAATAGACAAGATTACTATGCCTGTAATAGTAACAACTAGAGCAACTATCTTTCCAATAATAAATCCAATACTTAAGTTGCTCCATTCGGAATAAACAATCACCCCACCAATTACGGCTGTAACTAGTGCGCTTACCGAAAATAGTGGGGAAACAATGATTGCTTTTCCCTTTTGAAAACCAACTTGCGGAAGAGCAGTTGAAAGAATATTAAAGGCTAACAAAAGCACAAGGTAGAGCCACCATTCCCAATGATGAACGGCTATAATGAACGAGTTTTTAAAGTCAGAGAAATCAATCGCTGACGAGAAAGCTTTGGAAAAGAGTACCCCAACACCAGAAGCCACTCCCCCGGAAAAACCAAAGGCAATGTCAGCAAAAGCGAATTTCCTAAGGGCTGAAAAGAGAATGAAAATTGCCATGAAAACGGCCATCGCACCTAAAAAGATTATCCCTTCGAGAGAGCCTAATCTTTGATTTAATTCGTCTAAGGAATAAGTAGTTTCTTCTAGGCTTGTTGCCCCTAAAATAACCACTCCAACGATGGTACAAACCATGCCCGCCAGCTCTTTAATTGAAATCTTTTCTTTTAAGAAGAAAACTGAAAAAAGTACGAGGACGGCCAGGCCAATCCCCATCATAGGCGTCACAAGAGAGACGCTGCCAAATTGAAGCGCAATAAGAAAGAGAAACCATTGAACCGAGGTAAGGAGAAAACCAAAGAGCCAAACTTTGTTTGTAAGAAAATTCTTAATATTCGAAAAAAAGGAGTGTTTTTCTACTGCTGGAAGCTCTGCCGCCGCTTTTTTCTCGAGTACAAGCCCAATGTTTAACATCGAGTAAGAAAGAATCCCAAAGAGTATCGCCAGGAAAATTGTCAATGCGCTCATCTTGTAGTTTCTCCGATTTCTGTCATTCATTAGTTATTAAAAAAGTTGTCAAGAATTTCAAAGGGAAAAGCATCACTATTGGAGTGCGCTTTACTTTCCCAGTCTCAGTAATAAACTCATAATTAAGCATCAAGTTCTTAAAGTATGAGAGAGAATATTGCTTCAACAAGAAAAAACATGGTGCTGAAAAATGAATGAAAAAAATTACGCGAATGATTACTTGTCATTACAATTCTATTCTATCGGAGGAAAATGGGGCTATGCAATCATTCGGCTTCAGGATTCCAACAAAGAACTTAAGGTCCGTCTAGTGAAAGCCAAGAAATTGGATGACTTCCCGGTTACAAAGAAATATACGTGGGAAGAGGTACCTGTTGAACACATTAAGAATTTGAGCCAAGTCCAAAAAATCAATTTTAAACCGACAGATAACTTTCAAATTATTGCTAATAAAATACTCGAGGAACTGGATAAAATTAAACAATTAAAAGAGGACCGGGAAAGAGAAGCAGAAAGTAGTGAACCCCCAGAGTAAAAAGCAAGGCGCGCTCGTCTTTCTTAGGTTGAGTTATCATTTGTTTCTTCTTTTTCGGAAATCGTTTTCTTTCTTTTCCAGAGGTAGAAGAAATACTGGAGGAAGATTGTAACTAAAAATGCCAAGCCAGTGGAAAAGAGAACATCAGAAGCATAATGGGCACCAATTCTGACTCGCGAAATGGCAACGAAAACCCCCCAGAAAAACACTGCGACAATTGTTCCAATTCGCTTTGGATCTTTAAATGTTCTATCCTTGACAAGGAAAAGAAGCGGGAGCAACATCCAACCCATTGCAGTGTGCCCTGAAGGGAAACTCGAGTGTGGGCTTTTTGGTCCAACGGGTAAATACCAGGGGGTAAAATTGCTGAAATCGGCCGATAAATCACGAAAGCGAACTCGCCCCCAGAGGTATTTTAAAAACTGGACGAAGATTAACGGATTAATTACCGCCAAAAGGATTACTGCGCCGGCTAGTTTGCGATAAGGACACCAATCACGTGAGAAGGTTACTCCGGCAAAAATTGCAGGAGGAAAAGAAAGGAAAGCACTAATAATTGCCATTTTGTTATTCGCATCAATGACCCCATAGATCATTACGCCCAAACTTATAGCAGAAAGAATAAATGAGGGGATCTTCTGGAGTTTAACCCGTTTTATAGACCCTCCAAAAAGTATCCCAAGAGAAATAC
>Ga0190349_1000498_pt1 | contig 11668 bp, 8 predicted proteins | sample 48721378_MG_FD_179798 | JGI IMG/M metagenome (GOLD analysis project Ga0190349, IMG submission 179798) | Hydrothermal vent microbial mat bacterial communities from Southern Trench, Guaymas Basin, Mexico - 4872-13-7-8_MG | ecosystem: Environmental > Aquatic > Marine > Hydrothermal vents > Microbial...
TTCCTTCCAGTGCCTTAAAGAAACATTATAATGCCCAAGCTTATATTACCGAAGAAGCCGCCAAAGCATTAATAGAATTTAGAAAAGGAAGAGAAAATGATAAGGGTTATAAGCTAAACAATACTACTCTTAATCGGTTAAGGGATTTATGGAAAGACGGTGCTAATCGGTCATATTCGCAACAAAATATAAAGATAATGGAAGAAGTGCTGAGAAAACTTAATATGATATAGTATAATGTAATATAATTATTTAATAATGCACAAATTAAAAACTTTATTCAAAATATAATATTATAAATATTATCCATCAATTATTTTCTGAACTTTTCCCAAATAGAGATTGGGTGAAATTCATAATTACATTATAAGATATAGAACATTAATGATTATCGGGCGGTATTAATTATGAAAATTAGAGGGATTTCTGTTTTTAATGGGCAACCTATTGAAGTTGAAATCAAGGAAGGTTTTATAGAGAATATTGATTTATTACCCGGAAGTGAGAAAAATTTACCTTATGTCTCCCCGGGGTTTTTTGACATTCAGGTAAATGGCTATAAAGGGAGCGATTATAGTTTAGAAGATTTCTCAGAAGAACATCTAAAAAATATTATTGATAATCTTGCTGCCTCCGGAACTACCCAACATATTCCCACCATTGTTTCTTCTCCCCCGGAAAGAATATTGAAAAATTTGGAAATAATTTCAAAAGCAATAAATGACTCGCCCGATATTATGGAAGCTATCCCGGGGATACATATTGAAGGTCCTTTTATCTCTTCCGAAGAAGGTCCTAGAGGATGTCATGACCCGAGTTTTATTCGGAATCCTGATTTTGAAGAATTCAGGCAGTGGCAGGAAGCAGCAGAAGGTCGAATTGTGATGGTGACCATTGCTCCGGAGAGGGAAGGTTCTATGGATTTTATTAAAAAGGTTACCCGTACAGGTGTTAGGATTGCTATCGGTCATACCGGGGCAACTCCTGAAATAATTAGGGAGGCCATAAAAGCGGGCGCACAATTTTCCACCCATCTGGGGAACGGCAGTTATTTGATTCTTCCTAAAGTAAACAATTATATCTGGGAACAATTAGCTGCTGATGAATTATTTGCCGGCATTATCTGCGATGGATTTCATTTACCCGCTTCCACGGTAAAAGTATTTGCTCGAACCAAAGGTTTAGAAAGACTAATATTAACCAGCGACGTTGCTTTAGTAGGAGGATTAAATCCAGGTATTTATAAATGGGGGAATATGGAAGTAGAAGTATTTAAAGATGGTCACCTTGGCCTTGCTGGTAGCGGTATCCTTGCCGGGGCCGGTCACCTTTTAGATTGGGATATTGCTCATTTTATCAAATTCACGGGAAATAATTTAGCCAACACCATCCCTTTATGTACCATTAATCCGACAAAAATTATAGAAATGCCCCACAACTATGGCAAACTTGAAATAGGAGCACCTGCCAACCTTACCCTATTTCATTATCAAACTGGTGATGATAGACTGCAAATTATCCGCACCCTATGCAAAGGGAAGGTTATCTTCAAAAAATAATAAAACCCTACCAGGGGACGGTCCTCTGGCAGGTTTTTTGAATTTAAGATTTAATAAGAGGAGTGATAATTTAATGAAGGCAAATCCGATTGTCTGGTGGGAATTAGCTTCCCATGATGCCGAAAGAAGTTCTGATTTTCTAAAAAAAGTCTTTGGTTGGGAAATCGAATATGATGAAACTACTAAGTGTTTTGATTTCCCCATTCCTAAAAATTCCTGCAATCTTTCCGGTGGCGGAGTTTTTACTTTAAAGAAGGCCAAGCTGCCTTTTTTAACTTTTTATGTTCAGGTAGAAGATATCGATGAAAAAGCAAAATTAATAGAACAGCTGGGGGGATATATTTTAGAAGCTCCTTTTGAAATTCCCAGTGGTTCACGGATCTGTTTGTTTAATGAGCCATCGGGGGTAACTCTCGCTATGCTCGAAAAGAAGAAATCTTAAAAATAATTTTTGTCTTGTAGAAGATGACTTGCCAAAAAAAATTTTAACGAATGGAACAATTAAAATAAAAGAAAAAAGGGTAGTGGAATTTTTCCACTACCCTTTTTTTCGAAGTGTATTACAGAATCCTCTTTAAAAATATTTATCTATAAACATATTATAAGAAAAAATATATTAAAATAGAGGAATTTCTGAACCTCACGTAGAATTAATATATATAATTATAATCAGCTTGACATATTAACATTCCAGCCGGGGAAGTTCTTTGTAAAACATCACCCAAAAATATCATTTGAAACTTTTTGCCCTAAGAGTAGTAAATAAAATCAGAGGCTAAATATTAATATATGATTTCTGATATAACTCAAAAAAATAAATTCTAAGGAGAATAAAAAAATGAAAAAAGGATACAGCACAATATTTCTAATAATAGGCGTACTAATTATCTTTCTCGGTTTTGCTTTTTCGGCTATAGCGGCAGAATTTAGCGCTGATCTAAAGATAAAACAGCCGGATAAGGATTATGAATTTAAATATTATGTTCAAGGCAGTTTCTATCGCCTGGAGAAATTGACCGGTGAGGATCGTATTTTGCTTATCGCTGATCGCACACAGGATATTACCTGGATGTTAAATCCGGAAGATAAAATTTACATAGAGCTGAAAGGTACAGATGCTGCATTTTTTAACCCAATACGGGGTTGGGAAGCAGCAATGGAGGGTACCGAAAAAGAAAAGGTAGGTACTGAGACAGTGCTGAGATATTCTTGTGAAAAATATACCTATACCCCTACGGGAGGAACAGAGCCGGAGATGGAAGCATGGTATTTACCGGAATTAGATCATTTTATTCGGATAATAGCTCATTACGGAGGAGGATATGAGGACGGAATTTTTGAGATAATCAACATTCGAGAAGCACCTCAGGATAATTCCCTCTTTAAAGTTCCGGAAGATTATCAGAAAGAAAAATCTCCTGCAGAAAAAGCTCAGGAAAAAGAAGCCGCTCGGCCGGTGCTTAGCGGGATTGGAGAGAGTATAGCTCCAGCAGGAAGGCGCCTTAAAACAGGAGCTGCCTTGAAGGTGAAAGTGGACCCGGATAAATCTGTGCGAGTAGTCATTGAGAACCAGATAAAAGAAGAATCAATATTTAAAATTACTCCCTTCAGAGAAGGCTTGCCGATAGAGGATGAAATCGTTCATTATGGTTTAACAAGGCAAAGGGAAAGGAAAGAGGATTTTTTTGGGAGGCAGCTGAAATTGGATGAGATTTTAATAGAAGTAGAAGAAGGCTTGATAACTACTCTGGTTACCAAAGAATATTCTTCTTTTGATGAAGTAGAGCGGAAAGAGTATTTCCTAATGGAAGAAAGCGGACGGGGATTATTTACCCGGGAAAATCGTAAATTTGTGCTTACCTTAACCGGAGACAGTCAGGGGGCAGAAAGCTCTCCGGTGAAGGTTAAATTTTATAAAGGAGAATATAAGGATCTTTTAAATGAAGAGGATTTTAATTTGCCCAATGGACAGATAAAGAAATGGGAATTTAACCCCGGAGAAATTAAAACCTTTGAAGTTTCAGTTGGAGAAGCAGGAGGAGTGAAGCTATTATCAGAACAGTATCCGGTGGAGATTAGAGAGACCGTCAAAGAATTAACCGATGATGAAATAAAAACGTTACTAGAGGATTTGATAAGTCAGAAGAAATTAGATGAATTAAAAGCCTTACTTGATTCCGGAATAGATGTGAATATGATAATTTCCTCCTCTGATTCCCTATTGATGGCAGCTTGCAGCTATAGCAATAGCGAGATGGTAAAATTATTGTTAACTTATAATCCCGATATCAATTACCAGGATCAATACGGTAATAATGCTCTGAATCTCGCTATTGATAACAAGTGGCATTATAAAGAAATGATTCCACTTTTACTGGAAGCCGGGGCAGACCCTAATTCTAAAGCAGGTGCAGGCAGGACTGCACAGAAAAATTCTACTGTCTTAAGCAAAATGACCAGTCTGACTTTAAAGAATAAAAGTGAAGAAGAATATCAAATTGTAGAAATGTTTCTCTCTCACGGCGCAGATCCCAATATTGCCCACAAGACAGCAGGAAGTATTCCTTTAATGGCGGCCGCCTATAAAGGAGATATACGGTTAGTGAAATTATTTTTAGACTATGGAGTTGATCCTAACTTAAAAGATAATCAAGGTAGAACTGCCCTCGATATGGCAATAAAGAAACAGCAACAGGAAGTAATTGATTTATTGCAGTAAGAGATAACTGATAAGTATTGTAATTGTTCAATCAAATATTGACGTGCAGTTAATTTTTTACTAATTTTTGTTTTATATCAAAAAGGAGTGAATTGTAAAATCAAAAAAATCTTAGATTATTTACAAAGTCAAAAAGGTTTTGATTTTTCCGGTTATCGGCGCTCTACGCTGGAAAGGCGTATCAATAAAAGGATGTTGGCTACAGAAACTGGGAATATTAATGAATATTGCAAGTACCTTATGAATAATCAGGCGGAGGTAGATAAACTGATTGATGCGCTAACTATTAATGTGAGTCAATTTTTTAGAAATCCTCTGGTTTTTGAATATATTTCTGAAAAATTAATGCCCCGGATGATATTTGGAAAATTAAAAAAGAAAGAAAAATATTTACGAATTTGGTCAGCCGGTTGTGCCGCCGGGGAAGAACCATATTCTCTGGCTATTATTTTTAATGAATTTTTAGAAAAAGAAAATTTAGAATTGAATTTAAGAATTTTTGCCACTGATATTGATAAACAATCGTTGAAATCTGCTAAAGAGGGAGTGTATAATTTTGAAAGTATAAAAGAGGTAAAATATGGTTTATTGAGTAAATATTTTATCCAGGAAAATAGTTCATTTAAAATAGTTTCCAAAATAAAGAATATGGTAAATTTTTCTTTTTACGATTTATTAGAAAAGAATAGCCACGCTCCTCCGGAGAGTATCTTTGGAAATTTTGACCTGATTTTTTGCCGTAATGTTCTGATTTATTTTAATTTGGAATATCAAGATAAGATTTTTAAGAAACTTCATTATTCCCTTACTCCAAGCGGGTATTTAATTTTGGGGGAGGCGGAGATGGTTTCCAAAAGATACAAAAGATATTTTAGCGGTTTAAGTGAATATCTTAAAATCTTTCAAAAATTGTAAAATTGTGCTAGAAAACAAGGTTAACTATAATATAGTAGAATCAGTAATTATCATTAAAGTTATTAACTCAGGTAATTGACCTATTCTCCCAAAAGATTGTGAGGTTATTATGAAAATATTTAAATTCAAAACAACACAAAACCGTTTGCTATTCTGGTTTATTCTGTTAGCACTAATCCCTTTATTAATTGGTATTACCATAACCTATTATCTTCAAGTAGAAGAAGCAAAAGAAGTAGAAATTAATAAACTGACTGTGGTAAGAGACCTGAAAGTACAACAAATAAATTCTTGGCTGACAGAAAGAGAAAAAGATCTAAAAACCCTTGCTGAATCTCTTACCGTACAAAATTTTAAAGGCGTGCTTACTAAAGAAAAAATAATAGAGGAAAATAATGCCATTATTAACAATATACGGGACATTATAGATCCCTATGTGGAAAATTTCCCCGAGTATAATGAGATATTTGTAATTAATCCTGATTCTGGTATTGTTGAAATTTCCACTGATAAATCAAAAGAAGGAACGGATAAATCAGAAGATGATTACTATACGGGAGCACTGCAATCAAGAGATTTTTATATAAAAGACATATATTATAGTTCGTCTATGGGTAAGCCGGCTATGGCATTTTCTATCCCCATTTTTTGCCGTCAGCATTCCGGGGAACATATTATTGGTATTTTAGTTGCCAGGGTGGATCTTGATAAATCGTTTTTCCCCTTAGTGCAAAGTACTACAAGTATGGGGAAAACCGGAGAAACTTTAATTGTAAATAAAGATGTAATTGCTTTAAATGAATTGCGCTGGCATAAAGATGCTCCGTTGAAATTAAAAATTAAGGCGCAACCGGCTTTTATGGCAGCCGAAGGTTATACCGGGATTAATGAGACCACTGATTACCGAGGGGAAAAGGTGCTGGCAGCCTATACCTATATCCCTCAAACCGGTTGGGGATTTGTGGCTAAACGGGATTTAGAAGAGATATACGCACCGATTAGAAGAATGGTAAATAATTTCATTATTCTTTTACTAATAACTGCTGTAATCATTTATTTTACTTCACGGATTTTAGCTAAAAGCATTACCAAACCGTTAATCAGTATGGTTGAAGTTTCAAATAAAATTCAGTCCGGTGATTTTTCTGCCCGTAATGAAATTCACAATGATGATGAGATCGGCTATTTGGCAGATTCATTTAATAAAATGACTGATTCTATGGAATCAATAATTAGAACCGAACAAGGTGTAGCAGAAATTTCGAATATTATATTACCTCTTCTAAGATTAAAAGATATTAACCAAGACGTTGTCCATAGATTGATGAAAATTTCTAATTCAGATATGGGTGCTTTATATGTTCTAAATAAAGAAAAATCCAAATTTGAACATTTAGTATCTGTAGGAATAGATGCTACTCTGGTGAAATCCTTTGATGCCCATTATCGAGAAGGGGAATTCGGTAAGGCAATTATAGAGAAAAAGATTTCTCATATAAAGGATATACCTCCTGATACTATATTTAAATTTAAGACAATTACCGGTACAGCTATTCCAAAAGAGATTATTACTATCCCGGTAATAGTAGAAAATCAAGTAGCTGCAGTTATCTCTCTGGCAAGTTTAAAGAAATATCCACCTGAGATTCTGGGAATATTAGATAATTCCTTTAGTGCAATTAATGTAGTCTTTTCAAACTTATTAGCCAATGAAGAGATCTATAAATTAAATGAAGAAATTAAAGAAAAGAATATAGATTTACAAAATCAAACAGAAGAACTGCAAAATCAAACAGAAGAACTGCAAGCACAATCTGATGAATTACAGGAACAGAATATTGAATTGGATGTGCAGAAAAGAGAGGTGGAAGAAGCTAATCGATTAAAGAGTGAATTTCTTTCCAATATGAGCCATGAGCTCCGCACTCCCTTAAATTCAATCATGGCATTATCTCGCACTCTGATTATGCAGGCAAAAGATAAAATATCGTCTGAAGAGAATAAATATTTAGAAATTATTGAACGTAATGGTAAAAACCTGCTTAACCTTATCAATGATATTTTAGATCTTTCCAAAATTGAAGCAGGAAAATTAGAAATAACTTTACAAACTTTTTCTATAAATTCGATAATTCAAAATATCAAAGAAAACCTTTCTTCTATCGCCGAAGAAAAAGAAATTAAAATTTATTTAGACCTGGCGGACAACTTACCTAAAATAGAGAGTGACCCCGAAAAAGTATATCAGATTTTGCAAAATGTAATAGGCAATGCCGTTAAATTTACCCAAAAAGGTTCAGTTACTATCAGTACAGATGTCGATGAGAATCAAATGGTTGTTAAGGTTATTGATACCGGGATTGGTATTTCGCAGGAGGAGCTACCTTATGTTTTTGAAGAATTCAGGCAGGCAGATGGTTCAACTTCCCGGCAGTTCGAAGGAACAGGCTTGGGGTTAGCTATAGTGCATAAATTAGTAAATGGACTGGGGGGTAAGATAGAGGCTCAAAGTGAGTTGGGGAAGGGTTCAATTTTTACTATTTACCTTCCCTTAAAATGGTCAGGTGATATCGAAGGTGAAAAAATTACAAACTTATCAAAGAGTTGGGAGTTTAATCAAAAAGAAAAGGCTGCAAAAGATACAACATTTGACGAAAGCAAAAATATTGAAAAGAAAAAAATTAAAGAGAATCCAAGAATATTAATAGTAGAAGACAATGAAGAAGCAATTATCCAGATTAAAATGATACTGGAGAATGAGGGCTATCTTGTTGATGTTGCAAATAGTGGGCGAGCTGCTCTTGATTATACTCAACACACTATTCCTGACGGAATTATTTTAGATTTAATGATGCCGGAAATTGATGGCTTTGAAGTATTGGAAAACATCCGCAGTACTTCAAGAACTGCAGACATCCCAGTATTGATCCTTACCGCCAAAGACTTAACCGCGGAAGATTTTAAAAAATTAAGCGCTAACAATATTCAGCAATTATTATATAAAGGTGCTATAAATAAAGATGAATTGATATTTAAAATAAAATTAATGTTGAAAAGAGGAGTAAAAGATGAGCAAAAATCCGAAAGTAAAGAACTAAAAGAAATTTCCCGGGAAAAGAAAAAATTAAATATTTTGCAAACTAAAGTTTTACTAAAAAAAGAAGGATTGCCAACTATCTTGGTGGCTGAAGACAATCCTGACAATATGATTACCACCAGGGCAGTCTTGAAAGATAAATATAATTTGATAGAGGCAGTTGACGGAGAGGCAGCATTAGAAAAAGCCCAAAGCGATTTACCGAATTTAATTTTAATGGATATTTCTCTGCCTAAGATAGACGGTTTGACGGTAGTAAAATTTTTAAAAGAAAGCGAAACCACTAAAGGCATCCCGGTAATAGCCTTAACTGCCAGAGCAATGAAAGGGGATAGAGAAAAAACCATTAGAGCGGGCTGTGATGATTATATTTCCAAACCTATAGACCCGGAAATGATGCTGGGGAAGATTGATGAGTGGATAAGGAAGAAAGGAATATCGGATAAATAATTTATTTAAAACAGCGGATGATTAAAAAATTTATACAATCTAAGGTTAAAAAGATTTTATATAGATTAAACAAATTAGGAGGGAAGCATTAAACATATGTCAAAAATATTAGCAATAGATGATAGACTTGATAACCTGATTTCCATTAAGGCATTATTGAGAAATATGATACCAGAATGTGAGGTTATAACTGCTCAAACAGGGAAAGAAGGAATAGAGAGAGCGATAAAAGAACTGCCTGATACTATTTTATTAGATATAAATATGCCTGTGATGGACGGTTACGAAGTTTGCAATAAATTAAAAGCTAATTTTGCGACAAAGCATATCCCTGTCATCATGATAACCGCAGTTAGAACTGACTCGAAAAGTCGGGTAAAAGGATTGGAAATCGGAGCAGATGTCTTTATCTCTAAACCTATCGACGCTGATGAATTAACTTCCCAGGTCAAGGTAATGCTACGGATAAAGAAAGCAGAAGATAAACTACGGTCAGAAAAAGATATTTTAGAAGAAATGGTTCAAAAAAGAACGGAAAAGATTAAGAGGGTACAAGAAAACATGATGCTTACTATTGCCCGGATTATTGGGACCAAAGACCCTTATATTGCCGGGCATCACGAAAGGGTATCCCAACTTGCTGTTGCTATTGCCCGGGAAATGTTGATTCCCGAAGAACAAATAGAAGGTATAAGAGTCACTTCGATGGTCCATGATATAGGCAAAATAAATGTACCGGCAGAAATACTTAGTAAGCCCGGAAAGCTTACTGATATAGAATTCGGTTTAATTCAACAACATACCACGACAGGTTATGAAGTTTTAAAGACCATAGATTATCCCTGGCCAATCGCTGAAATAGTGCTTCAGCACCATGAGAACATAAATGGTACAGGTTATCCATATGGACTGAAAGATGGAGATATTCTTATCGAAGCGCAAATTATTCGGGTTGCAGATGTAGTAGAAGCTATGAGTTCCCACCGCCCTTATAGGGCAGCACTGGGTTTGGAAGCGGCAATTGAGGAGCTTTTAATTGGAAGAGGAGAAAAGTATAATCAAGAAGCAGTCGATATCTGTGTAAAAATTTTTAAAGAGGGAAAATTCAAATTTAAAGAAAATTAAACTAAAATAGATAAGAATTATATTTGCATAATATTGAATACACCAATTATCATACCTACTTTCCTGTTTATTTTTCTATTAGAAAAGCAAAGAACTAAAAGGGGTTGATAAAAATGAGCAAAAAGATTCTATTGTTAGGACTAATTATATTGATTATTATTTTTAGTACCGGCTGTTTGTCTATTCTGCCTACCATAGGTCTTGCGCCTGTCGAGGAGATAGAAATTGTGATTTTAGAATCATTCCCCGTCCAGGTACAGGTTATCGCCAGAGGAAACTTGCCTGATCCTTGCACCGAAATTTTCGAAGTTCTTCAGGAAAGAAAGGAAAATACTTTCTTTGTCGCTATTAAAACTTATCGTCCTCCGGGATTTTGCATACAAGTGCTTGCTCCTTTTGAAGAAATAATCCCTCTTGAGGTTTATGGTTTACCAGCCGGCACTTACACCGTTGATGTTAACGGAGTTCAAGATACCTTTGATTTAGAAGTTGATAATATTTTACTAAAGGAATAATTCTCTAAATTATCCAGAATTAAAAATTTGTTTTTAATAATAAAAAGAGATGAAATATTTTTTAAAAAAATAAAGGAATCCTTTATGGTTGTATGGTAAATAAGATATATAGTGGGTCTAAGGAATTATAAGATTTGCTAATTGTTTTACAAATGGCATATATTGCAGCTTTCTATATCAATATTTAGACGAAATTGACTGCTTACGACCGGGAACTTATCCTAAAAAATTTGAAGATTAATTATAAAATAAGTTTAGGGTATTTTCAAAAAGGGGGGTGGATATTTGAGTCAAGAAAGATGTAGATTGTTTATAAGAGCTAAATATTTGTAAATAGGAGGTAAAAAGATGATAAAAAGATTTTTGTTGTTGGGGTTGATTATTTTTTTCATTATATTGATGATAGGTTGTACTCCTACTCTTAGGGCAGATTTGGCGGTACTAAGCCTTGACCCACCTGATGTGAATTGTGGTGTAGTGCTGAAAGACCGTGTAGCCTGTACCACCACAGTGACATTTACCATTGCCAATATAGGTACAGCCGATGCTGGTCCGTTTAAAGTTCTGGTCCAAGCGGACCCGGGATTAGCACAACAGACCATTTTAAATATTGCTAGTCTTGCATCAGGTGCTACAACAACTAAAACTATTACTCTGCCACCTGGTGGTAACTGCTTTGATCCCGACTGCACTATTTGCATAACCGTGGATTCAAATAATGAAGTAATCGAGTCTAACGAGGGAAATAATTATTATTGTGAGACAACAATCGGATAGATATTCTGTCAATATAATAGTCAAATATTAATTAAGTAAGTATAACTTTCCTAAGAAAGAGCAGAATAGTGGTTAAGTTTCGTCTGACCCGAGCTTTGCTTTAAGTTTTGCAAAGCCCGGGTATTTTATGACCCAGAGGGTTCCTGATTTAAAAATTGGTTTTTAAACATAATAAGGAAGGCGAAGATTTATGAAAAAGATATTCTATTTGATTTTAATTTTTATAATGGTAGCTTTCTGTTTGACCCTAATTTCTTTGGCTGATGGTGGTTTGTTTACCCAGTTATATAGAGATATATATGAACCCAATCAATTGGCTATGATCGTATTTGATGATATGGTGGAGAAGATAATTTTTCAGATAGACTATGAAGGTGATGCGGAGGATTTTGCCTGGGTTATTCCGGTGCCCGGTTATCCTAAATTGTTCCCTGTCGAAGACGATATATTTTATGAATTACATAAATTAACTCAACCTCCCCCTCCTTCGAGTTTTGGTTGTGGATGGGGA
>Ga0190349_1000499_pt1 | contig 11652 bp, 7 predicted proteins | sample 48721378_MG_FD_179798 | JGI IMG/M metagenome (GOLD analysis project Ga0190349, IMG submission 179798) | Hydrothermal vent microbial mat bacterial communities from Southern Trench, Guaymas Basin, Mexico - 4872-13-7-8_MG | ecosystem: Environmental > Aquatic > Marine > Hydrothermal vents > Microbial...
GCAAAGGCAAGAGAATGAAATCTAATCTGCCTAAAGTCCTTCATAATCTTGCAGGAAAACCAATTTTAAATTATGTATTAGACACAGTCGATCAACTCGAAGCAAAAAGAAAGTTATTAATAGTCGGTTATAAAAGCGATAAGATAAGAGAATTAATTGGCGATAGAATAGAGTATGTAGAGCAAAAAGAACAGCTGGGAACTGCCCATGCAGTTTTACAAACCAAAAAATTATTGTCTGATTTTAAAGGAGATGTGCTGATTTTATCCGGCGATGTCCCCTTTTTAACGGTTAAAACTCTAAAAAAGCTTTTAAAATATCACCAAACTAATAATTTTTCTTGCACCTTAGCTTCTACAATATTAAAAAATCCTAAAGGTTATGGCAGGATTATCCGTGATAAAAAGGGTGAAATAAAAGGAATAATCGAAGAGGTAGATTTATCTGCAGATAGAAAGACAATAACTGAAATAAACAGCGGAATTTACTGTTTTAACAAGGATAAACTGTTTCGGGCTTTGGAAAAGATTACCCCGGACAATAGACAAGGGGAATATTATTTAACCGATACAGTAGAGATATTATTAAAAGAAGGGTTAACTGTAGGCAATATAACAGTAAAAGATTATTCAGAAATATTAGGAATAAATAGCCGGTTAGATCTGGCCGATGCTTCCCGGAAAGTTTATCAAAAGACTCTTCAAGACTTGATGCTTCAAGGAGTAACTATAATTGACCCTAATAGTACCTTTATAGAGCAGGGAGTTAAAATTGGTCAGGACACTATTATTTATCCCTTTACTATTATTGAAAAAGATACTAAAATTAAAGACGGCTGTCTTGTCGGACCTTACTCCCATCTAATCGATGCCAATATAGGAAAGGGAGTCAGGGTTTGGGCTTCAATAATAGAAAGCAGTACCGTAAAAGAAGGAGCAAATATTGGTCCTTATGCCCATTTACGACCCGAAACTGTCGTGGAAAAGGGAGCAAAGATAGGAAATTTTGTAGAATTAAAGAAAACTATTATGGGTGAAGGCAGCAAGGCCTCTCACCTAACCTATCTGGGTGATGCCACAATCGGCAAAAAGGTCAATATTGGAGCCGGGACTATAACCTGTAACTATGATGGGGAGAAAAAACACAAAACTATCATAAAAAACGGGGTATTTATCGGAAGCAATAATTCGTTGGTAGCACCAGTAAAATTAGGAAAAAATTCTTATACCGGAGCGGGTTCAACTATTACGAAGGATGTGCCTGCAGGTAATTTAGCCATTGCCCGTTCCAGGCAAACGAATATTTCCGGATGGCGAAAGAAAAAGAAGGAAGATAAAAGTTAAAACCCTATAAACAGAAATTTAAAGAGATGGAGATGATAAGATTTTGATACCTGATGAGAAAAGAGTATTAAAAATATTTGCTGGTAATTCCAATAAAGATTTAGCAGAAGAGATATGTAAGTATTTAAATGTACCCTTAGGACAGGCTGATGTTTCCAGATTCCCTGACGGCGAAATTAAGGTTAAGATAGAGGAAAGCGTAAGAGGTGAAGATGTTTTTGTAATTCAATCTACCTGTCCACCTGCCAATGAATATCTTATGGAATTACTAATTATAATAGATGCTCTAAAAAGGGCTTCTGCGGGAAGAATTACCGCGGTAATCCCCTATTATGGTTATGCCCGACAGGAGAGAAAGACTCAACCTCGTGAGCCTATTACCGCAAAATTAGTGGCAAATTTATTAGTTTCTGCCGGAGCTAATCGAGTACTTACTATGGATTTGCATGCTGGACAGATCCAGGGATTTTTTGATATTCCTGTAGATCAGTTGGAAGCTGTAAGCATATTATCAAATTATTTTAAAGGGAAGGACTTAGATAAAATAGTAGTAGTTTCCCCCGATGTAGGAGGAACTGCTCGAGCCAGGGAATTTTCCGGGCGTATTAAAAAACCGATTGCTATTATCGATAAATATAGGTCATCTTTCGATGATGTAGAAATAATGCATATAGTGGGAAAAGTAAAAGGTAAGACCGCTATTTTAGTCGACGATATCATTGATACTGCCGGTTCAATAATAAAAGGAAGTCAGGCTTTATTAAATGCCGGAGTAAAAGAGGTTTATATTTGTGCTACTCATCCGGTATTTGCCGGTCCGGCAAAAGAAAGGATAGAAAAATCTTTTCATGATGGTCTATTTAAGGAAGTGGTAGTGACCAATACCATTCCCGTTGATGATGATAAGTGTTTATCTGGTATTAAAATTTTATCAGTAGCTGAGATATTTGCCGAAGCCATTAACAGAATTCATAAGAATTTATCAATAAGCTCTTTATTTAAAGGGAATAAAATTTAATTAACCAATTAAATTAGTCGTTAGTGTAAAACTATAGCGTGGAGCGTACAGCGTTTAGCGTATAGGTGCGGGTAATAAGTGTGAGAAAAATGCAAAATACAAAACTGGTTTAGAGTTTTCGGTTTTCAGTTTACTGTAAAGGCTTTTAAAACTTAAAACTTAAAACTCGTAACCTGTAACTTGTATTTTAACTGGTAAACTGGTAAACTGGTAAACTGTGTAATTGGATAAACTTATACTGATTTGCAGTTTGAGTTTGTATCTTTAATTGGGCAATTGGTAAATTGGTAAATGGGTGAATTATATAACGATATACGAGATACTAATTTTAACGCGATACGCAATACACGATACGCAATACGCGAGTGGAGGTTAATAGGGTGAAAAAACCAAAATTAAAAGTAGAATTAAGAGATAATACAGGGAAGGAAATTAATAAGAAGCTTAGAAAAGAGGGGATTATCCCTGGAGTATTGTATTCCCCTCATGATAAAGAAAATTTAATATTAAAGGTTAATAATATTGAATTATCAAAATTATTATCTGGTAAATCGCACGGACTCATAGATTTAGAGATAGATGATGGGGAGAAAAAAGTTAAACGATTGGCGGTAGTTAAAGATCTTCAGTATAATTCGCTAAAAAAGCAGATAGTTCATGTTGATTTTTACGGAGTAACTTTAAAAGAAAAATTGACCTTAGAAGTTGATATTGAATTAATTGGCGAACCTATTGGAGTAGAAGAGGGAGGTATTTTGCAGGCTGAACTACGAAAAGTAGAAATAGAATGTTTACCTTCTCAAGTACCGGAAAGTTTAAAAGTTAATCTTAGTAGTCTTAATGTAAACGAACATATTTCTGTCGGAGATATAGAAGTCCCGGAAGGTGTTGAAGTATTAACTGCTCCGGATAGAATTGTGGCTGCAGTGGTTCTTCCCACCAAGATAGAAGAAGTGGTTGAAGAAGAGGAAGAAGTAGCAGAAGGAGAAGAAGGAGAAGAAGGAGAAGAAGGAGAAGAAAAAGCAAAAACAGAGGAAGAGCCCCCTTCTTCCACAACTAAAAAAGAATGGGACAATAGACAATAAAAGGATAGTGAGCTTTATTGAAGATCGTGATTGGCTTGGGTAATCCTGGTTCAAAATATGAACTTACCAGGCACAATATAGGGTTTAGAATAATTGATAGTTTAGCCCGTGACATGGGAATAGAATTCAATAAAGTAAAATCTTATTATTCTTTAATTTCCCGAGGGATGATAAATAATCATAAAGTAATGTTGGTAAAGCCGCAAACTTTTATGAATTTAAGCGGAAGAGCAGTAAACCGGGTAGTTTCTTATTATAAAATACCTCTTCAAGATTTATTAATAGTGTATGATGACCTGAATTTAGAATTGGGTCAGGTAAGGATTCGCAAAAAAGGGAGTTCGGGTGGCCACAAGGGGATAGAGTCGATTATGCAATATTTAAACAGTGAAGACATCCCCCGTTTGAGAATAGGGGTCGGCAATCCATCACTAAATTATAATTTTGATTGCGTATCTTATGTCCTTTCTAATTTTAATAATGATGAAGAGGATAAAATAGCGGAAGTAATACAACTATCTACCGAGGCAGTAAAAACGATAATAGAAGATGGCTTTGAAAAAGCTATGAGAAAATATAACAGAAAATTGATTGAAACCTAATTAATAAAAATTAGATAGTTGTAAAAAAATAAATGTAAAATAATAATATAATTGTAATCTAAAAAGCAAACAAAATGGTAAGGTAGGGGCACGATGCATCGTGCCCACAAGAGATATTAGGCAATAAAATGATTAGGGCACAATTCATTGTGCCCCTACAATTCAATTATAACCAACAAATCTAAAATTATTTACGATACACGTGTATATATTTTGCTTTTAAATTTTTTTTAGCTTTTTAGGGAGTAACCACTATATACAATCTACCGAAAATATTTTTGAACTTTTTAGTTTATAATCATAATATAAAAAAGAGGCATGTATTAGCGTGTCTCTTTTTTTATGGACAAACTAAGTGTAATTAGATACAATATCGGTATAAATTAGTCAGTTAGTATTTAGTCGTTAGTTAAAAAGATACAAGAAATAAGTGCAAGGCAGTCAATTGGTCCTCCTTGTTTTTCTTTCTACCATCTTCACTAAATACTAAATACTATATACTATATATTAATTCAGGCTTGAGGGGAACAGAGATGACTGAATTGAGGAAAGACCCTATAATCGATAATTGGGTGATAATTTCTACAGAGAGAGGCAGAAGGCCCTCAGATTACAAAATAAAAACAGAGGGAAAGAAAAAGGATAGTTGTGTATTTTGTGAAGGAAACGAAGGTGAAACACCACCTGAAATATTTGCTTTTCGAAAAAAAGGTACCAGGGAAAATAGCCCGGGATGGAAAGTAAGAGTAGTAAACAATAAATATCCTGCTTTAAAGATGGAAGAGGGGGAAGTTGCCCTGGAAAAGGCCGGAATGTTTTGGAAAATGAACGGTCTGGGGGTACACGAAGTAATAATTGAAACTCCTCATCATCATAAAGATTTTGATAATTTAAGTGTTGATAATATTGTTTTAATCTTAAAAACTTATCGGCAAAGATATTTAGATTTATCCAAGGATAAAAGGATAAAATATATTCTAATATTTAAAAATTACGGGATTGACGGAGGAGCCTCTTTGGAACATCCCCATTCTCAGCTTATCGGTACCCCTATTATCCCTAAAAGGATAAAAGAAGAGTTAAAAGGGGCAAAAGAATATTTTGACCTTAAGGGGAGATGCATTTTTTGCGATTATATAAAACGGGAGATAAAATCTAAAGACAGATTGATAAAAGAAACAGAAAAATATGTGACTATTTCGCCTTTTGCGGCCAGATTCCCCTTTGAAACCTGGATACTTCCTAAATGTCATAATGCCTGCTATGAAGAGATCGGCGATAATGATATTTTAAGTTTAGCTAGAATAATGAAAGAAACTCTATTCAAAATAAAGAAAAAATTAAATAACCCCCCTTATAATTTTATAATTCATACTGCACCCCCTAAAGGGTTTTCTACCCGAGAATGGCCGGATTTGGATAAGAAATATCATTGGCATATAGAAATAATTCCCCGAATGAGCAAAATAGCCGGATTTGAATGGGGAACTGGATTTTATATTAATACTACTTCACCGGAAGAAGCAGTTAGAACCCTAAATAGTATTTAGTATATAGTATTTAGTATTTAGTGAGGAAAATACAGAGAATAGATTCAAGGCTAGTTAGTTGGTTAAAATGCAAGTTACGAGTTACAAGTTTATAGAGAGAAGTAGGGGCGTATTGCTATACGCCCTCAATAATCTATCCAAAATCGTAGGACAGGCGTCTCGCCTGTCTATGTAAATGTAGGGGCTCGATTCATCGAGCCCGCAAAACACGGGTCGAATGAAATCGACCCCTACATTAAGATACATTAAGAGCTATAGATGATATACTGATAGTCACAATATGCAATAGGACATTCTGAAGTATTTTTAGTTTATACTAATAACTATTTACTCTAACGACTTTAGACAGGCGAGACGCCTGTCCTACGAATTTTTTTACTAAAATTGGCCAATTGGTCAATCGGCAAATCGGTCAATTATACTATTTTGTATTTCTTGTCTTTAATTGGTGAATTGGCGAATCGGCAAATTGGTCAATTGATATATTGGAGGTAAAACTGTTATGAAAATGAAAAAAATTGCTGTTCTTACCAGCGGGGGGGACTCCCCAGGAATGAATGCTGCTGTTCGGGCGGTGGTACGTACCGGAATATTCCACAATTTAGAGATGTTTGCTGTAGAGAGGGGATTTACCGGTTTAATAGAAGGGCAAATTTTCCCCATGAATCAGGTATCAACAGGCGGAATTATGCAAAGGGGAGGGACTGTTCTTAAAACTTCCCGTAGTGAAAAATTTAAAACTAAAGAAGGTCTTGATATTGCCCTGCAAAAACTCCGGGAATTCGATATTGATGGGTTGGTAACTATCGGGGGTGATGGTACCTTACGAGGAACCCGGGATTTAAGCGCTTTAGGATTAAAGACTATCGGCATTCCGGCTACCATTGATAATGACCTGCCTAAAACAGATATGGCTATTGGTGTAGATACAGCCTTAAATACGGTTATTGATGCCATTGACAAAATTAAAGATACTGCTTCTTCCCATCAGAGGGCATTTGTGGTGGAAGTTATGGGAAGAAATTCAGGTTATTTAGCCTTGATGAGCGGAATTGCCGGAGGGGTTGAGATAATTCTGATTCCGGAAATTTCCTATAATTTATCGGAAATTAGTTTAAAATTAAAAGAGGGTTATCAAAGAGGAAAGACCCATTGTATTATTGTTATTGCCGAAGGAGTAGGAAAAACCGAAGAAGTAAGCAAGTATTTAGAAGATAAGATTGGTTACGAAACACGGATTACTATTTTAGGTTATCTGCAAAGAGGAGGTTCGCCTTCTGCCTTTGATAGGATATTAGCCAGCCGTTTAGGAGCAGCTGCTGTAGAGCATTTGTTAAAAGGTGAAACATCTAAAATGGTGGGATTGATGGGAAATAAAATCGAGGCAACTGATTTAGATATAGTCCTGAGCCAAAAAAGAATCATTAAACAAAACCTTTATGACTTAGCTTCGGTGTTAGCGAAATAAAATTCGTATCGCGTATTGCGTATCGCGTGAAGAAAATATAAACCAGAAGTCAGGCGCAAGAATATAATATATCATATATCGCATTCTTGCGGATAGGATATTTGGTTAATTAGTTGATAAATTAATAGGCTTTATAGATTAACCAAATGGATAATATAAAACATGAATAATAATAAAAGTGTAGGGGTTCGATTCATCGAACCCGCAGGAAGTATACCAAAAAGAAAAGAGACAAGACTAAAGGGTTATGATTATAGATCAAACGGTTATTATTTTATTACTATTTGTACTTAAAAAGGAAAATCTTATGGTAAGAAACATAAAGAAACAATAAAGAAAATTTTATTATCTTTACCAGAACGTTTTTCTGGTTTAAAAATCGATTGGTATATCCTTATGCCCACCCATCTTCATATGATTTTTGTACTTAACGAAATAAAAAAAGATTTACCAGAAATAATAAGAACCTTTAAGGCTTTAGTTACTAGAAATACTAGAATGAAATTTTGGCAGAGAAATTATTATGAACACGCCATAAGAAATGAAGATGCTTTATTGAAAATTAGAGAATACATTCAAAATAATCCTTTAGCAGAAAATATAAAATTTAAAGAGTTTTATAAAGACGGGTCGGATGAATCCGACCACTACAGGAAATAAGAAAATTTGTCAAAGCCGTTTCTTGACAGAAGAGAAGGATTAATAATGAACTTACTTGGAATATTCTCCTTATGGAATCAATCCGCGGAATTTGAAGAAATAATAAAAATAATAAAAGGGAAGTTGATTAACAAAGTTTTACTTTCCGGCCTGAAGGATAGTGCCCGTTCTTTCTTTATCTCTTCCTTAGCCTTACGAGAAGAATTAAAAAAATCTTACCTCATTATTACCGATACTCAGGAAAATGCCTTGAAGATATACCAGGATTTAAGCACTTTTTTAAATAAACCTAAAAGTGAGGAAGAAAATATTTTTCTTTTCCCCTCTTTTGATGTCCTTCCTTACGAAGACATCAGTTCCGACCCCCAAATAATCCAGCAAAGAATTAATATTCTGAAACGCCTTTCCGCGAGCGGTTGGAACAAAAATAGAATTATTTTAATTGCTGATATTAAGGCCCTCCTGCCCAAATTAGTCTCCCCCCAAAAGTTTAAAAAGACGAGTTGGAAATTAAAAGTGGGAGATGTCTTAAAGAAAGACGATTTTTTAAAAATTCTCATAGAGCAAAATTATCGGTCGGTAGAGATAGTCGAAGAAAAAGGTGAATTTAGCAGTCGGGGAGGGATTATCGATTTTTTCCCGGTAACCAGCGAGAATCCTCTTCGCTTGGAATTGTTCGGAGACCAGATAGAATCGATCAGGTATTTTAACTTGAACACCCAAAGATCGATACTTAAACTGGTAGATTATACCCTTCTTCCTTCCCGGGGTTTAATTGCCGATGGTTCATCTAATTACAATTACAGCACTATATTTGATTATCTTCCCGAGGACCTGATAGTAATACAAAATGAATCGGAATCAATTAAAGAAAAAGAGGTAGAGTTTCAGGAAGAAGTTGAAGAAATCTACCAAAAAATTGAGAAGGATAAAAGGGAATTAATCTTCTCGCCGGCTTCTTATTTTATCACTTATTCCGAGATATATAATAAGCTAAAATCTAAAAAAATAATAAATTTCACTTATCTTCCGGAGGAAAACGAAGAAAATACCAGAGAGTTTATTTTTGAAGGACAGGAAGTCAGTTCTTATTTTGGGAATTTAGATCTATTTACTAAAGATTTAGAAAAATGGCAGAAAGAAAAACAGCATATTATTATTCTGGTCAGGAATGAAGGACGGGCCCAGCGCTTAGGGGAGATATTAGAAGAAAGGGGAGTAAAAAGATTCGCTACAGGAAGGATACAAGAATATGCTCCTTTAAAGTCAACCATCTTCATTTCTTATGGTTACCTAAATTATGGATTCAGGCTCCCCAATCTCAAAACAGTTTTTATAACCGACCAGGAAATATTTGGCAAGGAAAGGAATAAAAGATATAGATTAACTAGACGTAAGAGTGAACCATTTTCCACTACGATGGATATTTCTCCCGGAGATTATGTGGTACACATTGATCATGGTATAGGCATATATAGAGGAATTATAAATCTAACCGTCAAAGGAATAAAACAGGATTATCTTTTAATCGAGTACGCGCAAGGAGACAAACTGTATGTCCCGGTAGACCAGTTTGATTTAGTACATAAATATATCGGCATCAAAGATAAAACTCCTAAGATTTACCGTTTAGGAGGAGTCTCCTGGGGGAAGGCTAAAGGAAAAGCAAAAAGGTCAATTCAAAAATTAGCCCGAGAGCTTTACAATTTATACGTTGCCCGTAAGGAGATCAGGGGATTCGCCTTCTCCAAAGATAATAACTGGCAGCAAGAGCTGGAGATGTCTTTCCCCTTTGAAGAGACTTATGATCAACTGCAAGCCTTATCTGAGGTAAAAGCTGATATGGAAATCGTCAAACCAATGGAGAGATTGGTTTGCGGAGATGTAGGTTATGGTAAGACAGAGATAGCCATAAGGGCTGCCTTTAAAGCGGTATTGGATGGAAAGCAGGTGGCGATTTTAGCGCCTACCACCATCCTGGTTCAACAGCATTATGATACTTTTCGGGAAAGAATGAACCCTTTTCCTATAAATATAGATATGCTCTCCCGCTTTAGAACCAAACAGGAACAGAAAAAAGTTATCGAGGAATTGGAAGAAGGGAAGGTAGATATTATTATAGGGACCCACCGGTTAATCCAAAATGATATCCGATTTAAGGATTTAGGCTTGTTAATTGTTGATGAAGAGCAGCGTTTCGGAGTTCTTCATAAAGAAAGAATAAAAAAATTAAAAGAAAGCGTCGATTCTCTTACTCTGACTGCCACTCCTATCCCCCGCACTCTGCATATGTCGCTTATCGGAGTCAGAGATTTAAGTGTAATAAATACTCCTCCCGAAGACAGATTTCCTATCGCTACTTATATCTGTAAAAGAGATGATAAAGTGATAACAGATGCCATAAGAAGGGAATTGGACAGAGAGGGTCAGATATTCTTTGTTCATAATCGGGTAAGGAGTATCCAGAAAATAGCCCGGGATTTGAATCGGCTCTTTCCTCAGGCCCGAATCGGAATTGCTCATGGACAGATGGCAGAAGAGCAGTTAGAAGATATAATGGTTGATTTTTTTGAAAAGAAATATGACATCTTAGTCTGTACTACCATCATTGAGATTGGCCTGGATATTCCCAATGTGAATACCATTATTATCGATGATGCCCACAAATTCGGCTTATCCCAGCTTTACCAGTTAAGAGGGAGAGTGGGGAGGACTGACCGCCGTGCCTATGCCTATTTTCTTTATCCTTCCTATCACTCTATTTCTGATACCGCAAAAAAGAGATTGCAGGCCATGAAGGAGTTCAGCGAGTTAGGCTCCGGTTTTAAATTAGCCATGCGTGATCTGGAGATTAGGGGAGCAGGTAATCTACTGGGTAAAGAACAGCACGGCTCGGTAGGCGAAGTGGGATTCAATCTTTATTGCCGTTTATTAGAAGAAGCAATTAAGGAATTAAGGGAAGAGGAAGAAGGGAAAGAAAAGAAAGAAGAGATTACCCCGGTTATTGACATAAAGATAGATGCCTATATCCCCGGAGGCTACATTCCTGACTTAAAACAGAGGGTCTTAATTTATAAGAAATTAGCCGAGATCAAAGACTTAGAAGATTTGGAGAGGGTAAAAGAAGAGTTGAGGGACAGGTATGGAATTTATCCTCAGGAGATAAGGAATTTATTTGAGATAATATATCTGAAGATATTTTTAAGAAAGCTAAGCATTGGTTCCCTAGTGATAAAGGAAAAGAAGTTAATTATCAGGTATTTGCAGAACGATAAGATAAAAGCAAAATTAAGCAGGCTGCCTTCTTTTTATCAGCAAAGGTTAATAAAGGAAGAACATAGATTGTCCGGAATTTCTAAAATTGACCTTTTCGGAATTAAATCTTCAGAAATTTTGAAATTTTTAAAGGAATTTGTGATACACTTGGCGAAATAGAAAATAGCGTACAGCGTACAGCGTTTAGCGTATAGTTAAAAAATAAAAAATCCAAAATCAGATGTAGGGGCAGACCTTGTGTCTGCCCGAAATGAGCAATATGTTGTAGGGGCTTGATTTATCAAGTCCGCAGAACCATGTGCTCGTGAAACTTATCGCCGTGAAAACGGGGGACGGGCATCGGGTCGGACAAATCCGACCCCTACATTAAATACAATAGTTTATATAAAAAAATTATAAATTATAGCTTTAAGCTTTTAGTTGTATACTTGTATACTAAAAACCGTGAACTAACAACTAAAAACTAATTCTTTTTATCAAAAACGAATAACTAATAACCAATAAATAGTTTTGTATTTTTTATTTATTACTAACGACTATTCACTAACGACTAACGACTAGTAGAGGACGGAGGAACAAATGTACGAAAAAGAGAAAGAACTATTTGCAGAAATGATGGACATTATTGCTAAATTGAGGGGACCGAAAGG
>Ga0190349_1000503_pt1 | contig 11588 bp, 10 predicted proteins | sample 48721378_MG_FD_179798 | JGI IMG/M metagenome (GOLD analysis project Ga0190349, IMG submission 179798) | Hydrothermal vent microbial mat bacterial communities from Southern Trench, Guaymas Basin, Mexico - 4872-13-7-8_MG | ecosystem: Environmental > Aquatic > Marine > Hydrothermal vents >...
ATAATGACGAGCTTGCCAAATGTGAGATTCGATACTGCTTGGAAGAATAGAAAAAAAAGTAGATATGGTGAAATTCCAATTAATATTATCGGCTTAAATGAATTGATAAGAAGTAAAAAAAAGTCTAATCGTAGGCAGGACGAATTAGATATAGAAATGCTAAAAAGGGCCTTAACTTAATTCAATATTCTTTTTCTTTATAAATCCTTCGCTCGATCTTTGACATTGTGATTTTTTATTTAATCACAAAAATCCGTACAACAGAACAATACATTTTTGGTCTCCTATATGGTTAAACAAGGTAGGAGAAGTATAGAACGAAAGGCAAGGGAAAAAGAAAGACACAAAAATCGTGAGGCTTTTCTTTACAGGAAACCAGGATTTTAAAAACCATAAACACCTTACAAAAGACAAGATAGGAGAAAATATGAAAAAAAGAGCGAGGTAAAGGACGATATAAGGCAAGTGATGAACTACAAATAAAAAAATTATGTTAGGAGTTCTAATAGTTTTTTCAATTGATTGTGGGCAACCTTTATCCTGAGGTTCTTACCATAGTAGAATTTAATTCCAGGTATTTCTTTTACCATTTTCTCTATACTTTCTCTTGTAATCTCCTCACCAAATTCTACAGTAAATTCTTCGTTTTCTATAATTTTTTGTATTCCAGCCTTCATTGCCTTTAATCTTATTTTTGCCCATTCAAATAAATCGTTAATGATTCTTGGAGGTCTGCCATATATATCTGTAACTTCCTCTTTTATATTCTCAATTTCTTCTTCTTTTTCTGCTGCGGCAAGCCTTCTGTAAATTCTTATTCTACTATCTGAATATTGTATATACTCAGCAGGAATATAGATGGGTCTGTTTAACCTCACCTCCGTTTCTATCCTCTTTTTTACCTTTTCGCCTTTTATTTCTTTAACAGTTTCGTCGAGCATTCTCATATAAAGTTCATAACCAACTTTCTCAATAAAACCATGTTGCTTTGTCCCAAGCAGAAGCCCTGCCCCCCTCATCTCCATATCGACTAAGGCTATCTTTAGTCCTGCTCCAAGATGAGAGTATGTTTTCACTGCAGAAATCCTCTTATAAGCCTCCTCAGAAATACCAGGCGGAATGATAAGATAACAGAACCCTTTCCTTGTTGACCGACCAACTCTACCCCTCAACTGGTGTAAATCTGCCAGCCCAAATCTGTGAGCATCATTTATTATTATCGTGTTGACATTAGGAATATCTAATCCTGACTCTATGATTGCTGTCGAGAGAAGAACATGATATTTCCTCTCAATGAAGTCGACCATCGAACTCTCCAGTTTCCTTGGGGGCATCTGTCCATGTGCCACAATAATTCTGAGTTCTGGAAATATTTTCTGCAATTTCTCATAAATTCCATATATTGTTTCTATTCTGTTATGAACAAAAAAGACCTGACCTCCCCTCTGAATTTCTCTCATAACTGCATCGTATATTATATTTTCATCCCAGTGTATTACCTCAGTAACTACACTCATCCTTCCCACTGGTGGAGTCTCAATAACAGAAAGATCCATAAGACCCGAAAGTGCAAGATTCAATGTTCTTGGAATAGGGGTTGCACTCAGGGCGAGATAGTCTATGTTCTCCTTCATTTCTTTTATCTTATCCTTTTGTTTTACACCAAATCTTTGCTCTTCATCTATGATAAGAAGACCAAGGTCTTTAAATGTAACATCCCTGGACAAAAGCCTGTGGGTTCCAATAATAATATCAATTTTGCCATCTTTCAGCTCTTGCAGAATTTTATTTTCCCTGGATTTCGTAAATCTTGAAAGGAATTCTACCTTAATAGGAAACCTGCTAAGTCTATCCCTGAAAGTAATATAATGCTGTTCTGCCAGAATTGTTGTGGGTGCAAGAATAGCAGTTTGTTTTCCATCCATTGCAGCCTTAAAAGCAGCTCTTAATGCAACTTCCGTTTTTCCAAAGCCTACACCCCCACATAACAATCTATCCATTGGAGTAGACTTTTCCATATCCCTCTTTACATCCTCAACTGCCCTTAATTGATCCTCTGTCTCTTCAAATGGAAAGAGTGCCTCCATTTCCTTTTGCCATAATGTGTCTTCGCTAAATGTCCACCCCTCTGATGCCCTTCTCCTTGCGTACAACTTTAACATTTTCTCTGCTATTTCTTTTATACTCTTCTGCACCGTAGTTTTTTTTCTTAACCATCGCTGCTTTGATAGAGAATCAATTTCTACTCGCCCTTCCGCACCTATATATTTCTTCACAAGATATATCTTGTCTACCGGAACGAATAGTTTATCTCCCCCCTTATATGAAATCTTGAGGCAATCTACCTCATTCCCTTCTACCGATATCTTCTCAAGACCATCAAATATTCCTATTCCAAATTCATCATTGACAACATAATCACCCTCTTTAAAATCAAAAATGTCGTATTCCAGTTCTATTTTTTTCTCTACTTTCTTACGGGTTATTCCGAAAATATCACTCTCTGTAACAAAGGCAATTTTAATATCATCAATAATAAATCCTTTTGAAAGGTGTCCCTGTTTATAAAACAAATATGGAAAATCTGGGTCAAGCAATTCCTTCATTCTGTCAATTTCACCCGGAGTTTCAAGGATAAGGTAGGTTGTGTAATCTTGATACCTCCGCAAAAAATTTCTTAAAGATTCAAGGCTTCTGTTAAATGATGGCGACGATTTTATTGGAATTAATGAACCTATAGGAGAAAGGACTATATCTGATTTAATTAACTCGTTCTTTTCACCCACAATAAAGAAGTCATTTAATAAGTCCTTTAAGCAAATTGTTCTTTCAGTGGAAGTGAAAATTACTATTGAAGATATATATGATATAGTTCTCTGGGTATATGGACTGAAGTGCCTTAATGAGAGTATCTTTTCGTCCTCAAGTTCTATCCTAACAGGATTCTCCTGTGAATGGGGAAAAAGGTCTATAATGGACCCCCTAACGCTAAATTCACCCTTTTCAATAACCTTTTCTGTCCTCTCATATCCCCCATCTGCAAGGAAAAATAAAAACTCTTCATAGGGAAGATTATCTCCCCTTGCAAGTTTCCATTCTGAAAGTAGAGGGATCCCAAAGGATAAATCTTCGAGGGAAATCACAAGCACATCAAAAGTCTTTTCCCTTATCCTACCAGCAACTTCAATACTATTCTCGCGGTAAAAAATAATGGGATTTTTGTAGAAAAAGCCGAGATCCTCATAGATTCTATCTTTTTTATCTTTACCTACAATAAGAACAATCGGAACTTTATCTGAAAGACCTGCTGAAAGAACAATAATACCCGGATAGGGAGGTAAAAGCACCTCCCTATCCGCTGAATATCTCTTAACAAAATCCTTTATTTTTACAAATAATTCTTCTATTTTTATTCCTCACAAAGAAAGACCAAGGAGCCCCTGAAAACCAAGAAATGCAAGTGCCATCAAACTGGCTGTAATAAAGGCAATAGGAAGCCCTTTTAAAGGCTCCGGAATGGGAGCATTGTCTATTCTTTCCCTTATTCCTGCCATCATTATAAGGGCAAGCCCAAAACCAGAAGAGACACCTATGGCATATACGATGGTCTGTATCAAGGAATGACCAAAATCTATATTTAGAAAAGCAACTGCAAGAATAGCACAATTTGTTGTTATTAGAGGTAGATAGATACCAAGAGCTGAGTATAACGTGGGTATTGCCTTCTTAAAATAAATCTCAAGAAATTGCACAAGCGTTGCTATAACAAGGATAAAAGCAGCGGTTCTAAGAAACACAAGATTCAGTGGAACGAGAACATAGACATAAAGAAACCAGGTAACTATACTTGATAAGAGCATAACAAATATAACGCTCATACTCATTCCAATCGCAGTGTCCATCTTGCTCGAAATCCCAAAGAATGGACACAACCCTAAAAATCTCATCAAAATAATATTGTTTACAAGAAAAGCAGAAAGAAATAGTAAAAAGAGACTCATTTTGCCCTCCTCATCTGTACCCATCTCATCGTTCCCATCAGGAATGCAATAACAAGGAATCCTCCTGGCGGGAGTATCATCAAGAGGACGGGATAGTTTGTAAAGCCGTGACCAAGAGGATGAAAACCACCAAAACCACCAGGGATACTAAACCATGTGCCCTGACCCAGTATCTCTCTAATTGTACCCATAGCAAATATCGTAAGGGTAAAACCAATTCCGCTACCGAGACCATCAAGGGTTGCCTGACCTATGCTGTGTTTATAGGCAAACCCCTCAGCCCTACCAAGTATTATACAATTAACTACTATTAACGGGACAAAAACTCCAAGATTCTTAGAGAGCGCAGGCACATATCCCTTAAGGACATAATCAACGATTGTAACGAATGTAGAAATGATAATTATAAATATAGGAATTCTGAGATTCTCAGGTATAATCCTCCTGGCGGCTGAAATAATAAAATTTGAAAAGGTAAGAACAAATATGACAGCTACTCCCATACCCAATGCATTGTAAGCAGATGTGGAAACGGCAAGTGTTGGGCATAAACCTATGGCAAGGACGAGAACAGGATTATTCTTTATAATTCCATCAAGAAAGGTTCTCATTTATTCCTCCCAGTGCTTTCATATCCCTTTATTATAGCCTCTTTGAGACCATTTACTGAGAACGTCGCTCCTGTAATACAATCTATAGATTTAACATCCTCTATTTTCTTACCTATATATTTTTTAATGTACTCTGGTTCCCTTATCTTTGTTCCCCAGCCTTCTGATTCTTTCAAGCCTTCCATAGGTGACTGAATATACATTGATTTTATTACTCCATTTTTTTCTCCAACGAGAACACCGATTTTTCCTCCATATCCACTACCATAAGAAAGATATATCTCACCAATTACCTTCTTCCCCTTGTATGCTTTCCATAGACACCCTTCTCTCACAGGAATAATAGAATCTGCAGGGAACATTTCTTTGAGATGGTTCTTATACCAACTTGTTCCTGGTGGTGTCTCTGTCTTAAGACAATTCTTATATTTCTCAATCCCTTCTCTTACCGCCCCAACTGCAGCACGGGAAGAGATGGTTGCTGCTGTAACTGCATCAAGTAATCCTCCATCTTTCTTCAGCAAAATATCCTTTTCCGATTTTCCCTGAAACTGTTTCTGAAACCAGGGTTCCGTAACCTTCATACCAAGCCCTGGCGTCTCCGACAGCCCTTCCTTTGGGATTAACACCTTAATGACCCTTAAATTTGTATCTATACTTACAACAGTCTTTATAACACTGGCGTATCCTCTTTTCCCATTAATAAAGATAAGACCAACTACCTTGTCACCCTTCAATACACGCCAAACTGTATCTTTTATTACCGGTTTAAAGGTTATATCTTTCTCAGGAAACACTTCCTCGAGATTTGACAGTAGTTGTTCCTTCGCCCTTCTCTCTATCTCGGGTTCAGTTTTCTGATATACAAAGGCAAGTAGTACAGCTGCAATCACTGCAGTAAAAAAAAGCACCAGAGGGGGTTTTATCATACCCTTCATTCTCTCACCTCCCCAAGGTATTTGGGCTTAATCCTATCAAGAAGTGGAGTAAATATATTCATTATCAATATTGAATATGATACACCCTCAGGATAACCACCCCATACTCGTATGAGCACTGCGATTAAACCACCTACAATGCCAAAAATCCACCTCCCAATAGGTGTAACAGGGGAGGTAACCATATCTGTAGCCATAAAAAGCCCCCCAAGCATTACACCGCCAGATAGTATGTGAAACAAAGGGCCAGCAGGTGTAAGATGTAGCAAAAAGAATATCCAGGAAATGACAAAAACTGTACCAATATACCCTACACTTATTCTCCAATCTGCAAAACCCCTGAAGAACAAAAACAAGGCTCCAATCAAAAGAAGAAGCGCAGATGTCTCTCCAATACATCCTCCAACATTCCCAACAAAAAGATGTTTCAAGAGTTCTGGCGAATTTATCCTTGAAAGAACAGCCGGATCTGTTCCATGAAGTTTTATTAAATTCAATGGTGTTGCAGTTGTAATTCCATCAATTCCGCTTATCGTGCCGTGCAGGGGGGCAGTCCATCTTCCAGTCATTATAGATGGCCAAGATGCCATTACAAATGCCCTTCCGGCAAGTGCCGGATTAAATATATTGTATCCCAATCCCCCAAATAATTGTTTAACTATGAGAATAGCAAAGAAAGAACCAACCACTGGAAGCCACCAGGGGGACTGAACAGGAAGGTTGAACGCCAATAAAATGCCTGTGATAATTGAACTGCCATCGAGGGGATCGATTTCACGGTGAGTTATGTTTTTGTAGAGATACTCTGTGCCTACCGCACTCAAAACCGACAGAATTGTAATAAATAGCGCCCTCCACCCAAAAAATACAATAGAACCGATAAGAGCTGGCATAAGTGCAAGAACAACAGAATACATTATCTTTTTTGTGTTAACTTCACGTCTGATATGTGGAGAAGCTGATAAATACATTATTTCCTCCTCTGCTTCAAAATCTCACTTTTCCCATATTTGAAGGCATGAACAAGTGGTCTTCTTGCAGGACATACATAGGCACAACTTCCGCATTCAATACAGAACATTAAGCCAAGTTTTTCAGCACCATCAAAATTATTTGCATTGATATTCCATTCCATAAGGTTCGGTAAAAGACCCATAGGGCAGACATCCACGCAGGAACCACATCTTATACAGGGTGTTGGATCATCAAGGAATACATCATTGATACTCTGGATTAGTATACCGCTCGTTCCCTTCACAACAGGAACTTCAAGGGATTTCTGGGCAATGCCCATCATAGGTCCTCCCATTATGACTTTCCCAACTTCTCCAAGGCTGCCGCCCGCTGCGTCTATTAGATTTTTTATAGGGGTACCAATTGGAACGAGAAAATTGCCAGGATTATTTACTGCTCCGGTTACTGTAACAACCCTCTCATAAAGGGGTTTATTTAATGCAATTGCCTCATATATAGCAACTGCTGTGCCCACATTCTGGACATAACAGCCTACATCAAAAGGTAATCCACCTGCAGGAACCTCCCTTCCAGTTATAGCAAATATCAATTGTTTTTCAGAACCTTGAGGATACCTTGTTTTAAGAAGCACAACCTTTATATCCCTTTCACCCCCGATCTTTTCCATTAATAAAGTCGCTGCATCCTTTTTATTATCTTCAATAGCAATTACTACTCTTTCAGGATTTAAGATTTTCCTTATGATCTCTGTTCCTTTCAAGATATCATCAGGCCTCTCAAGCATAATTCTGTAATCTGCAGTAAGGTAAGGTTCGCACTCAGCCCCATTAATAATCAAGGTGTCGATTTTTTTATCTTTCGGGGGAGAAAGTTTAACATGGGTCGGGAATGCAGCACCACCCAATCCTACAATACCCGCCATTTTAACCTTTTCTATTATTTCGTCAGGTCTTAGGTTACTATAATTTCTCTCCTCACCAATTCCCTCTTCAAGTTCCTGACCTTCGACCTTTATCTTTACCGCATCCATTTTCTTTCCCAGGTGATGATAGTGTGGAACAATACCTGCAACAACCCCTGATACAGAAGAGTGGACTGGTACAGAAACAAAGCCAACAGGGTCAGAAAGTCTCGTGCCAACTTTTACTGCATCTTTCTTATTTACAATTGGCTTTGATGGTGCACCCGTATGTTGAGAAAGAGGAATATAAACAAACTCAGGCAAATTAATCTTACTTATAGATTTGTTTTTCGTTATCTCTTTCTTCTCCAAAGGGTGAATACCGCCTCTAAACTTAAATACCTTCAACCTTCACCTCCAACGAGATAAGTTTTGACTGCGTTTCTGCTCCCAATATAGCCAAGAATAATACCAAATATCACAAGTGCCCCAAAAAGTATATTAGTTGGGAAAAAATACGAAACAAATTTCTGTGAAATAACATAAAGCCCATACAATATTCCTGCACTAACTGCCCCTCCTACACCACCTTCAATAACACCCTCAAGCATAAATGGAGAACGAACCATTCTGTCCGTTGCTCCCACAAGTTTCATTACTTCAATAGATTCTTTTCTCGAAATAACGGTAAGCCGTATTGTATTCGATACTACAAAAATAGACGCAAAACTTATCACCAAACCTATAACTACATCAAATAGAAAGAGAATTTTTACCAGTTTATCAAGCCTTCTTATCCATGCCTCACCATATTGCACGTCCTCAACACCCTCAAAGATACGAATTTTATTTGAAATTTTTTTAATATCTTCAAGAGAGTTGTATCCCTCCTCCACGCTTATTTTGAATGAAGGAGGAAGAGGATTTGTTTCAAGTGCCTTAAGGAGTTCCGGGGCACTTTTCATTTCTTTTTTGAATTTCTCCATAGCCCTTTCCTTTGAGAGATAATTTACTGATTTGACCCCAACAATCTTAGAAATCTTTGACTTTAAGCTATTAACCTCTTTTAATGATATATCATCACTAAGGTATGCATCAATTTCAACTTTACTTTCAGCAATTCTGATAATGCCGAAAAGGTTAAATGTGCCTACAAGAAAAAGGCCAAAGATAAGCAGGGAAAAGAAAATAACACCAACTGCAATGAACGCCGTCAACCCATTTCTCCTGAGACCAATAAAAGCTTCTCTAATGGAAAACATCTGAATCCTCCACTATTCTTCCCTCATCTATTGTAACTACCCTCCTCGGGAGTTTTTTTATAAGTTCCATCTGATGAGTAGCCATCAATACAGCAGTCCCACTGGTATTTATCTCCTTAAGAATTTCGATTATTTCTTCGGAACCTGCTGGGTCTATATTCCCTGTTGGCTCATCAGCCAAGAGTATAAACGGTTCTCTGACAAGCGCTCTGGCTATTGCAACTTTCTGCTGTTCGCCACCAGAGAGTTGATATGGGAATGAATTTTTCTTATGTGTGATCCCAACATCTGCAAGGGCATTCATTACAAGTTCTTTTATCTTTCTTCTTGGGGTATTCGTAACCTCAAGTGCAAAGGCAACATTTTCATAAACATTCTTATCCATCAGCAACTTAAAATCCTGAAAAATAACCCCTATTTTCCTTCTCAAAAAAGGAATTTCTTTCTTTTTTATAGTATGCGAACTAAAACCAGCTACATTGACCTCACCCGAGTCTGGAAAGATATCAAGATAAATAAGCCTGAGGAGTGTGCTTTTACCTGCGCCTGATTTTCCTACAAGAAAAACAAACTCCCCCTTATCTATCTTTAGATTTATTTCTCTAACTGCATACCAATTTTTTTGAAATATCTTCGTTACATTTTTAAATTCTATCAAGTAATCTCTCCACTCTATCCGCTATATATATAGGAGTAAAACCATACTCTTTATACACCATATCTGTTGATCCTGATTGTCCAAAATTTTCAGTTCCTATCAATTCCATCTTAATAGGATTATGGGTAACAACATATTCTGCAATAGAACTTCCAAGTCCACCAAAGATATGATGGTCTTCTGCTACAACAATTCCTTTTGTTTCCAGTGCGGCTTCATCAATTGAATTCTCATCAATAGGTTTTATTGTAGGATGGTCATATACCCTTGCTTTTATTCCTCTTTTTTCAAGAAGTTCAGATGCCTCAAGTGTGATGTGTAAAAGAAATCCATGGGTAAATATAGAAACATCGTTACCATCCCTCAACCTCACTGCCTCGCCAAATCTAAATTGAGGCTTTTCATATATTACGGGGGCATCTGGCCTTAACAGCCTTACATAGAATGGACCAGGAGCATTTGCTACGAATTTTATTACTTCCCTTGTGGTTGTTGAATCGGCAGGAGCAATTACTCTCATATTTGGTATACCTCTCATAAGTGATATATCTTCAAGTGCCTGATGTGAAGAACCATCTTCACCAATGGATATCCCTGCATGAGTTGCCACAATCTTTACATTAAGATTCATATAACAAATGTTATTTCTAACCTGATTATAAGCCCTCCCTGTTGCAAAAATTGCAAAGGAGGAAGCAAAAACGGTTTTTCCTGAAAGTGCAAGGCCCGATGCAGTTGACATTATATCCTGTTCAGATATGCCAAGGTCGAAGAATCTTTCTGGAAATTCTCTGGCAAAAATCTCCGTTTTTGTTGATTTTGAAAGGTCTCCATCAAGAACCACAATATCATCCCTCTCCTTACCAAGTTGGGCAAGGGTCTCGCCATACGCTTTTCTCAATGATTCTAACCTATATCTTTTAGAGCCCGTTTAACCTCCTCCTTGTTTGGAGCTTTCCCATGCCATTCTACCCTATTTTCCATAAATGAGATTCCCTTCCCCTTTATTGTTTTTGCTATTATCATAGTTGGCTTTCCTTTTGTAGCAAGGGCTTCATCAATTGCACCCTCTATTTCTATAAAAGAATTCCCATCTATTTCAATCGTGTGCCATCCAAACGCCTTCCACTTATCAGTAAGTGGATAGGGGTCTTTAATCTTATTTACTCTTCCATCTATCTGTAGATTGTTGTTATCAAGTATGGCTGTTAGATTATCAAGGTGAAATCTATGACTTGACATCGAGGCCTCCCAGATTTCACCCTCATTAATTTCTCCATCACCAAGAAGTACATAAACATGGTAATCCTTCCTATCAAGCTTTCCTGCCATAGCCATTCCGTTGGCAATGGAGAGTCCCTGCCCAAGAGATCCAGTCGATGCTTCAACCCCTGGTGTATCAAGATATGAAGGATGGCCTTGAAGAATACTCCCCAATTTTCTGAGGGTGTGTATCTTCTCTCGAGGGAAATAACCAAGAAGAGAAAGCACTGAGTAAAGCACTGGACAGGCATGTCCTTTTGAAAGCACAAATCTGTCTCTATCTTCCCATTTTGGATTTTTTGGGTCCAGTTTCATTTTCTTAAAATAAAGATAAACAACAATTTCTACGGCGGAAAGCGAACCGCCAGGATGCCCTGATCCCGCCTCACCTATCATCTCAATTATATCCCTTCTTACCTGACGTGCTATTTTTTCCAGTTTCTCATATCCCATTGAGAAAAGATTATCCAAGTATAAACAATTGTCAAGAAAGAAAATTTTTTCTTGCATATTTTGTCACAAATAAGATATGGGACAGTGCTACAGAGAAACACGAAGTAGAAGAAGATATATCTTTTTTTATTTTTTCTTTTTGGTCTCCCAACAGACGAGGTAGGAGAAGTATAGAACGAAAAGCAAGGTAGGAGAGAAGTAGAAAGAGAAGCAAGGTAGGGAAAGACAAGGTAGGAGCTGATATAGAAAGAATAGCAAGGTAGAAGAAGTATAGAAAGAAAAGCAAGGTAGGAGAGAAGCAGGAAGAGAAGCGAGGTAGGAGAAGTATAAAACAAAAAGCAAGGAAAAAGTACATACAGCAGGAGAAAAAGACTTTTAACCGCTGAACACGAAATAAAGGCGAGGTAGGAGAAGTATAGAACGAAAGACAAGGTAGAAACGAAGATAACAAAAATAGCGAGGTAAAGGATGGCAAAAAGCTTTAACTACGGTTCTTATGTAGGTGAGATTTCATTCTCCCCTTTCG
>Ga0190349_1000505_pt1 | contig 11568 bp, 6 predicted proteins | sample 48721378_MG_FD_179798 | JGI IMG/M metagenome (GOLD analysis project Ga0190349, IMG submission 179798) | Hydrothermal vent microbial mat bacterial communities from Southern Trench, Guaymas Basin, Mexico - 4872-13-7-8_MG | ecosystem: Environmental > Aquatic > Marine > Hydrothermal vents > Microbial...
GATGTAGCCTTCATTGGATTGCATGATCTTCAGTTCAGCCCCTTTGATTTGCTGTTTCAAGTCAGTTAAATAGCGGTCGACAACTGGCATCAAATAGGCATTTACTGCTGTCGTAGCCGTTCTTTCATATTCTCGATGTTCAGGCAGAATATTGGAAGAAAGAGAAGTGAGGATTTTTTCTTTTTTTAACTCTTTTTGGATAATTTTCTCATGGACAGCATTAGCATAGGAATTGATAAGAGAGACAGCTACAGCTTCTATTTTAAATTTTTTTAATTTATGGATTGTCTTTTTTAATTCTTGAAGAGAAATTTTCTTTTCCACTTTTCCTGCTGCGGTTATTCTTTCTTCCAGGCCGAAGCAGCGGTTTCGAGGAAAGAGATGCACTCTTTCTTCGCCTTTCAAGCTGTAAAGCTTTTTTCTTGTCTGGCGTCCAATAAAAAGAATATCTTCAAAGCCTTTAGTAGTTAATAAAGCAATCTTTCCTCCTTTTCTTTCCAGGAGAGAGTTAGTAGCCACAGTCGTCCCATGGATGATGAAAATAGGTTGATCTTTTTTAAGATAGTCTTTTATTCCTGCGAAGATAGCCAGAGAAGGATTTTGAGGAGTAGATGGTATTTTTTTTATATCTAAACGGCCATTCCTGTAAAAGACAAAATCAGTAAAAGTTCCGCCTGTATCGACTCCTATTCGAACCTCTTGGCTCATATTTAGGAATATATTTATTGATAGAAGACTGAATGTCAAGAATTATAATAGCCAGCAGACGGGGTCAGACCTTCATAAGTTTCATAAATTATTCTTCTATATTGATATATTTCGTCGGTTTGTAAGGAACAAAAGTCATTACAGTTATTGTAAGAATTAAAGTTATGAAACTTATGAAGGTCTGACCCCGCCGGGAACAATTCCCACCAGAGCTTCAAAATGTTGACCACATTTTTTGCAGATGAATTCATATATAGGTATAGCAAGTTGTATTACACCTCTTTTTAAAATTTGGCAATCTCTTGCGCGAAAATTTAACGGTTCTAATTTTTATGTTGGTCTTTTAATTCTACAATTGTTTGATCAATTTAGCTGTAGCTATAGCTTCGATTTCAACCTTGACATCTTTAGGCAGGCGGGCAACCTGGACAGCTGCTCGGGCAGGGTAGGGTGGCTTAAAAAATTGCCCATAAACCTCATTCATCTTGCTGAAATCGTTCATATCCTGAAGGAAAACTGTGCACTTTACAACTTTGTCCAGAGAACTTCCGGCGGCTTCCAGAACAGCTTTGAGATTATTAAGGACTAATCTTGTCTGCTCCTCTACTGTTCCGCTTATCAGCTTGCCAGTAGCCGGGTCAATAGCAATCTGACCCGAGCAAAAAACAAAGCCATTGGCCTCTATAGCCTGGGAATAGGGACCAATGGCTTGAGGTGCTTTAGTAGTTTTGATTTCTTTAATCATTGATTTTCTCCTTTTTTGTTTAATCAGGAGCTTAGGGCCTATTAGAGCCGCTCCACTTAAGGTTATCAGAGCTTCTCTTCTTTTCATCTTAAGCTCTCCTTTTCCCAGCGTGTGAACCTTGACTTAATTGTATACAAAAAATAGCTCCCATTTCCAGCCTAAACCTTTCCAGATCCATGACGATTAAGAATTTTCGCCAAGCAAGTCAAGAGAGCAGTCTTTTGTTTTCATCCACAGCCAAGATTTCACGACCACTGTGGGCTTCGGATGGACAGCCATCGTTTCTTTTTTGATCCAAATTAGATGAAATTTCTTGCCAAAATTATTTAAAAAATATTTAATGAGAAAAAGGAGGTTGAAATGAAAAAATATTTTTGTTTAGTTTTCTTAGGAATGAGTGGAATTTTTTTATTAGCTGTTTCCCCAAGCAGTGCAGTTAATGTCAAAGATACTCTCCTTTTATCTCAACCAGCTGTCAGCCAAAATCATATTGCTTTTCTTTATGCCGGCGATTTATGGGTGGCCAACCTTGATGGCAGAAATGTACGCCGCTTAACCTCAGACGAAGGCATAGAGTCGCATCCTGCTTTTTCCCCTGATGGTCAGCTTATTGCTTTTAGTGCTCAATATGAAGGAAACACAGATGTTTATCTTGTTCCTGTAGAAGGAGGGGTGCCCAAGCGACTGACCTGGCATCCAGGAGCTGACATTGTCCGCTGTTTTACCTCTGATGGTCAGTCTGTACTCTTCATTTCCTCCCGTTACGTAGCTAATAGAAGCTCCACTCAGCTTTTCTCTGTTTCAATTCAAGGTGGTTTTCCTCAACCATTGCCACTCCCATGTGTTTATAAGGCCAGTTTTTCGCCTGATGCTCAGCATTTGGCTTATACACCTCTTCGGGAGGCTTTCCTCCAATGGAAAAATTATAGAGGTGGAACTGTTTCTACCATCTGGATATACAGCTTTGCTGATAAATCAGTGGTTAAGATTCCTCAGCCAGAAGGTCGCTGCAATGATACCGACCCCATGTGGATTGGCCAGAAAATTTATTTTCGCTCGGACCGCAATGGAGAATTCAATCTTTTCTCTTATGACCTCCAGAGCCAAAAAATAGAACAACTAACCTATCATCAAGATTTTCCTATAGTTAACGCCTCAGCCGGGGACGGCCAAATAGTTTATGAGCAGGCTGGTCGTCTTCACCTTTATAACCTTGAAAAAGGCACCTCCACTGCTCTAAAAATTGGAGTGGCTGCCGACCTTATTGAGCTTCGGCCGCGCTATGTGAAAGGGAATCGTTATATTCGTCATGCTTCGCTTTCACCCTCTGGAGCCAGAGCTGTCTTTGAATTCAGAGGAGAAATCATCACCGTTCCAGCCAAAAAAGGTGATCCTCGTAACCTGACTGAAACCACCGCTGTCCATGAACGTTGGCCAGCCTGGTCACCTGATGGCCAGTATATTGCTTATTTTTCTGATGAATCCGGTGAATATGAACTGCATATTAAAGGCCAGGATGGCAAGGGAAAGGTCAGGAAATACAAAATTCCAGGAGCAGGCTTTTATGATAGTCTTGTCTGGTCGCCTGACAATCAGAAAGTCTCCTTTGCTGATAATTCCTGGAGTTTGTACTGGCTTAATTTAAGCAGCGGTCAGGTTAAAAAAATTGCAACAGAGTATCTCTATGGACCGAGGCGGGAAAAATCTGTCTATTCAGTCTGGTCTCCGGATTCTAAATGGATTGCTTATACTTTAAATACAGCCGCCTATATCCAAAAAGTTTATCTCTATTCTCTGGCTGAAGATAAATCTTATCCAATCACCGATGGAATGAGTGATGTCAGCGATCCCGTGTTTGATGCCAGTGGTAAATATCTTTACTTTTTCTCCTCAACCAATGCCGGTCCGGTCAAGCAGTGGTTTGCCATGTCCAATGCTGATATGGAAATGACTCGCTCTATCTATCTGACTGTTTTGCGTAAAGGCCTGCCTTCCCCGCTGGCTAAAGAAAGTGATGAAGAGAAAGGATTGAAAAAAGAAGAAAAGCCAAAAGAAGAGCAAAAAAAGTCTGAAAAGCCTGAACCTTTCTCTGTTGATTTAGAGGGGATAAATTACCGCATCCTGGCTCTACCAGTTCCAGCTGGGAATTATTTTAGCCTTCAGGCTGGCAAGGCTGGAGAAATATATTATCTTGAAGCTGCTTACGGCCAGCGAAGCACTTATGCTAAAGGAGCCAAGCTTCATCATTTCCAGCTCAAGGAGCGTCAGGATGAAGTAATTATGGATGGTGCCAACGGTTACCTCCTTTCAGCTGATAACAAGAAAATACTATATGTCTCCAAAGAAACGTGGGGAATTGTAAATGCTGCTGGCAAAATTAAACCCGGCCAGGGCAAAATAAAGATAGAGGCCATTGAAGTTCATATTGACCCTCAAGCTGAATGGAGGCAGATTTTCTATGAAGCTTGGCGCATAAACCGCGATTATTTTTACGCGTCCAATATGCATGGAGTTGACTGGGCGGCCATGAGAGACAAATATGCTTCTTTTCTTCCCCATCTTTCCTGCCGGAATGACCTTAATCGGGTTATTCAATGGATGTGTAGTGAACTGCGGATTGGCCATCATCGAGTCGGAGGCGGCGATACGCTCATCGAGCCGCGGGAGAGAGTGCCGGGAGGTCTCTTAGGAGCTGATTATGTAATTGAGAACGGGCGCTACCGGTTCAAGAAAATTTACGGTGGCCTTAACTGGAATCCTGATTTACGTTCACCATTGACTGAACCAGGTGTTGATGTTAAAGAGGGAGAGTATCTCCTGGCTGTCCAAGGCAAAGAACTACGGCCGCCGACAAACCTGTTTAGCCTTTTTGAAAATACGGCTGGAAGATTAATAGAAATAACTGTTGGACCAAACCCAGATGGGACGGGGTCAAGGACTGTTTCTATGGAGCCCTTGCGCAGTGAGGCCTCCCTCCGCAACCGAGCCTGGGTGGAAGGAAACCTGAAAAAAGTGGAAGAAGCTACCCGGGGGAGGGTGGCTTATGTCTACGTTCCCAATACAGCCGGTTCGGGCCATACTTATTTTAAGCGCTACTTTTTCCCCCAGGTTGATAAAGAGGCTATTATTGTTGACGAAAGGTTTAATGGTGGCGGCTTAGTAGCTGATTATTATATAGATATCCTGAGGCGGCCTCTGGTTTGCTACTGGCATACCCGCTACGGCCATGATCTCAAGACACCTGGAGCTTCGATTCAAGGTCCTAAAGTAATGCTTATTAATGAGCTGGCTGGTTCAGGTGGAGATTTGTTGCCTTGGATGTTCCGTAAATTTAAAGTAGGTAAATTGATAGGCAAAAGAACGTGGGGTGGCCTGGTGGGCACTCTTGGCTTTCCTATTTTGATGGATGGTGGTTATGTTACGGCTCCCAACCTTGCTATCTGGACTGAGGAAGGCTGGGTAGTAGAAAACGAAGGAGTACCGCCTGATATAGAAGTGGAACAGTGGCCGGACCAAGTAATGGCCGGACATGACCCTCAATTGGAAAAGGCTATTGCTGTAATTATGGAAGAGCTGAAGGAAAATCCGCCCAAAAAGGTGAAACGCCCCCCTTTCCCGGTGAAAGTTAAGAAAGATGATAGTTAATCGAGGAATTTAATATTTTATTGAAAATTCTATTTATTTTATTATTGAAGAGCTTTATTTCCGGAGAGAATTTCGGGCCTCAGGGAGGAAAATTTAAAGTTAATGTAATAGTGGGAAAGGAAATTCGATAATTAACCTGGCAAGCATAAATTAAATTTTGATGGAGGAAAAATGACCGAAGTTAAAGAGGGAAAGGAGAAAATAAAAGAGGATAATTTTTCCAAAGTAACGGCTGGCCTTATTCTTATCCTCCTGGGAGTGTTATTCCTGCTGGCCACCCTGGATTATTTATCTTGGGGTGATTGGTGGGCTTATTTTCTGATCGGTTTAGGTGCTATTTTTATCTTTGAAGTAGTTGTCAGGGCGGCCACTCCCAGATTGGGTCGCCGCTTTACAGGTAAATTAATAGCCGGTATTGTCCTTGTTATTATCGGAGCTGCCCATATCTTTGGTTGGGTGACCTGGTGGCCGTTGATTCTGATTGCTGTTGGCCTGGGTTTGATAATTTCTTATTTTTATGGAGTAAGAAGCTGAATTCTGCCTCACAATTTTAAGAATCCAGATTTATGTATTTATTTAAGCTTTAAATATAATTGATCTAGGATGCCTTCAGAAATATTGATCAGAGTTAGCAAAGGCAGCAAGCTCTAAAAATTCTTGCTCTATTCCTCAAAGCAATAAATCTATTTATGCCACTTGGAACGATCAGGCTCTTTGGGTTTTTTAATTTTCTTAGGAGGATTCTTTTTCAATTCTTCCATCAACACTTGGACAGCTTTTTCCAGGCTGGGGTCATGGCCTTTAACCACCAATTCCGGCCGATCATAGACTTCAATATCTGGAGCGACGCCCACTCCTTCCACTGCCCATTTTCCTTCAGTGTCGACAAAACCAAAAGTTGGTACATTCAGATAACCTCCATCGGCCAGACCAGGATTGCCAGATATACCGACCAATCCACCCCAAGTTCTGGTGCCAATAAGGAAGCCTAATTTTTTCTTGCGGAAATAATATGGAAAAGCGTCTCCGCCAGAAGAAGAGTAATGATTAATGAGCATTACTTTTGGTCCTTGATGAGCTACGCCAGGGGTAGGCATTAGCTTTAATCCTCTTCGGCTCCAGTAGTTGAGAATAGTTCTGGAAAGGAGTTCGACCATGACGTCAGGGATAAAGCCGCCACCGTTGTATCTGTCATCAATGATTAGAGCATCTTTGTCTTTATAAGCATACATGCCCTTGAATAATTCTCTGTTACCTTGAATAGAGGTATCGGGAACGTGAATGTAGCCAATTTGTCCTTCAGATAGTTTTTCTACCATCTTCCGTTTGGAATTAACCCAGTCCAGATAGAAAAGGTTAAGCTCACTTTTAATGGGTTTTATCCAGTATTCTCTGGCTCCCTCTGTTTTGGGTTGGCTGTTGACGACAATCGGAATTTTTTTGCCAGCTGTATTTTCCAGGAATTTATATGGATTGTCCTTACCGGTTACTTCATGACCATTGAGATTGATCAGGTAATCTCCTTCTTTAACTTCTATTCCTTGCTCGGTTAAAGGCGAGCGGGTATTTTCATTCCAGTTTTCGCCTTTGTATATTTTGCTGATAATATATCTTGAAGATTGGGGATCAACTTTAAATTCAGCTCCTAGCAGTCCGCCTTCTACTCTTTTTACTCTGGGAAAGTCTCCCCAATTAACATAACAGTGGCCGACATTTAGTTCTCCAATCAGCTCACCAAAGATGTAATCAAGGTCAGCTCGGTGGCTTAAATAGGGCACCAACTGGCTGTATTTTTCTTTCATCTTGAGCCAATCAACTCCATGCATGTTTTTGACATAAAACCAATCACGATAGATTCTCCAGGCATCGTTAAAGAGCTGGGGCCATTCTTTTTGAGGCTCGATTTTCATAACCATATCGGCCAGGTTCAACTCTCCAGCTCCTACTTTCTGGTTGGGTTTAAGATCAATGATTCCGAATTTTTTGCCTGCCTGGTAAAGGACTTTTTGGCCGTCAGCTGATAGAGCTCCCCCTGATATTCCCTTGATGATAAGAGAATCCTTTTTGTCACTTAAAATGAATTTATGGAGCTCATTATCTTTAACATAGAGAACAGCTCCCTTAACAGCTGCTAATTGACGGTAATTTCCTGGTTTAAGAGGAAAAGAGACGATTCTGTCATTGATGCCTGCCCACTCAATTTCAACTTTGGCTGTTTCTTTCTTTTGGGATTTAGGCGCTTTCGCTGTTTTTTCTTCTTTTTTTGAAGGTTGTTTCTCAGCAGCTGAGGCTGCCTTTATTTCCTCAACATCATTTTTTTCTTTAAAGAGTGGAGGAACTTTTTTGGTTAAGGCTACTGCATAGATATTAGCAGCCTTGGTATAGAGATAATCTCTTTCAAAGCTGGAAAAGGTAAGGTTGAAATTGCGATTGGAAATGAAAAAGATGTACTGCCCGTCCTTAGAAAAAACAGGGGAATAGTCATGGAAGACGTCGTTAGTTAATTGTTTAGACTGGCTTTCATCTAAGGAATAGACCCAGACTGCTTCCTGGCCGTTCTGACCGTCTTTGGTGTAGACAATCCAGCGGGAATCAGGAGACCAGTCGTAATCGGTAATATCGAAGCGTCGGGCTTTATCAACTATAGTTATTTTTTTAGTTTTTATATCTAAAAATTGTAGTAGTTGATTTTTATCAGAGAAGAGAAGTTTTGAGCTATTAGGTGACCACAAAGCTGGATAACGCCAAATACGGCTGTTTTTAGTGAGCTGAATAACTTTATTTTGGTGGGCTCTGTCCAGGAGGTAAATTTCATATTCTCCGCTTTTGTCTGAATAATAAGCGATATATTGGCCATCTGGCGACCAGGTAGGGTAGATTTCTCTTACTCCCTGGCTGTCGGTTAAATTATAAGTAATTCCTTCTTTGGCCGGGACAGTGAAAATGTCGCCTCTGGCTTCAAAAACAGCTCTTTTTCCGGTTGGCGAAATATCGTAGCTGGCGATGAATTCTTTGATATTTTTAAAATAGGGAAGGAGGTTCGGGTTATCAAAATTAATGTTGACTTTAATCCTTTGGGTCTGTTCACTTTCAAGATCTAATTTATAAAGATAGCCGCCATTTTCATAGACTATGGCTCCATTACGACCCGAAGGCCAGAGAACATCATAATCAGTATGATGGGTGATTTGTTTAATTTCCCCATTAGTTAGATCGTAAGAATAAATATTAAGGACGAGATCTCTGTCGGAGACAAAATAGATTTTATTTTTATACCAGATTGGATGCTGGTCAGTCCCTTCGAATTTAGTCAGCCTTTTTGAAGTATCATTCTTGAGGTCGTAAATCCAGACATCTTGAGCTCGACCACCTTTATATCTTTTCCAGGTTCTGAATTCTCGGGAAATTGGAGTATAGACTATTTGGCTGCCGTCAGGTGAAAATCTGCCTCCTCCTGCCTCCGGAATTTGAAGAGGGATTTCCAGACCACCTTCTATGCTTACTAAAAAATATTTGCCCATTCGGCGGCCAAAAGGAGTTCGGTTTGCCCGAAAAAGAATTTTTTTACTATCAGGGGTCCAGTCAAGAACTATGTTATCGAATCCTCCCCGGGGAGGCATAATGCCTACATCATTGTAATAGGTGAGCTGGCGAGGTGAGCCACCGATAGACGGCATAACATAGACCTGGCGGGTGCCGGAGTATTCGCCTGAGAAGGCAATCCATTGCCCGTCAGGTGAGATTTTGGGGAAAATTTCCAGGCCTTGATGGGAAGTTAAGCGGTGGGCAGTGCCTCCCTTGGCCGGTACTGACCAGATATCGCCGGCAAAGACAAAAACAACCAAATCTTTATTAATATCAGGAAATCTAAGCAGGCGAGCATCATCAATGGCTAAGGATAAACTTACCAGGAATACACATAAAACGATGAGTATTAAAGATTTTTTCATTTTAACCTCCTTTTGTAGTTGGTATTATTATATACAAATTAGAAGGGGGTGAAAGCAAAAATTTTGTCTCATGGCAATAATGAGCATTTTTTATTTGCTAATTGAAGGGTATGAATTGGCTTACTGCCTCCCTTTCTCGGACGCACGAATGCGTCCTGCGGCCAAAGGAAATTCCCCCTTGGAATCCCCAACAGCTTTGTCTTCAAAGCCGTTGAACCCCTTCCGCTGTGGGTGAAGATAGGCCATGCCCCCATCCAGTTAAATTTACCTTGTTTTTTCATCACTAGTAATCATTATTGCGATTGTGCTGAACCGGATATTTAATTTAGTAATTTCTTTACACTTGGGTACATTTTTCATATTCTTTCATAAAGTGAGATTTCTGGTATCAGGTGCTTCGGGGTTTATCGGCGGTCATCTGGTGCGGAGGTTGTCGGAAGAAGGGCGGAAAATAAGAGCCTTTGTCAGGCCCACTAGCAATGTAGAAAAATTGAAATCCCTCAAAAATGTTGAAATTTTTTATGGGGATCTGACCGATTTTAGGTCTGTCCAACAGGCTGTGGAAGGCTGCCAGGTTGTTTATCATGTGGGAGGGTTGGTAAATGATTGGGGAGATTACCGAAAATTTTTTAAGGTAAATTATGGGGGAACAAAGAATATGCTTGAAGCTTCTGTTAAAGCCTCTATCCAAAAATTTATTTATACAAGTTCCATCGGTGTTTTGGATTTATCCGGCCAGGGAGTAATTAAAGAGAATCAGCCTTACGGCCGCTATTTGGGAGGGTACTGCCGTTCCAAAGCCGAAGCTGAGAAATTAGTAAGGAGATACAGCTCCCAGCTTCAGACAATAATTCTCAGACCAGCTGTGGTTTATGGACCTGAAGACAGCCAATGTACCCTGCGTTCCTTAAATTATGCCCAGAAAGGTTTTTTGTTTGTCATAGGAGGCGGCCAGAGTGTTTTCCCCCACCTTTATATTGATAATTTAGTAAATGCTCTTTTACTGGCGGCTAAAAGAGAGCTCGCCTCTGGAGAAGTTTTTAACCTGACTGATGGCCAGGAAACAACAGTCAGAGAGTTTTTTTCCTGTTTTAACCATATTGTGGGTAGAGATGATGTCTGGGTATCTTTACCTTATTCTTTGGCCTGGGTAGCAGCTCTTCTTATGGATACCTGTGTTCATTTAGCGGGCAGGCAGCCTCTTTTGTCCTGGACCGCTCTTGAATTTTTGACTTTAAAGTGCCGCTTTGATATTAGTAAGGCACGCCAAATCCTGGACTTTAAATTAGCTATTTCTCTAAGTCAAGGTATGGCCAAGGTCGAACGCTGGTGGAAATCGATATCTTACTTCCAGTAATAAATTTTGAAAAATTTGACATTTTTATAACTACAAGTTATAAAAAGATCATCCTCTGCAGGGGTAAATAATGTACAGGATAATAGGTACAAAAATTAGAAAGCTTCGGGAAGAGGTGGGCCTGACTCAGGTAGATCTGGCCAAAGCTGTTGGCCTCTCCAGCGAATTTATTTCTCTTCTTGAGTTAGGAAGAAGAGCTCCCAGTCTGGAAAGTTTGTCCAAGATAGCTGACTATTTTGAAAAAGATATCTCTTTCTTTCTGACTGAAAAAGAGGAGGTTTTTAAGTTGCTGCTCAAGCAGGAGGGCTTAGATAAAAAAAGTAAAAGATTGGTCAAAAAATTCCAGAAATATTGCCGCGATTACTTAGAACTTGAGGAGCTGAACGGACGCGGTTTAAATTTAGCTCCCGTCTACACCAATATAACGGCTCATAGGATGGCTGAACAGGAAAGGCGACGGCTGGGCCTGGGGGATGAGCCAATTCGAAATATATTTACTTTGGTTGAGCTTAATGGCCTCCGCTTGTGGAAAGCTCCTATTCCTGAAGGGTTGAATATTTCAGGGATTTATATTTTTATTGACCTTAAACAGGCTGCTTTTGCCTGGATAAACAGCAATTTGGCCCCTGGCCAACAAGCGTTGACAGCTGCTCATGAATACGGCCATTATATAAAAGATAGGGTAGACGGGCCAATCATAGATAATACAGATATTTTTATTCATGATTATTTGACTCTTTATCCTCCGCGGGAACAATTTGCTCAAAAATTTGCTATATCCTTTTTAATGCCTAAAGATAAAGTTAAAGAAATAATTGACAGAGATCTGGGAAAAACCAGGCTTGATCTGGAAGATGTTCTATATCTTAAACGCTATTTCGGTATAAGCGCATTGACCATGCTTCAGGCATTAAGGGATATGGAATATATTTCTCAGACCAGGTTTAAGGAATATCAGAAAGTTGATGCTGACAGTCGGGAAAAAGCTCTTTTTCAGCGGCTGGACCTCAAAGAGGGGAGAGGAAGAGGCCGGAAAATCTTTGTTTCGGAAAGATACATTAGCCTCGTCCTAGATGCCTTTAATAAGAAAAAAATAAATAAAGAAAGGTTGGACAAATTATTACATTTTTAGGACTTGACCATATTAGTTTTTAGTATAGCTT
>Ga0190349_1000507_pt1 | contig 11551 bp, 13 predicted proteins | sample 48721378_MG_FD_179798 | JGI IMG/M metagenome (GOLD analysis project Ga0190349, IMG submission 179798) | Hydrothermal vent microbial mat bacterial communities from Southern Trench, Guaymas Basin, Mexico - 4872-13-7-8_MG | ecosystem: Environmental > Aquatic > Marine > Hydrothermal vents >...
TTCAACTGACGGTTCCTGGAATTGGTGAGGGTCCTTTTACTCCCTCCTCCTCCCCCTACGATAGGGAAAAAATAGAGGTGACCATTATGCGGGTAGGAAAGATCACCTCTTCACTACATAATATGGAAGAAGGGAATCTGGTAGGAATTCGCGGCCCATACGGCAACGAGTATCCAATAGATAGGTGGAAAAATAAAGAAGTTTTAATTGTGGGAGGAGGAGTAGGCCTTGCACCTCTAAGGTCACTTTTTCTATCCTTGATTCATAATGTTAACGATTATGTGAAAATTGTCCTTTGTTATGGGGCAAAAACTCCTCAGGATATTGTATATAAGGAAAGTATTTTGGATGAATGGCAGAAGCGTTTCAGCGATAGGGTTTCTTTCCGTATAACGGTAGATGAAGGCGACGAAAAGTGGAAGGGCAGAGTAGGATTGGTTACCACCACCCTCGACGGAATTGATGAGGAGATAAAAAGTATTGCCGAAAGCGTGAGCGTAGTCTGCGGCCCCCCTGTGATGATGAAGTTCACCACCTTGAAACTGCTCGATGTAGGATATAAGCCGGAAAATATTTACCTCTCTATGGAGAAAAATATGTCTTGTGGAATAGGCAAATGCGGCCACTGTCAATTGGGAAAATTTCTGGTTTGTAGAGATGGTCCTGTATTTACCTATGCCCAGTTGAAAGATATTCCTGCAATCTGGGATTAGGAGGAGAAAAGTTGGCAAAGACCCTTTTTATAGATTTAGATGAAGTTAATCAGAACTGGGAAAACCTTGACATTAAATGCAGCTATCCTTACCACTTCAACAACAACGGCATTTTAAGTCTGCGTGAGTGGCTTGCCTTCCAGATAATCTGCAGAAAATGCGAGGGTAATCCCTGTATAGAAGCCTGTAGATATGAAGCCTTGGAAAAGATTGAGGACACAGGCATCATCACGAGGAATAATTGTTTATGCGTTTCCTGTAAATCCTGCGCAGTAGCCTGCCCTTTCGGAACAATATATATGGAAATACTGCCTTTCCTTACCTTTCACTGTGATCTGTGCAAGGGAAGGCTAAAGGAAGGAGAAGAACCTCTCTGTGTAAAGACGGGCAAAGGGGCTATAAAATATGGAGAGTTCAAAGAGAACAAAGACGAGAACATCTTCCAGGTAGGAGAAATACTGGTAAAGTTTACACCGTGGAAAGGGGAACTAACCATCGAACAAGGTAAACAGCAATGAACCAGATTCTTTTAGCTCTGTTATCTTTTCTTATATTTCCTGGTTTTCTCTTCACCGCTGGAGTGGGGCTTCTTGCCGGGTGGGTGGACAGAAAACTTACTGCTCGGATTCAATGGAGAGTTGGCCCACCCTGGTATCAGAATTTTATCGACTTCCTTAAGTTAATGGGTAAGGAGACCATACTCCCCGCCGGTGCTCACAGGCTAACTTTTCTCATGGCTCCTCTTATAGGTCTTATTGGTATCACCTTAGTTTCCCTTATACTCTGGCAGATGAACCTTTATCCTGCTCGCTCTTTTCTTGGAGACCTCATCGTGGTTCTATATCTTTCCATACTTCCCTCCTTAGCCATCATCATAGGAGGATCTGCTTCAGGAAATCCTCTTGCCTCACTGGGGGCAAGCAGGGAGATGAAACTCATATTGGCTTATGAACTACCTTTTATCGTCGCCATCTTCACACCCGTGGTTATTATAAAGGATATAAGAATAGGCTCTATTATAACTCACCAGATGGGAAGCGGTATGATGTTCACCCACCACCTCTCATCCTTTATTGCCTTAATAGTTGCCTTTATCTGTATACAGGCAAAGCTTGGCTTTGTTCCCTTTGACATACCCGAGGCAGAACAGGAGATAATGGCCGGACCTTTAATTGAGTATTCCGGTCCACCTCTTGCCCTGTTTAAGCTCACCAAAGCTATGATGCTTTTTGCCCTTCCAGTATTTTTAATTACAGTTTTCGCTGGTGGGATGAGATTTGATGGAGTCCAGAGCATTTTCTCAGTCATAAAGTATCTTGTGATCTTAATATTGATAGTCCTGGTGAAGAATACCAATCCTCGCTTGAGAATAGATCAGGCGCTCAAGTTTTTCTGGCTTAGAATGTTTCCCTTAGCTATTATCGGTTTTATTTTAGCTCTAATTGGAATTTAACTAAGGTAACGGAGAAAACAAATGGGATTAAGGACCTTTTCTTTAAAAAAATCCATATGGGTTTATCATTTATCCACCGGTTCCTGCAATAACTGCGATATTGAGATCCTGGACTGTCTTACGCCAAGGTTTGACCTTGAGCGGTTCGGAATTTGTCTGGTGGGAAGTGTGCGTCATGCTGATGTAATTTTAGCTACAGGTATAGTTAACAGGAAGTGTCTGCCCAGGGTGAAGAGGATCTATGAACAAATGCCTGAGCCAAAGCTGGTGGTGGCAGTTGGCGCCTGTGCCTGTAGCGGAGGAATATTCGCTAAAGGGTATAACATTGCCGGCCCTTTCGATAAGGTCATCCCGGTGAGTGCCTATATTCCCGGATGTCCTCCGAAACCGGAGGCTATAATTGATGGCGTGGTAAAACTTATTCAAAGTTTGGATGGGAGTTTACCGGCAGGCAACCGGGCGATTAGATAAATTCTTCTTAAGATTTGGGATTCAACGAGAGGAAAGTAAAATGGCCGAAAAAGATGTGACAGAAAAAGTAAAAGAACATCTTAAGAATAAGATAACCTTCTGGGAGGAAAAATCACCAAATAGACATTACTTTGGTGTAAAAAGGACAGATATTGTAAGCGTGGCAAGATACCTTTTTGAAAAAATGGGAGCAAGATTTATTACCGCTACCGGAATTGATACCTATAAAGGTATTGAAATACTATATCATTTTTCGCTTGATGGGGAAGGAGGCAAAGTGCTTACGGTAAAGGTTCTTGTTTCCAAAAATAAGTGTGAGATAGAATCCATTGTTCCAGTCATCTCAGGAGCAATTTTTATCGAAAGAGAAATTCAGGAACTTCTTGGGGTAAAGTTCTTAAATCACCCTGACCCAAGACCCCTTCTAACCTCAGAGGACTGGCCTAAGGATACCTATCCTCTGAGATTAGATTATAGAGATACCCAATTTCCCCAAGATCTCCAAAGGGAGAAATAGATGAGTCAGAATCATAAAAAGATCATTCCCATAGGTCCTTACCATCCCCTCCAGGAGGAACCGGAGTATTTTGAGCTCTACGTAGAAGGGGAAAAGGTTGTTGATATAGACATACATATAGGTTACAATCACAGAGCTATCGAACAGATAGCTCAGAGAATGAGCTGGGATCAGCTTATCTTTCTGGTGGAAAGGATATGTGGGATATGCTCTACCTCCCATCCCATTGCTAACTGCAATGCTCAGGAGGATCTTGCCGGAGTGGAGATACCGGAGAGGGCAAAATACATAAGAAGCATCGTGGGAGAGCTGGAGAGGATTCACTCCCATCTCCTTTGGGCAGGCTTAGCCGGGCATTTCATAGGATACAACACTCTCTGGATGTGGATCTGGAAGTATCGGGAACCAGTCCTTGAGATCTTTGAGCGGATCACTGGTAATAGAAACCACTATGCTATGATGAGACCAGGCGGGGTGAGAAGAGATATAAAGGAAGAAGATATACCCTATCTTATGAAAGTTCTGGATGAGGCGGAGAGAAAAATAGATATGGTCACCAAAGCGGCTCTGGACGATCCTGTCCTTGCGGCACGCCTCAAAGGTGTGGGAGTGCTTACCAAAAAAGATGCTATTAGATACTGTGCTGTGGGTCCCACTGCCCGAGCATCAGGGGTAGCCATCGATGTTCGGCGGGATGACCCTTACGCTGCCTATGATCTGGTGGATTGGAATGTGATCACTCAGGAGGAGGGAGACGTCTTTGCCAAGACCGTAGTAAGGCTATTAGAGTGCTTCGAGTCTATAAAGATAATCCGCCAGTGCCTGAAGAAGCTGAAAAAGGTGAAGGGAGATATAGCGGTCAAGGTAAAGAAGATGCCTTCTGGGGAGGGAAAGGGTCGTCATGAGGCTCCCAGGGGGGAGACTTTCCATTATGTGCGCTCCGATGGCTCAAATAATCCGGTCAGGGTAAAGGTAAGGGCTCCTACTTATGTAAATCTTCCCACCTGCAAGGCAACTGTTCCAGGGGAAAGCGTGGCTGATGCAGCCATAATTTTAGCCTCTATAGATCCCTGCTACTGTTGCACGGATCGAATGATGAGGGTAGTGGATAAAAAATCAGGCAAGATAGAGCTTGATGGCAAGGAGCTCATAAGACTATCTCAAGAGAAAACGAAAAGGCTACGAAAGGAGTTAGGACTACATCAGGACATAATAGATACAAGAAGGAGCGATAAATGTTAGCCTTCTTTCTTATGGGTGCAGTGTGGATTCCTTTGATAGGTTCTCTTTTTTGCCTTCTTTTTCCCAGAAAAGTGAGGGAGGGATGGGCCGTAGGAATAGTTGGTCTATCCTTTGTCCTTCTTCTTTTTCTCACGGGATGGATTATACAGGGAAAATCTCTTCAGATAGATATTCTTTCCCTTAAAGGGGGTTATTTTGCCCTTTCCTTCTTTGCCGATGGAATAAGCCTTACTTTTGCCCTTATCTTTTCCTTTGTGGGCTTGGTCAGCCTTATTTATTCTCTCAGCTATATGAAAGAACAGGAGAATCAACGTGAATACTATTTTATGACCTCTTTGATGATAGCCTCTCTAATCGGGGCTTCCTTTTCCAGAAATCTTGTCCTCTTTTACATATTCTGGGAGATAGCAGCCCTTACCACCTGGAGATTGGTGGGGTTTTACCGGGAAGAGAGGATAGTCTGGATTGCTGATAAGACCTTTTTGATGACCTTCCTTGGCTCATCATTTATGCTGATGGGATTTTGCCTTCTTTATATTCAAACTGGTAGCCTGGATTTAATCCAGCTTAAAGGTGTAGCCGTTCCCAATATTAATTTAATTCTTTTTCTCATATTTTTAGGGATTATTGCCAAATCTGCCATCCTGCCTTTACATACCTGGCTCTCCGATGCCCATCCTGTAGCTCCTTCTCCTATGAGTGCTATTTTATCAGGAGTAGAAGTGGAAATTGGGCTTTTAGGATTTTTGCGGATTTTTGTGTGGATGGCCGGAGTATCCTGGAACTGGATACTCATCTTGGCTGTGGTATCCTCGTTAATTGGTGCAGGAGCCGCTTTAGTAGAAAAGGACATAAAGCGTATTATTGCTTATTCCACGGTTTCCCAGGTTGGATACATCCTTCTGGGATTTGCCCTTTTGACCAGGATAGGGGTTGTAGCCGGCCTTCTTTACTTCATAGTCCACGCTATAGCTAAGGCATCCCTTTTCCTTGGAGCAGGAGTGGTGGAGAGAAAATACGGGACAAGGGATATAACAAAGCTGGGGGGTTTAATGAAAACTTCTCCTGTCTTTGGCATTGGATTTTTGTTCTCGGCTTTCTCCATAGCTGGATTTCCCCCTTTTGGCGGTTTTTATGCCAAACTTATGGTGATAATGGGAGTAGTTAAAGAGAGCCACTTCTGGGTTGCTACCTTAGCCATAGCTACAGCTATCTTAACTATGCTTTATCTTTTTCGCTTGTTTAATGGAATTTTTATGGGAAAAGAGGTTCCTGAAAAATCCACATCTTCCAGCAGGCTAATGATAGGATGTGTGGTTTTTCTGGGAATAATTTCCCTTGTTATAGGAATTTTCATAACTCAATCTCTGGGACTTCCAGTAGCAGCAGTGGCAGAAATGTTTAAGTAGGGAGGCAAAGATGAACTCCTCTATACTGCTTTATCCGATAATTTTACCTTTGATAGGAGGAATTATCTGCTTTTTAATTCCCACAAGGAAGGTAAAAGAGGCCATCAGCATAGGAATAACTCTGGTGATCTTTATCTTAGCTCTCTTGATATTTTTATCCAAGGAGCTTTCTTTTACTCATACCTGGCTTAGTTTTTTGGGAATAGACTTTAGCCTGCGAAGTTACAGTTTCTCCTCTTTTATACTTCTTTTTGTCAGCCTTTTCTCATTTTTGATCTCCCTTTATTCAGCAAGATTTATGGCTGGCAAGTCCCGTACAAGGGAATATTACTCTTACCTTCTTCTGACTACATCCTGTGCCGCAGGTGCGGTACTGGCGGCGAACATAGTTGTGTTCTTGCTTTTCTGGGGAATTCTGGGGGTTCTCCTCTATGCTTTTTTATCCCTTGGCTCTTCAAGACTTGCCACTAAAGGCCTTTTCATAATAGGATCATCTGACTTTGCCCTAATTCTGGGAGCCTTATTCCTTTATAAGTTAAGTGGAACCTTGATTATGGGTGAGATAGAGCCTCTTTCTATAACCTCAGGTTTAGCTATAAGTTCCTTCATTCTTTTAATGATAGGATCTCTTGCCAAGGCAGGCGCCATACCTTTTCATGGGTGGATTCCCGAGGCAGCAGACGAGGTTCCCACGCCGGTAATGGCATATCTTCCAGCTTCTCTGGATAAACTCTTAGGTATTTACTTTCTTGCCCGAATATGCCTTGATTTTTTTAAGTTGGTTCCCAATACTTCCTTGTCCCTTCTTCTTATGTTCATCGGCTCCTTGACCATTGTGGTAGCGGTAATGATGGCTTTAGTTCAGCACAATCTTAAAAAACTTCTTTCATATCATGCGATCTCTCAAGTAGGCTATATGGTGCTGGGAATAGGGACGGGAGTTCCCTTAGGAATAGCAGGAGGCATATTTCATATGGTAAATAATGCCATTTATAAATCCTGTCTCTTTCTGGGAGGAGGATCTGTAGAACATAGAGTTGGAACAACGGACATTGACCGACTGGGTGGATTGGCTAAATTTATGCCTTTTACCTTTGTAACAGTCTTAATTGCTGCTTTCTCCATATCAGGCGTTCCCCCTTTTAATGGCTTTTTCTCTAAATGGATGGTCTATCAGGGTATTATAGAAGGAGGGAAACTTTCAGGTGGTGGTATGTGGATCATCTGGCTTGTAGCAGCAATGTTCGGTTCCTCTCTTACCTTAGCCAGCTTTATGAAACTTATCCACGGCACTTTCTTATCCGAGGAGAGTGATGAGGTTAAAAGGGAGCTGTCCGAAGGAAAAGTTACGGAAGCGAGCTTGTCTATGCTTTTTCCTATGATTGTATTAGCCGGACTTTGTGTAGTATTTGGGATATTTGCCTACGAAGTTCCCCTTAAACTATTCATTATGCCTTCTGTACCTGCGCTCTCCTCTCCTGGGGTCTGGATTGGATGGTGGCAGCCGGAACTTGCTACCCTTTTGATAATCCTGGGAATAATTGTAGGTCTGATCATTTATTTAGTTGGTAGAACCAGAATGGGAAGGAAGTCAGAGACTTATATAGGAGGAGAGGCTGCTTCTTCCCAGATGAGGGCTTCGGGTGTGGACTTTTACGATACCCTCAGGGATTTTGCAGGCTTAAAAAGGTTATATAAGGCAGCTGAAAGAGGGGCTCTGGATATTTATAAGGGAATGCTCTCCTTTGCCCGGGGAACTGGTTATTTTCTCTGGGCGCTGGATCGGTTAGCGGACCTTCTCTGGAGAGGTCTTTCCTGGGTGGTTTTATTAGCGGGAAGGGGTGCTTCCTTAGCTCATACAGGGAATCTGCATACTTATCTTGCCTGGTATCTCTTGGGTCTTGTAATACTGCTTTTGTTATTTTTAGCAGGACTTGGAGGCTAAGTTATGTGGCAGGTTTACGCTTTAGCTATTTTGATGATCGTGGGTTCTTTAGTGGCTGTTCACACAAGATACCTCCTATCAGCGGTGATCTCCCTTGCCGTGGTGGGTCTTGCTCTTTGTGTCGCCTTCCTATACCTTCAGGCTCCGGACTGCGCCATAACTCAAATAGTGGTGGAGGTGCTTGCCTTGATCATCCTGATCAGGGCCACCGGTGTGGAAAGGGATATGACTGAGATAAAGGACAAAAAGGAGATCTTTGCCTATGAAGCAGTAGGCATATTTATTATAGCTTTTGCCTTTTTTGCCTTCAGGGCTTTGAGTTATCTTCCAGAGTTTGGTCACCCGGTTATGAAGGTATCCCAGGAATATATAAGGAAAGGACTTGAGCAGACAGGTTCGGCAAATCTGGTGACCTCGGTGCTCCTGGATTTCAGAGCTTACGATACCCTGGGAGAGGCAACAGTTCTGTTCACGGCCATTCTTGGTGCTATAATAGTTTTAAGAGAGGTTGGAAGGAAGAAAAAATGAATCCATTAAAGAACGCTGAGAAGGGAATGACAATTATAGTTAAAACCATTGCTAAGTTTATCGTCCCTCCAATAATTCTTTTTGGAGTTTATATGATTCTGCATGGACATCTCACGCCGGGAGGGGGGTTTCCTGGAGGTGTAATTATGGCCTCTGCCTTTATTCTTCTTACCCTTGCTTTTGGCAAAGAGGTTGCCTCCCAAAAACTAAGAAGATCAACTGCCTCTTTGCTGGAAAGCACAGGAGCTCTCATCTTTTTATCCCTTGCCCTTTTGGGAATAGTAGTAGGAGGTTGGTTCTTCTTGAATTTTCTTCCCAAGGGACATCCTCTAAAGATTCTTTCGGCGGGGTTTATTCCTCTTGCGAATATAGGTATAGGGATAAAGGTAGGCGGAGGGATATTTGCCGTATTTTTAACCTTGGCAATATTTAGAGTTTTCCCTAAAAAATAAGGAGCGTAAGATATGTTATTCTTTCTCTCATTTGTAGTTTTCTTGATCGGACTTTACTGTGTTGTCGCCAAGAAAAACCTTTTAAAGATAGTAATGGGAATTGTGATTATGGAGTATGCGGTGAACTTCTTCCTCGTTCTTCTGGGATACAGAATGGGAGGTGTTGCCCCAATAATAACAAAAGGAATAAAAGAGGCGAAGTTTGTAGACCCTTTGCCTCAGGCTATGGTGTTAACGGCTATTGTCATAAGCATCGCTACCTTGGCCTTTATTGTAGCTATCTGTATACGTATCTATCAGCGATACCACACCTTTGATATCACCGAGATAAAGAGATTAAAGGGATAATACGGGGGAAAAATTATGAATATAATTCCTTTATTTGTAGCCATTCCACTGGGAGCCGCTTTCATTCTGGCTTTGCTTGGTAAAAAGGAAACCGTAAGTGATATATTGGTCAATTCAGCCGCTCTTTGTCTTGCTATTCTATCTATAGTTCTAATACCATTTCTAAGGGATAACGGAGTTTTTGTCTATACTATGGGCAGATGGCTTCCACCCAAGGGGATTAATCTTGTCTTAGATGGGCTATCTTTATTGATGTTGATAGTGATCAACTCGATTGCGTTCTTTGCCACATTATATTCGGTAAGCTATATGAAAAGGTTTACCGCCAAGTCGAGGTTTTATTCTCTCTTTATGTTAATGGTTGCGGGGATGAATGGAGTAGTTCTTACCGGTGATTTCTTTAATTTATTTGTATTTTTGGAAATCGCCTCTATCGCTTCTTACGCTCTTGTTGCCTTTGGAGTGGAAGCTGAGGAGTTGGAGGCAGCTTTCAAGTATATGGTTATGAGTTCGATCGCCTCTATCCTTATTCTCTTCTCCGTTGGCCTTTTGTATGGACTTACAGGGAGTCTTAATATGGCAGATATCTCAGAAATAATACAGGGGAAGCACAACTTGCTTCTCTCCTTTTCATTAGTTCTATTTCTGGCAGGATTTGGTCTAAAGGCCGCCATAATTCCTTTCCATGCCTGGCTCCCCGATGCTCATCCCAGTGCCCCAGCTCCCATCTCGGCAATGCTGTCCGGAGTGCTGATAAAAGCATTAGGGGTTTATACCATTATGAGGGTTTTCTTCAATGTTTATGGAATGAATATTCAGCTTGGCTGGACCTTCATGATTCTCGGGGTAATCTCTATGGTGGGAGGAGGAATCTTAGCCCTTCGTCAGACGGACTTTAAGCGTCTTCTGGCTTATTCCTCCATCTCTCAGATAGGTTATATCCTCATAGGACTTGGATGTGGTAACTATTGGGGACTCTTAGGAGCACTATTTCATTTATTTAACCATGCTACCTTTAAGGCACTGCTATTTTTAAATTCAGGGGCTGTGGAATACACAACTGGAACCAGGAAGCTGGATGAGATGGGCGGCTTAAGCAAGGTCATGCCGGTTACTGGAACCACCTCCACCATTGGCTCCCTATCTATATCAGGTATTCCACCTTTTAATGGATTCTGGAGCAAGCTGTTTATAATCATTGGATTGATTCAGGCAGGATACCTTGTTCTGGCTGGGATCACCGTTCTTGCTTCAGTGCTTACTTTAGCTTATTATCTTAGAGTTCAAAGGTTTGTCTTCTTTGGTAAATTGAGGGAAAAATGGGCTCAAATAAAAGAAGTGCCAAAAGTTATGTGTGTTTCAATGATTGCGCTGGCTATTATATGCATTGGAACCGGAATTTTATTTTACCCCTTAATAAAGGTAATCCTGGGACCAGCTATCGCAGTCCTTCAGGAGGGAACCAAATATAGCCTGCTGATCTTAGGGGGGATGAAATGAAAAGAGTGGTGCTTTTCATCATCGGTTTCATTGTCTGGTTACTTTTAACCTGGACGTTGTATTTACCCTCGATTCTCATAGGTATAGGTACAGCTCTCTTTATCTCCTTTTGGTTTGCAGACATTTTCGTCCAGCATCCGGAGAATTTTTTTCAGATAAAGAGATTCCTCTATCTCCTCCTTTACATACCTATCTTCCTCTTATACTGCATCCTTGCGAATATAGATGTAGCCTATAGGGTGCTTCATCCTAAGCTTCCCATAAGACCGGGGATCGTAAAGGTGAAGACAAATCTATCCACCCTTACCGGTAGAGTGGCTCTGGCCAACTCCATTACTTTAACCCCGGGCACCCTTACAGTAGAGTTAACCGATGATGGGTATCTTTACGTTCACTGGATCAATGTAACCACAGTGGATGTTGAAAAGGCAACAAGAAAGATCGTTAGAAGGTTTGAACCCATACTCAAGGAGGTGTTCGGATGATTCTCAGCATTCCGATTATATTTGCCGCACCTTTGATAGCAAGCTGCTTTCTTTGCCTTTACAGGGTTATACGTGGTCCCACCTCTGCCGATAGAATTGTAGCTGTGGACATCTTGGGAATTCTGGTAGTTGGCTTTTGCGCTCTTTTCGTAATCTATACACCGAGGACTTATTTTATGGATATAGCTATTGCCTGGGCTCTGTTGGGCTTTTTGGGAGCTTTAACCTTAGCCAAATATCTGGAGAGGAAGGGATTAGATGAATGAAGGAGTGATGATCGCTGGAAAGGTGATAATATTCATAGGGGTTATATTTGACCTTTTAGGGTGTATCGGGTTGGTTAGACTTCCTGATGTCTACAACCGGCTTCAGGCAGCCACCAAGTGTGTGACCCTGGGCACCTGCTTTATACTTTTTGGAACGTTTTTAGCTGCAGGATTTCTAGCGAAAAGCTTGCTTGCTATCTTGTTCGTGATATTAAGTTCTCC
>Ga0190349_1000516_pt1 | contig 11448 bp, 10 predicted proteins | sample 48721378_MG_FD_179798 | JGI IMG/M metagenome (GOLD analysis project Ga0190349, IMG submission 179798) | Hydrothermal vent microbial mat bacterial communities from Southern Trench, Guaymas Basin, Mexico - 4872-13-7-8_MG | ecosystem: Environmental > Aquatic > Marine > Hydrothermal vents >...
CTGTGGAAAAATAAATGTCACAGTAACCATCTATTCCAGGTGTTGAGTCCCTTGTCCAGGCAGCAAATAACCTGTCATCAGGGGTGATATAAGAATCACAGAATAAATTTGTGCCACTCAACCCTGCACTGATTTCATATGGCTCTGACCAACCACTCCCATTGTAAAAAATATAATCTATCTCACTGGAATATGCACTGCCCTCAACGTCAATAAGAAAAAGATGAATATTACCCCTGCTGTCTATCTGGGCATAATCAAGGTCTTCACCAACAGCCTCCTTTTTGTTTATTACCTTCTCAGGTGTCCTCCATCCATTCGTATCCCTGTAGGTGTAAAATATTGTATCACTTGCCATATGAAAAAAGACATAGGGGTTATTGAGACTATCCACTATAACATCAGGAAATCCCTGAGCCATACCCGTCTTTTCTATCAACTCCTCAGGACCCCACATCGAATCAACGGGATTGTATACCCTGTAACATACCCTCTCTGAATCAACCCTTGCATATACAAGATGTACCCTCCCCAATCTGTCTATCGTGGCATTGGGATGCCTGTAATTACTATATGGTGTTATGTCCTCTACATCGCCCCATACACCATTCTTATACCTCCTGCACCTTATCACATATAACTCATCCCATATGAGCCATATTACCCCATTCGGGTCACACAGGGCTATGTCCTCATAGCTGTCTGTATTTGAATCAAGGGATACATCTATAGGGTCTGTCCAGGTGTCACCATCCATATACTGCCACAATATGTCCCTGTGACTATCGCTCTCAAAAAACATATGTAATGTGTTTAAACTGTCAACACATAACTGGGGATACATAAAGTGGTTTTTATGTGGTATAAAACCTGCCCAGGGTGTTGTATGCCAGGTCTTACCCGTATCATCACTGTAACTGTAAAATATAAACCTCGAAGAATACCAGTCAAGATACTCAACCCAGGCTATATGGATGCGATAATTCTTATCCACCACTATGGAAGGTTTACTTGATGTCCAGTCACTCTGGTATACCCTGATAGGTGTTGTCCAGGAAAGGATTAATAGTAGTATCATAACACAATAAACTTCTTTGTTATTCTCTTTCTTGAGGGTGTGTTTATTATCATAAGGTATACACCCCTCTTGAATCCCTCAGTATCTATTGCCTGTGATGGATGTATCCTCGCCCTCTTCACAACCCTTCCTGTTATGTCTATTATCTTTATATCCACATATTTCTCATTCCTGTCTATCCCTGTATTGCTTATATCTACTCCTTTATTATTCAATGAAAAAGGTGAACCAAAGGATAAGCTACTTATACTATTAGCCTTTTCAAGGATTACTATCTTTGATATGACTGCATAGCCATTGTTCAATGGCTTTATCCTTACATCTATTCCCCTTGAACTGTTAAGACCTGTTAGATTTATTATCCTGAAGTGTGGTATACTACTCGCTGTTATTATCCCTATCGATTTACCATTTATCATTATTTTCTCTCTTATATTAATACCTTTACTGTAATAAATCAACCCTATCCTGTATGTGCTGTCTGGATTTATTCCATCAAATCTATACTCAAGTTCATTACCATAATCTGCCTTATATTCAGGATACTCGCCCCATACCTTTATGCCATCCCTCTTTATGGTATAGACAGATGCAATGCTGCTTCCTCCCTCCATCTGATACTTTGGAACAGCATCATCCACATATACCTGGATTACATTCGAGGATGGACTTATGTTTTTCGCTATATCCACTGCCTTTACATAGTACCAGTATGTATTCCCTACATCCACTGTGTCATCATAGGAGTTCGTCCTTCTACCCTTTATATATTCCCAATTTCCTCCCAGTATCCTCCTGTAAACATAGTAACCTACAAGGTCCTGCTCTGTATTCGCATCCCACATCAATGATATCACTGCCTTACTGGATGATATATACCTTGGAAGTCGATTTCTCAGGTTTGATGGTGACTGAGGAGCTGTATAATCATCCCAGGCAAGAAATGTGGATGAACCTATGTTACCTATGTCACTGTAATGACATTTTCTCTGTCCTTCTATCCTGTCAGATGTACTATCATACTGGTAATTGTATGCCTCCTGGAAAGAAACAAAAAGGTCTCCATTGTCATCTGGAAATACGGGTGGAGGATTATCATATCCATTGGAGGATGTCCATACCTTTGACTGCCTAAATGCATTATACATATGAAAACTGAATTCACCATGGTGCATAACTACCTCTGGAGACTCACTAATGTATTCGTTTTCATCAGCAGGACTGCCATCAGGGTTCTTATCATCACACACCATTGCTACACCCATTGGATCATTCCACCCACTCCCATAACCAGCAGAAGTTGCAATAACTGTATGCGCATTCTCAAGTTCGTTTATAAAACCTCCACTACAACAGTTCTGCATTATAATTACCTTTTTATTACAGGATATTTTATCAAGATAATATCCCAGTGTATCATCCATAATAAAATCAGTGAAAGCATTTAAATTGATATATGCAGTATCATCTTCATTTTTTTCAGAAGGGACTCCTGTAGGTCTTCCATGGGCATGCACTGCCAGAAAGAGGTTGTCATTGTCTGTCATAGGTTCTATCCCATTTCCACCATATGCAAGATAGGTCAATACACTCTCCACATTCGCCTCTGTGGCAGTGTCATCCACTATATGGGTAACCCTAAATTGTCTCCATGCGTCATATCTGTCGTTTCTGTATTCCCAATCCACTCCATAACCCCACAGCATATGGATGTGGTCATCGGTAGTATCACAGTATAGACTGAATTTTCCATACTTCCATAGTAGTTCGTAAAAAAGGAATGCATCGGTCCAGAATTGATTGTCTGAATTACCAGAAGAAGTTCCACCTGCCCATGCACCTATAATTACTCCGTTATGATTTATGGATTTTGCATCTGGATGTAATGAAATGGGTGTCAGGAACAATCCAATGCTGATAAAGATAGATAGATAGAATGTTTCATAAGACACCTCCTTGTTAGAAAAATTATACCCCAATTTGCAATTTTTGTCAAGAAAACGATTTGCCCCATTAAAAATCAACACGAAAATAGCAAAATATATACCCAGAAAAGGAAGTATAAGAAAGCGAAGAAGGGAAGACGAAGCATGAAGAATGAAGAATGGAGAAGGGAGAATGGAAGAACACCCTCCCTTAATCCCTCCCATCAAGGGAGGGAAAATTCCCCTCCATCTCTCCCCCTCAACGGGGGAGATTAAGTGGGGGTAAAGGAAAGGGAAAGAATGAAAAATGAAGAATGAAGAAGGAAGGATGAAGAATGGAGAAAAAAACTTTTTCACTTCTCCACTTTAGGGGTAAAAATAACCTCCTCGCCCTTGAAGGGAGAGGACAGAGGTGAGGGTGAAGGAAAGGGAAAATTCCTCTTCCTATAAGAAAGAAAGGTATAAGAATGGATACAGAAAAGAGACTTGCAAAAAGAGTTGATTTCCTACGAAAATCAATATATATTTCATGTGGAAATATAAATGAAGCAATGAATACCCTTTCGTGTGAATCCTTATATGAAGCAATAAGGAGGAATTTATTCCTGTGTAATTACTATTATAGATGTCATATTAGAGAAGGAATATAAAATGCGAAAGTGAGAAGTGGGAATGCGGAAGACCGTGGAAACCAAAACTACCGTAAAAACCGAAAGAACGTGAAACGTGGATCGTGAGAAGAAACGAAAGGCATTAACTACGAAATTGCCACACAGAGTTACAGGTAATAAAAAACCGTGAACACCATACTTGCGGGTCAATATTTCGTGATTCGTAAATCGTGAAATAAAACAAAAGACGAGGTTCTCACGTCGCTAGCACCTCAGGATGACAACATATAAACGCCATAAGAAGAAAAATGAGCCTATATAAAATATGACATTTTATATAATAAAAACATACGACATCTTGCGTAGAAATAACACCCGAAGTAAGAATTACACCAATGAATGTTTTTACTTTGCGAGAATTTCATTGTTAAAAGACAAAACCACGATTGATATTAGCAGTTTAATTTCCAAATATCCCAAGTAATAAATAGAATGGTATGGAGAGCTGAGGTGAGCCAAAACTATATATGAAATTTGCATTTATTATTATCATTACCAGTATAACGAATACATCAATATACAGTAATTTATCCCTTCGCAATTTTAGTTTTTTGAATCCCTTAATCAAATAATAAAAAATAGAAAATAAAAATATGACAAGCCCCAGAATTCCTGTACTAAATCCTATCTGTATATAGGAGTTTTGAAAATCACCAAGTTTATAGGGTATAACATATGGAATAGAATATTTCTCATAATATGGTCTTATTGAGGAAGAGCCAAATCCAAGAACAGGTCTTCTTTCAATCATCTTTAAACCTGAAAGAAAAAGTTTTTTTCTTCCTGAGAATCTATTCTTATCACCACCAATATTTCTCAAAAAGAAAAGCCCTGGAAGAAGTAGCAACAATAATAAAAACCTTTTATTTATGAGGATGAGAAGAATAATAGGTATAATTACTACCCCGATAATAGCTGAGAATCTCTTTGTAAAAAAAATTACCACAAGAAAAAACAAAGTTAATATAATTCCAGGAATCCTTTTTTTCCTAACTAAATATATTGAAAATGCATACGGAATAAGCATAAGATTGGCAAATACAAGTGGCAGCATCCCATAAACATTAAAAAATGAATCACCGTATATTTTTCCTACCATACCTATAATAGCTGCAATAAAACCAACACAAATAAAAAGAAAAGAATAAATTTCCAAACGTCTTTCCTTGATGGAAGTAAATGATGGTATAAGTAGTAAATAAGGGAATGTCCTCCTGTATCCGTCCAGTGCCTCTTTTCTGAAAGGAGATAACATAGCACTGAGAAGTGCAACTAATAGAAAAAGTATAACGGCGTATTCTCCCATATTCAATTTTTCTCTCTTTCTTATTTTAAAAACAATATAAAAAATAATTGAAATAACTGCAGATGCCTCTAAAAGAGTTCTCGAAAAGAAAAGTCCGAGTATTATACCTGCACCACAATAAACATTTACTTTTGTAAAAATATTATCCCTCATATTTGAATTATCCTTATAAAATTCTTAACTCTCTTCTCCCATAAAAATTTTTCTGCAAGCTTTCTTGCATTTTCTGAAAGTTCTTTCTGAATTTTTTTGTTTCCAATAACTAATTTAATTCTATTTGCTAATGTCGTTACGTTCCCCGATGGATAAACAAATCCATTTTCCCCATTTTTTATTACCTCCGAAACACCTGTATCATTTGAGACAATGATTACATTTTTACAATAAGCAGCTTCCAGTGCTGCTGTGCCAAATGCCTCACCCCTTGACGGATACACAAAGATAAGGGATTCAGAAAGATATTTCCATATGTCATCTGTGTAGTCATAAATTAAAAGGGGAATTTTCAAAGAATCTGCCCTCCATTTTATTCTTCTCTTCAGACTCCCATCACCACCTCCAACCAATATAAGTTTATATCCTGTTTGTCTCAGCATTGAGAAGGCTTCTAATAACTCTATGTGCCTTTTATTGGGTTCAAATCTACTTATAAAAATTATATTCCTTCCCTTTTTACGAAGACTGCATTTGGGATGATTTATAGGCGGGTAAAAAAGTTTGATTCTATTTTTTGCAGCAGGCGTATTCCTTAGCAATGATACGATCGTTTTGTTTGAATTGGCAATAAAAAGATTTACCCTTCTATAAAGATATCGATGAATGGGATCCTGCTTCTTCACTGACTGGAGAATAGGGACTCTAAATATTAATTTTTGCCCACCTCTAAGATAAAAAAATATCCAGTGTAGATCCTTTGAACTATGTATAAGTATTCTCGAATATCTATGAATTACTTCTCTGGACTTCTCTGTAAAGACTGTAATCCCAAAATCTCTTGCCATTCTTTCGATCCAGGAATCTTTAAAAGTCAAAATACCTGTGTTTATTCCCTCCTTTTGTAGATAAAGGGAACTGAAAACAACAAATTTTTCTAATCCGCCTCTACCGTTTGATAGGGCTATATGGAGAACCGAATCTTCCAATGGGAATAAAGTTTTCATATTCTAATATCCTTCTATTTGTGTATCTTTCAGTTAAATCGTCTATGAACTCCTGCAATCTTTTCCTTTTACCAGAGACTGTTAAGGATACCGATATATCTTTCCTTTTAAATGTCTTTACTCTTTTTTGCATAATAGCTGGATGCTCACCTCTATACATTCTTAGACCAGAGAATTTTGTATATGGCTCACCACTGATCTTAAATTCCCTATTATAGTATCTGTGGAATTCCTCCTGCTTCAGTATCATCTTTTCCCTTTCTTTTACCCATCCATAATGATATATATAAAATGGCAATGTTAGAACCCTCAATTTTCTTCCATTTCTTCTGAAACCAGGTGAATCTTTATAAGGCATAATCCCTATACTATTTCGTATTATCCTTACTTCCCTGGGTAACCAGCCATAACCCTCATAGTAATGCCAGTAATCAACATAAAAATGCCTGAATCGGAATGTGAAACCTTCAATTTTCGTAGAAGAGGAGAATTCTCTTAATAGAGGGATTATGTAGTTCGATGCCTCATCTGTTAATATCTCATCACCCTGGAGGTGAAGAACCCATTCTCCTCTGCACTCTTTCAGAGGGATAGAAGCCATTTTTTCAAAGAATATCGCTCCCTTCTCCCCCCTGTAAGGCGTTTCAATTATTCTCAACCTCTTATCCTTTATTCTTTTGACCCATTCAAGGGTTTCATCCTCTGATGAGACAACATTCACTACCACCTCATCGCAAACATCAAGGAGTGAATCAATTACCTCTACAAATGGATAATCAAGTTTTATCCCATTCCTTATAAAGGTAAAACCGCTCAAAAAGATCTCATTTCTCATAAAGTCAGGATAGAATACAGATAATAAAAGTCAAGAAAAAAACTGGGCTATGGAATAGTTTTCTCACAAGGATAAGTGATGAGATAAATAATGGTATTGCTCGTGTTTTTCTTCTAATCTTTCTTAAAAACAAGATTTATCACATTATTCCCTGGTATGCTTTAGTTTCTCACGAACTTCCTCAAAAAATTTTCTTGCCTCGTCTGTTCTATAGTCAGGATAGGTCCACTCAAGTGGTGCGAAACCCTCAGCTCTCCGATAAATAAGTGTAACTTCCTCAAATATACCTCTCCCCGCATAAATTCTATGACTATAATTTTTCGTAGTGGCAAGTACAAGATTTGAAAGGGTAATATATCCTGGGTCAATATTTATTATACGTCTATCCGCTGTTGAAATCTTCTCCTCTATTTTGTTGGATTTCAATTTAATCTCAACTATCTCGTCGGGCCTTATAATTCTATCAAATGAGACCCATTGTCTTAATAGATCCTTACCCATCTCTCTTTCATAGTAGTTAGAAAAAGCATCAAAGGAAAGCTCAGGGGAAAATTTATCTAATATACCGAGAGGGCGTAGTATACGCCCAATATCATTTTTTATTTTTTTATTATATATTAAACCAGCAAAAAGCACTGCCTCTGGAGCTTTTCCTATTTTCCCCATTATGCCTTATACACAACCTCACCATTAACTATTGTCATAACACACTCACCCTTAATAGTAAACGGGTCACCTTCATACACATTGATATCCGCATCAAATCCTTTTTTTATCTTTCCGACCCTTTTATCTACTCCACAAATCTTTGCAGCATTTACAGTTATTGCCTTTAAACCCTCTTTATATGGAAGACCATGTTTCACAGAATATCCAACCATTAAAGGAAGATAATTAATTGGTACAACAGGCGCGTCAGTCATTATGGCAAAGAATACATTATTTTCAGATAGTATCCTCGGTGTGTCAAAGGTGATTTCTTTCAACTCAACCTTCACTCTTGCAGACAAACTTGGGCCGACAACCACAGGAACATTTTTCTTCTTCAGGTATCCTGCAATTAGATGGCTCTCTGTGCCATGTTCAATCACAAGCCTAAAGCCAATTTCATCCCTCAACCGCACAAAAGTTGCAATATCATCTGTTCTGTGGGAATGTCCTCTAACAGGTATTTGCCTTTTTAATACAGGTATCAATGCCTCATATTTTGGATTATATTCCTTAAACTTTTTTTCTTTCTTTTTTTCCATATAAACCTTTGTTTGATATAGCGTATCCCTTATCAATGCAGCATTAGCCATCCTTGTCACAGGACTTTTTTTCTGATCCATATAGACCCTTTTGGGATTCTCTCCTAATGCCATTTTCATTCCGGCAGGATTCTTTATAACCCTTTCATCAACAATATTACTACCACCCGTCTTTATAACAACACTCTGACCACCTATTACATTTCCGCTTCCTGGGCCTGTAAATACTGAGGTTATACCAGCCTTAAAGGCATCCTTAAAGCCAAGGTCAACTGGATAGATTGCATCTATAGCCCTTAGATTTGGAGTAACAGGATCGACCCACTCGTTTCCGTCATAACCCTCTACACCAGTAGCCTCCTCCCACATACCAAGATGGCAATGGGCATCTATAAACCCAGGAAATACGTTCTTTTTTGTGACATTAACTTCTTTAACATTTCCGTTTACTTTAAGATTCTTACCTATATCCTTTATCTTCCCATTGGAGATAAGAATGTCACAATTCTCAATGATTTTTTCGGGTGTGTGTACCCGACCATTTTTTAAAAGTATCATTGTTCCTCCCTCGTTTTTTTTGTATTTAACATTATTGTCACCCTTATTAAAGAATTTTCGATCTGTTGCATTTAAGAATTTTGTTTATTTTCTTTTTCCTCTTTACTTATTCTTCCTAATATAAACTGGTAAATTTCGTCCTTTTTCTCTTCTGGAACCTTAATAAGAAATCCCCTGTAATTCTCCAATCTTGTCTCGTAATTAAAGGGGCTGAGAAATATTCCATTTTTATCAGGAATTACCTTCTTTAAATAACTCCATTTTTTTCTCTGGGTTGTCAGCGGACCTTTGATTGTTATTCCTTCCTCATCAACTATGTAGTGAGTCCTTGTGTAATACGGAAGAACAGATAAAAAGAGAACTACAAAGGCTAAAAATCCAAGATATTTCGACCAGAAAAAAAATACTACAATGGAAATAGCAATAATAAAGGTTGATACCAGTATAGTTTTCAATTTATTCTTTACTGCAGGAATTACAGACCACTCAATCTTTGAAACCATCTTTCAAAATCCTGTAAGCCTCCTGGAGAGAAATAGGGATGACCTTTGTATTAGATACTACTGGCATAAAGTTTGTATCACCCGACCATCTCGGAACTACGTGGATGTGAAGATGATGCTCAAAACCAGCTCCAGCTATCTTCCCAAGGTTCATACCGAGATTAAATCCATCCGGACTCATTTTATTTTTAAGAACTTTTACAGATTTTTGACAGACCTTAGCCATCTCAGCTACTTCATCATCTGTTAGTTCCGTAACTTCTCCAATATGCCTGTAAGGCGCAATCATCAGATGCCCATTATTGTATGGATATACATTCATTATCACAAATACGTATTTCCCCCTATATAGAATAAAGTTTTCTTCATCCTTATTCTCGGAGGGCTTTTTACAAAAGATGCATCCTTCACCCTCTGGATTTACCACATACTTATGTCTCCAGGGTGCCCATAATCTATCCATCAAAATAACCTTCCCTGTTGAACTTTTTTTTCTTCCTTTTTCTCAAGAACACTGACGATACCATAAACACCATCATAACCAGGTTTAACAAATATGTTCCCATTTCTAACATTACTGATACCTTCCACCACCCTATCATTCATATATTTTTTTATCTCATATAAAGACGCCTCAAGAAGAATGTGAAACTCGCTGCCAAAGATAGAGAGCAATTTTTCATACTCATTTATTACTAATTTTGAGGATTTGCCCTTTCCATCCACTTCTGCAATTATTTCCGGTAAAGGAACAAGACTCTTGTAAGGAATTACATTAGCTGGGGTAAATCCTTTCTTTCTATCAGCAAGATCCATTACCCTGTGAAGAACACCAATTGTGAGGGGTCTACCACAAACAGGACAAATATTGCCTAATTCATTCGCCTCCTCGGGGCTCATCACAATGTTACAATTCCTGTGTCCATCAAAATGGTATTTACCTTCCTCTGGGAAGAATTCTATCGTGTATAAGAATTTTCCTTTATCTCTCTTCTCAAGTGCATCTTTTATTTCATAATAATTTAGAGGTTCAGAAAAAACATTCGCCTCCCTCCCCAAATTTGGAGGGGAATGGGCATCTGAGTTGGACACCAATGTAAATTTATCGAGAGAGGAAAGCATCCAGTTCATTGGGGGATCACTGGAAAGGCCTGTTTCAAGGGCAGTGATTTTGTCTGTATAAACTCCAAAGCAATCTTCGATTCTATCAAACCCTGACTGTGAGCCGAAAAGTCCAAACCAGGGAGTCCAGATATGTGCAGGTATGACCATTGCATCTTCCTGAGTGTCAAATACAATCTTCATCAATTTCTCGGTGTCCATCCCCAAAACTGGTCTGCCATCTGAATCAAGTTTCCCGTATTTTCTCAATTCTTTATTAAGATTTTTTACATCTCTTATCTCCGGAAGCACTATAACAATATGAATTTTTCTTACTTTACCTGCCTTTGAATAGATGAGACTTATCTCGGTTGTAAGGATAAAATCAACCCCATTATATGTATAGATCCCTTTGCCTTTATATTCTAATTTTCCCTCAAGTTCGGCAAGCCACAGTGGATGAGTAAAGTCACCTGTTCCAACAAGGTTTACACCCTTTTTTATCGCTGATTGAGAAATACCATCAAGATCTGACTGGCTGCTGGTCGCCCTTGAATACTTCGAATGAATATGAAAATCTGCAATGTATGGCATACAATCAGGATAACACATTTTAATTTGGTGTCAAGTAAGAAGTAAATATTGTGATTATTATAAAATAATGTCACATTAGACAAGGAAGTAGGAGATATATCTTTTTTTATTTTATTCTTTTTTAGTCTCCTGGACGGTAAGACAAGGTAGAAGAGATATAGAAAGAGAAGCGAGGTAGAAGTAGAGTAGAAAGAAGAGCAAGGTAGGAGAGAAGTAGAAAGAGAAGCAAGGTAGGAGAAGTATAGAAAGAAAAGCAAGGAAAAAAGAAAGACATAAAGACCGTGAGGCTTTTCTTTATAGAATACCGGGATATTAAACAGCTAAACATCGTATAAAAAAAACCAACGACGACTAAAGACAGAAAAAAGATTACATTCGGAGAAACATAAGGACAAGGTAGAAGAGATATAGAAAGAGAAGCGAGGTAGGAGTAGAGTAGAAAGAAAAGCAAGGTAGAAGAGAAGTAA
>Ga0190349_1000524_pt1 | contig 11329 bp, 9 predicted proteins | sample 48721378_MG_FD_179798 | JGI IMG/M metagenome (GOLD analysis project Ga0190349, IMG submission 179798) | Hydrothermal vent microbial mat bacterial communities from Southern Trench, Guaymas Basin, Mexico - 4872-13-7-8_MG | ecosystem: Environmental > Aquatic > Marine > Hydrothermal vents > Microbial...
GTCAATGGTTTCGGCATCAAAAAGAACTTGTTGATACTGTTTATGAAGTAATTATTAAAGCCAAAAATGTTGTTTTTACAAAAAGTAGTAATTCCGCAGAAGAAGCCACTCGACTTAAGACCGAATTAAATGTTTTGAAAAACGAGTTAAATGAATTGCGTTCATTGATGAGTAGCTTATTGCAGCAAACAAGCTCAGAACAACAGGCACAACAGATACAAGCTACCCCCCAACAACCAATTGGAAAAATTGAGGGGGCATTAGAATCGCCTGAAACAAAGGAAGAAGAAAAGACAAGTACTATAGATGCTAGTTCTTCTCTATCAGAACAACAAACAGAACCACCCCTTATATTACCTATCGAACAAGAGCAAAAAGTCGCAGAACCTAATATGGGCGAACCAATAGAAACAAAGGTGGATCATGAAACAAGTGCTGTAGAAAACACAACAACCTCCTCACCACCCGAGCCTGAAACCATCGTTTCCAAAGAAACATTAGAAAAACTTGCAAAACCACGTTCTTTAGAGGAACAACCATCTACTATCCTAGGAAAAATGAAAGAAATTCTTTCAGAAGCAGAAGAAGAGACAGAGAAGCAGATGGCTGATTTTCGGGGACAACTTAAACCTGCTCAAGAAGAAATAGCTGCGTCTGTTGTTGAAAATCCAACAAAAATTCAGCCAGCTCCTTCAGAAGAAGTGACAAGTAACTCAGATAGAACCGAAAATGCTTTTATCGAAGCCTTGGTAGAAACCGCACCTGAACCAAAACCGGCTAAACAACCTAGTCGCCCAGTAAGCCTAGAGCCCGAAAGTGACCCCTATATGCAACTTCTTACGCTCGAAGCTGAAAAATACCGCTTGGAAAAGGAAAGTGAGAAAAATGAAATTGATTTCCAAGAAGGGCTTAAGAGCAAACAAGAATTTGATGAAACAATCGTTCGGATAAATAGTGAATTAACTACTATAAGAGAACAAATAGCTACTTTACGAAAACAACTCACCAGCTAATAACTTTCTTAAAACAACGCGTTAATATTATTTTGAAGTGATTAATTATGAAGTCAATGAAAATGGATACTATGCAAGTTTACCTTCTTCGACTTGAGAAAGGTGAAGAACTTTTAACAACAATTAAACGTTTTGTCAAAGAACACAATATTTGTGCTGGTTATTTAACCGGCATTGGTGCGCTGGAAAAAGGGACGATTGGCTATTTTGATACCGAGGCCCAAAAATACGTTCATACTCCTTTTCAAAAAGTTGAGTTAATTTCTTGTATGGGGAATATCGCTAAAAATAAGGACACAGGTGAACCAGTAATTCATGCGCATATTTTACTTGGTAAAAAAGACGGTTCAACTCTTGGAGGGCATTTGGTTGAAGGGTTTGTTTCAGTAACAACCGAAATCTATTTGGTGGAAACGCGCCCCCCTGTCTTTAGAATAAAAGATAGTTCCACAGGCCTATATCTATTATCGCCAAAAAATTAAACCTTTTTTTTATTTTTTCCTTTTGAAGGAAATTCGACACGGTAAATCCCAGGCTTCCCACTTAAAATTATTGGATCCAATTTATCTCCCCGGAACAAACCATTAATATTAACTTCGTAAACACCTTTTTCGCGTAATTTTATTGCCGGAAGATTGTCTGCCCTTAAATCTTCTTTTCGTTTTCTTTCTTCAGCGCTTTCTTTTAGAACTATTGGCTTAATAACCCATTTCTCTTCTCTCTCTTGAGATTCTTTATTTTTAGGGTAGTATGCTTCTATTGATTTTTCTTCCAGAGACTTTCTTGTTATAAAAACCTTTGATCCACAATTTTGGCAACCGTTGGCAATAAGCGTTGGGTCCTTTTCGAGTTTTTGATGGCATTTTGCACAAATAAAGTCCATTTAATTACTCCTGGGAGATTGGTTTGCCTTTTTATATTGTCCCCTTAAGAAAAGTTTGTCATTCAATAAAATTTAGTTTGGGATTATTAAAAACATATCTAGATAATATTAAAAATGTGTTTTCGTTTGGATAAGCTTTCTTCTTTTTAAAGCAAACTTGGGGACTAAAATATGATTCCAAAGAAAAAAAAAGTGAAATTGGCACTGAGGTTTTACCCTAAGTTCCCATCACCATATTCATCTTCCCAGCCGCCGGAGTTTCGTCCTGCGACTGCAGTTTTGATACCAAAGGCGCTGGCACCAACAAAGGATAGAATTAACATTGCAAGGGCAACGATTTTCGGGAAATTTTCTTCATCTTTTTATTGATCTCCTTTAAGTGTTTATATGAATTATTTGAGAACGGCCTATTAAAAGAGTAAAAATTGAGACAAAAACAATGACAAATCGCTGTTTCTGTGCAAATTTTCAAAAGTAAAAACTTCTCTAGATTTTATTGGCAAATAGTGTTTTTTTATTGTTAAAAAGAAAAGAAATAAAAGAAATTTGCTTATTTGACAGCAACTTTCTTTTTAAGGTAATCATTGTATATTTCTTCGCCTTTCTCAAACTTAATGTAATAAGGTGTAGGTAATTTATCTCCCCCGACTTTTAAAGCAAGGAAAGCCTTTTCGACATGTTCAGGAAAGGTGCGGATAGTAATAATCGCTTGTTTTGCTTTAACTCGAGCACAAACATCCATTGGCTTTCCAAAGGCGCGTCGCATCCCATCTTGTAAACGGTCTGCTCCGGCAAAAGCCATCATTTTGTTTTCACGTAAAATGTGATGAGGATAGACTCTTACAATTAAATGATAGTTTTCAGCTCCTGCCTTTCGCTGCATGTGTCGATTGCTCATCATTCTTAAGGCATCTAAAGCAACATGTCGTATTTGACATGCTTCTTTACTGAACAAGGAAATGCTTATTGGAAATTTTGCTTGTTTGTTACCGGCTTCAAAGCTAGTAATCTTTGATCCAGGAATACTTCGGACATATTTTTTTCGCGTATAAGGTGGTCCTGTTATTTTTGTATAACAACGAGCGGGTCTTCTAGCCATTTGTATCAACTCATTCTGTTCTCGTGTGTGAATCTCATTTAAATGTTGTGATTTTTCAAGAATTTCTTTTCAAGCTTTCCCCTTAAATCTTCCCTTTCACACGTAAAAAAGGTCTCTCGTTTTAATTTTGCCTTGAACAGAATTGTTTTTTTATTTGAACATCAAAAGAATCTATAAGATACAGTTTATTTATCTTCATAAAATGTACCAGGAAGTAAATGTATTATGGTTGAATATAGATGTCCAGTTTGTGGGAAGCCCGTATTACCCACATTCAAGTTTTGTAAGGCCTGTGGGGCACGACTGCCGAAAAGGATGTTTAAAGAAAAAGACGAACCTGAAGAAGATCTTCACGCAACCTCTTTTGGTTCGGAAATTACAGTAAACGATAGCACTGAGGAAGATTTTTCCCTTACAGATGATATTGTTTATGCTCTTGCTGTGAAGGGCCGGTTGATCCTTATTGATAAAGAAATGGAGGAAATTTTAGAGGAGATAGAAAACCTCGAGGAGAGGGTAAAGGTGGGTCTTGTTCCTAAAGAAGACGCTAAAAACAGAGTAGATGAACTTAATAAGCGATTCGTTGAAATCAAAATAGAGAAAAAGCAACTGAAAAAGAAATCTACACCCATACCAATATTTGAGCTTATCGATAAAAAAGAAACAGCAAAAGAACGTCTGAGTAAATTGAAAGGATTAAAGAAGGAGAAAAGCATCTCCCAAAAAACCTATGAAAAGATGGAAAGAGAATACCGTGAGGAAATTGCTACGACCGAAAAAGCAATTACAAATGAATTGCTGAAAATGGAACGCTGGAAAGATCAATTAAAGAAACAGCTGGCACAAAAACGTGAAACACTTGAAACTCTTTTCGTTCGCAAATCAACAGGTGAGCTCACTGAAGATGAATATAACAAAGAACGTGCGGAGCTTTCTGAGGAAATCAAAAATTGGGAGGCGGCTTTAGAAGAATTGCAAAAAACTCTAAAGAAACTAAAATAATTTCACTCTACTCCCTTTTTTTTCTCTTTTGCTTTTTTTTCTATGTCGCTCACCACAATCCCCTCTGTGTCAGGGGAAGACGTTCGAGTCTCCCATGGCCCTAACTCGATTTTCATATAAATATCTTCATGGCTGGGACATTCAATACGCAATGAAATACTCTTCAAATCCCGTTCCACAATCTCTGGCGTTAGACATCCTTCTTCCAATTTCTCAAGTAAAAATTGGATGTACCTTTCCGAGAGTACATTTAAACTACCATTAATTAATTCTTTGCCTAATTCCCCCGGGTAATATTTAACAGTCCGACCATCTCGTATGATTTCAATAAGTTGCGCTTCCGCTAATCTTGATATATGGTGTCGAACAGTGTCATGATGAATGCCAAGGTTACCTGCAATTTCAGTTTGATAGCAACCTGGGTTATTAATAATGTAGTCAAAGACCTTTGCAGCTGTTCCATTCTTAAGGATGGCATAAGCTTTTTCTGCAGACTCGGAACGAAGCATTTTTGGGAAATACAAACGCTTGCCACCAAATTTTGCTGATTTGATTAACCCATCTTTTTCGAGCATTCTAAGATGCCAGGAAAGCGTTCCCTGGGGCGCTGCAAGGGCACTTACTAATTCATAGAAATATGAGCCGGGAGTTTCGCATACCAGTTGGTAAAGCTCTCTCCGAAGAGGATGCATAAGAAGGGATAAGCGTTTCTCTTGGTATTTTTTTCCTGTCAGAGATCTTCATCTCCATTTAGTTTTCTAGCTATTGGTAGCTTTGGCGAGACAATTATTACTAAAGGTAAACTCACGCGCTCCTATAACCTTTGCCTTTCTCTAATACTTTAATTTTTAGGTTAGAGATTGGAAAAAAGCACTTATTTTCTGATTTTTTTTGAAAAAACTATTTTGTTTATAAACTCTTTCACCAAAAAAGTTATTAAAAAACATACAATAATTTACCCACAGAAAAAAACTAATAAACCATCAAAGATTACTTTTAATGAGAAATTGTTAAAAATCTCTAATTAAGGAGAGGCAGTAATGACAACAGAAGTAACTGTAGCAAAGATGTGTAAGTTAGAAGTTGGGCAACCCATCCAATTACCCCAATCTTTTCTGGACGCGCTAAAACCTGAGGAAGGGAATTATGCAGTCATGATTCTCGCCCCCAGCACGAAAATTATCCGAATAATCCCCACAACAAGCGATAAAGTTTACAAAGTGGGCATTGAAATCGGAAAGCTGAGTCCAGACTTTTTGAAGAAAATGGGTTCATTATTCATGAAAGCTGGTATAAAAACGCTTTATTCCACCGGGCTATGCTTTACCCAAGAAAGCTGTGTGTATGAAGGCTATATTGACTCGAAAGAGTTCAAGAACGTAAATATGGAGACGATCAAAGAGGAACTAGCTGATATAGATGGCGTGTCTAAAGTAGACATTTCTGTCCTCGAGATCCCTTAAGGGGTTTTGTTTTTCCCCTTCTTTTCTTCTCTCATCCTCTTTCAAATATACATAACAGCTTTTAAATGCCCTAATGGATTTTTTATTATTTCATTTTGAGATTGTTCATCTGAAGCAACGTTTCTCATTTTTTATGAGGGTAATTTCTTCTTGGCACCAGTTGATGTTGTTTTTTGTGTTGTTGTTTTTGTTGCTCTTTTAATAGGCTTTTGATTAATACTTTCCAGTATTTCCAACATTTGGAGTTCTGTTTTTGACGATAAATCTTCAATTTGATCTCTAATATTTGTGAATTCTTTCTCAACCCTGGTTAATGTTGCTTTATTCGCTGCTTCGAAATCGATTCTTAGTTTTTTCAAGGCTTCAGAAAGTGGTTTAGTTTCACTTTTAATGTTGGATTGAACAATTTTTGTGATTGCCTTAATTGATTCTTCAGTTAATTCTACTTCAGAGAGGTTTGCTTGAATCATTTCCGAAACATTCTTTTGAACCAGTCCAATCCTTTTTTCCTGATTTTTTATATCTTTTTGAAGGGCTTTAATTGTATTATTTATGATTTCAAACATGACCATTTGTTGTGCGAGGATTTCTCGAAGATTGGCAAGTTCTTGTTCTAAATTTGGAATCAATTTTGCTATATCTTTTCGTGTATCGAGAATTTCGCCAAATAAACCATCAATTACTTTGTGGAAACTTTCAACTGTAGGAACTTGCCCCTCTGGGGTTTTAATAACATCAATTGTATAGGTCTGTTTTTTAGTTGTTTTTTTGCTCATATAACAACACAATCCACACTGTTTTCTTTCATTCTTTCTCAACTTCTTCTAATTGCCAGGCATGCAAACTTTGCATACAGACTGGGCATTTACCTTTGACTTTCAACCATTCGAAAATATGAACATCATGAAAGATTGCTTGACACATAGGGCATTTTAAGACTTTATGGTGTTCTTTTATTGGAAGTTTACAAATCATGCAGATCTCTGGTTTCTTCTCCTCTAAGAGCCATTGCCCTTTTTCGGTAATATTGAAATTCACTAGGCCCCCATGGAGTGTTTTTTGCAATCGTTTCTGTTGATTCTTCTGTGTTGGTCCAATCTCAAATTGAATTTGCTTGCCGATGAAAGCCTTTGGTTTTTTCGTTGTTGTTCCTTTCTGAACAACTCTTGTCACGAAAGTAATCTTATTTTCTGCCATCAAGTCACTCTCAAATTAAGAGCCGCATTAAAAACGGGCACTAAATAATCATTTGACTTTAAGATTGATTAAGCTAGCTGATTAGTTCTGTAATTCCTAATTATTCTTGAGCTTATTTTAGATAAATGTTTTTAGAAGAAAGCAATAAGGTTTATTATTTAGTTTTCCTACTTTTAAAGAGAAAATTGTTTAATACCTACACTTGAGAGGGATTTAAATGGTAGAAGATAATCTTAGAAAATTGATCTATAAAAATTTGGAAGAAACGGAAATCGGAAAGGATCTTGTGGTTGTTAGCCAAAGAACTGCTTTTGTCTATGGTGAAGACCCAAGCGATAAAAAATACCTGCCAATTGAGGAATTTCTAATCACTATCTTAGCAAAGCAGGGCCCTATCGCACGTGGTGATCTGGCTTCCCTCACGAATATCCCGAGAACAACTCTTTATGATGTCCTTACAAAATTAATCTCAAAAGGACTGGTGGAGAAAAAACCTGTTCATGTTCAGAAACGAGGGCGCCCGAAAGTTCTCTTTTCTGTTAAAAAATAAAGTAGTGGAGATTGTCTGTTAAAATTCTATGGAATCTATCTCATTGAGAAATTCTTTCAAAGCTTCTTCCGTTACACCATCAATTTCAAGTTGGCTAATTTGCTGTTCACCTTGCATAGATGCCTCTACTTGCCCCTCTTGTCTTTCTTTTTGGTCAGTTCTATTGGTAACTGTTGTGGCTTTCTTTTCACGTCTTTCTATAAGATTGAGAACCCAGTCATCTAATAATTCCTCATCGAGCCCTGTTAAGAGGTTCTTTAGGGTATCCCTAACTTCACTGGGTGTATCTACTGTTGGATCTTGTGAATAAATTAAGGGGGCAACATATTTTCCTCGGCGACGCTCTGCACCTGGAACGGGTAAAATTGGTTCCCCACGATGTTTCTTCGCGATAGCAGCTTTTCTTCGCCATTGTCCTGTTTGTTTGTCATATTCAACTTGTTTTGTCGAGCCTGATGCTTTTACCATTTCAAAAATATGGGCCACTTTATTCTTAGAAAGCATTAAATAAATGACAAGTTTCATCCGCTCTGTTGTTGAGAGTTTATTGATGTTTCCAGATTGAATCTTTGTTTTTAGTTTAAGCTTCTCTTCTGGTGGTATTCTCGCGTCATCAATCGAATTTTGTAATAATTCAATCATTTGAGGTGTCAAATTCTCTCTCGGAGCAAAATCTTCTTGAATTTTCTTAAAGTTTTCTTGCATCTCTATTGGTAGCCTTTGCATTATTTTGTTGGCATTGGTTTTTTTGCCAAGAAGAACAGAAATGGTTCTATAACAATCAATCGTCCAGCTCTCTAATGCTCGCATTGCTCTCCCCCGCAATTGTTGCCAAGCGGTAACATCCCGAGTTGCTGTTGCATCGATCAAAATGTCTGGTGTTCGAACGTCCCAACCTGTTCGCGCCCAGGAAGAAACAAATACAAGCTGAATGGGCAATTCTTCCGAGTCGAGAAAGTCTGAAACAAGATCATAAATGAGTTGTTTCTGCCTTCCGGAAGGCATTTTTAAATAATAATATTCTTGCAGTTCTCCTGTTGCGGTTTCTAATGTGCCTTTTTTGGCAAACTCAATTTTTCTGGCAATACTTGCATAATCATACAGCTTTTGAATGATATTGTTGACTCTCACAGAAGGATTGGTAATCCGATCCTTTAACAAATTGACTGCAAGGTTTAAGTCTGTGTCTAAAATAACCATTTCATCGATAAATTCTTTCAGTGGTTCAAAGACTTTCTTAGTAAACTCGCCATAACGTGCTCGATAAACTTTTTTTAAGGAGGTAACATATTCAACCATTAATTCTCGAAATGTAAGGTAAATAAAATTACTAAGTTGCTCTTGGAATGGTAATTCATAAATTAGTTCCATAAAAAGCCGTTCAGTTAATTTATCAATAATTATTTCATTGCGAATGAAATCAGCCATCATTACATGTAACGGCTTTTCTAACGTAGGATTAAAACTAATATACATTTCAGATGATTGAACGGCAATTGGATTATATTTGATAATGTCTGTCCCCAAGCTTTGAGCAAAACTCCCACCAACACCTGAAAAGCCCGGTGAACCAATACCGGATTCGTATTCAATCTTGATCGTCCGGCCCGAGTCAAAAATCACGACTCCTTTTACATCTCTAATTTGTTCTTCTGCACTGATAATTGATTGAAGTGTCCCTACTCTGCCTTCCCCAATTTTTGTCCGTGCCCAAACATCGAGCGCCCGATAAATCCCAACCATGGTAGAGCACATTATATCCCGAACTTTTTTCACGACTTCACGTCTATCTTTGTACTGTTTGCGAATGTTATAAATAGTCGTTCGTTTAGGCATCCGAGTACCATATTTCTCACTACTAATCATTTTCTTAAGGCTTGGTATCCGAATTAATTGTTCTAAGTGCATGACTAATTTCTCAGTTTCTTGAACAACTTCGCGGGCAGCATTCTTATGAATTGAATTAGCAGCAAGAGAGATATCTGACCAGCTATTGTAGATTTGAATTGTTTGAACCAAATTTACATCTGCAAGTGTAAGGGGGCCTTTATCTTTTCGGGGAGCCCATTCAACAAATTTTGCTTTTAATTTCTCCGTCGCTAATTCATTTCGATAACTTTGGTACATCCCCAAAAGCTCTTTACAAATAAAGAGCCGTTCATTAAGCGGGATTTTCTGAAATTCTTTTCGTAAATTATTATATCCAAAATAGCTCCACATTTCTTTCATGTTGGCTTTAATTTCATTGTGTAAATCTCTTATCGCCCGTTCTCTTCCAGAATAGGCAAAAGTTACCCCTAATTCAGCTATTGGCGCAACAAAACCATGGAGTACTAATTCTTTTTCAGGGACAATGTAGATGAGTTTCATCCCCAACTTCTTGAAGACTTTTTCATATGCTTTTGCCGTTCCAGAAAAACCAATTAAATTCTCAATGTGAGCACCTTTGTAAAGTTTTACTAGGCGTTTTGCAACTTCAAAAGTAGCGCTATTTTCTTGCTCGACAATTTTATGCGCTTCATCAAAAATGACAGAACGAATACCCAGCCAATTTATCAGCTGCTTTAATTCTCGTTCTTTTTTAGTCTTGGCGCCTAAAATCTGTGCAAGAGAGGTATAGGTGAGGATGATGATGGGAGGGATTTCTCGCGTCTTACTGATAAATGTCTCCAATTGACTTATTGTCCCAGAAAAGACAAACGTTGGCGAAATCTGCAAGCCAATTTCATTGAAACAAATAGAGTCAACCCACTGCGATTGATAATTTTGGGTGGGTACTAAGACTAAAATCGATTCGTTTTTTTGCAGCGTTCGTAGCCAATCTTGGATACACATCATTCCCATAAGTGTTTTCCCGGAACCCGTGGGCGAATCAATGATACTGGCATTATAATTATCCCCCTTAAACATATAATAGGCTTCAAGTTGATAGGGACGAGGAATAGGTGAGTTTATTATATCTTGATGTGGAATCTTTAGAAAGTCGCTCTTTTTCTTTTGCTCCTGTAGGGGTTCTTCGATGACCGGTTGTTTAGGCTGCTCCATAAGTTCTTTTTCTTTTTGGGTGCGCAATCGTTTTGCAACGAGCGATCTTTCACCTGTTTTTACAGGTTTGGTTTCGATTCTGCCTAATCGTTCACTTAAAATACCAATTGAGATAGTTGCCATATCCGGTTCATAATGTAATTCATTCAATAAAATGTTCTCGAGTTCTTTAAGCCTGCCTTGAACATCTTCAATTCGATAGAACCCTTTCTCCTGTAATCCTTTGTAGATTTCCGGCGGAAATAACGTAGAAAGTTCCTCTCGGCCAATATCCTCTCTTCTGTACATTTTTGTACCTATTTTATAAACCAATTCAAAAATAATTGGTGGAATTTTTGTTCTTAATTCTTCAGAAATATTTGGTAAGGACGGCGGAGTAACCTCAATTACTCGTTGAACCTCTGCTACAAATCCATCTGCAACTAAGGATTCCAGATAAAATTTGATCGACTCTTCAGTTAACAGCTCAAGGACATATTTTTGTTCTCCTTTTTTCACCTCAGTTAAGATCTCTTTTACACTCATTGGCAAAGGATTGTTTTCCAAAATCTCAATTAAAACATCTTTTACGTATTCCTTTCGCATTTCTACGTCAAGAGTTTGGGGCTTTGGAATATTACGAGGTTTTGCACGGTGCATCTCCATTAGTGTGTCATAAAGTAATCGGATGTTTAGCAGCATCACCCTCGCTCGAAGCATGTCGCTTTTTGCAATAGCATCTCGATAGGCTTCTACAGAGCGGATGTACATTTTATGGGTTCGCCAGTAGTATTTCAGCTGTAATTCTTCATCTTCATTATCAATGGCAGAGATAAACTTTTCACGAACGGCTTCACAATACCCGGTGGCGTTCCAGAAATCATCTGCCCCTAAGGTGGTAAAAATGTCTTCAGTTGAGTGAATTTGTTCCAAAAGCTCACTTGTATTTGCAACGGTTTCTTTCTCCCTTTTTAAATCTCTCACTTGGCTCTCTAGGTCTTTTTCTTCTTCATAAAGTTCTTTATCTTCTTCTAATCCAAAGATATCTGGGCTATACTCCTCGATTTGTACGGTATCTTCAATAGGTGTTTCTAAAGG
>Ga0190349_1000525_pt1 | contig 11327 bp, 9 predicted proteins | sample 48721378_MG_FD_179798 | JGI IMG/M metagenome (GOLD analysis project Ga0190349, IMG submission 179798) | Hydrothermal vent microbial mat bacterial communities from Southern Trench, Guaymas Basin, Mexico - 4872-13-7-8_MG | ecosystem: Environmental > Aquatic > Marine > Hydrothermal vents > Microbial...
GGGGATATGGTAGAGGTAGAGATTGAGGGGATTGGAGTTTTAAAGAACAAGGTAATTTTAGAGAAAGAGTGATTAAAAACTTTTAATTTATATTATTGTCATATACTTAGGAAGATAAATTAGAGATGTATACAAAAAATATTAATTTAATAAATAATAATTTAAGCATGCAAAGGGAGGTGAACCGAGTACAAGATATATAGAGTATTTAGCAAGAGTAGGTGGCCTGCGTTAAGTGTTAGAGAATGGGACGTTGTCTCTAAACGAAAGGATGAAAGATTTCTGTTGAGAAATTCTTTTATCCTGCGGTAGGTCATCGCGTCCGCTGCTACATCGAAAATGCCTTTTATAAAGATTCTTCTTGATGTAGCAGATAATAAAGCTATATCTATCATAATAATGCTATATCAAGGAGGGAAAGACAAAAAATGAAAATATCGTCCCATAAAATTACCACTATGGGTCTTCTAATTGCTTTAAGTATAATTTTAACCCGGGTAGCCAGTTTACGCGTTGCTATTGGGGGGGTAGAGGGAATCAGGATCGGTCTGGGGAGATTACCCATAATCTTAGGAGGTATTATATTTGGTCCATTAGCCGGGGGGCTAATCGGAGCCTTTTCCGACCTGTTAGGATATTTCATCAATCCTATAGGGGCTTATATGCCTCATTTTACCCTAACTTCTGCTTTGACCGGAATAATTCCAGCGATCATCTTGATTTTAATGAAAAAAGATGAACCTAATGTTTTTGATTTAGGTATAGCTATTGCTACGGGTCAGGTGATAACTTCTATTATTCTGATACCGTATTTTTTAAATATTTTATTCGGACTTCCCTGGAAAGTATTAATACCCCCGCGAATAGTGGCAGAGCCCATTCAAATATTTATATATACCTATATTATAAATATAATTTTAAAGAGAAATATTTTAATCATCAAATCAGATAAGATTTAGGATTTACTAATTTAATTAGTATTATGATTATAACCAAAAAAGTACACAAAATAGTAATGTAGAGGCACGATGCATCGTGCCCACAATAATAAGCGGAAATAATACAAAGACAGCGAGGGCACAATTCATTGTGCCTCTACAAATGGCTATAACCAAAAGGTCATAATTTGCTATAAAATTATCTATAACGTACCATATACATAATCTGTTGGAAATATTTTTAGCTTTTTAGGAAATAACCATATTATTTTTGGTTATAAAAGTTAAAAAATAACGAGAGGAGATTTACAATTTTAAAAAATATAGAAAATAAAAGTGTAAATTTAAAAAATAAGACTATGAAAGCAGCTGTATTTTATGCACCCGGCCAGGTAAGGTTGGAAGAAATTAATATTCCGAATGTCGGTCCCGACGAAGTTTTAGTAAAAGTGAAAGCCGCACTTACCTGCGGGACAGATCGTAAAACCTACTTAAGGGGACATCATTTATTTAATCCGCCTTTTGTTTTTGGCCATGAGTTTGCCGGTGATATAGTAGAAGTAGGCAGTAAGGTTAAAAAATTTAAACCGGGAATGAGAGTGGTAGCCGCTAATTCTGCTCCTTGTAATTCCTGTTTTTACTGTAAAAATGGTGAACATAGCTTGTGTGATAGTTTATTTATTCAATTAAGTGGTGCTTTTGCAGAATATATAAAAATTCCCGGAATAATTGTTTCTCAAAATTTATTGTTATTTCCTGAGACAGTAAGCTATAAAGAGGCAGCATTATTGGAGCCTCTATCTTGTGTAGTCCATGGAGTTGAGGAATCAAATATTAATTTAGGTGATACAGTGGTTATAAACGGAGCAGGTCCGATAGGTTTAATGTTCTTACAAGTAGTTAAATTAAAAGGAGCAAGAGTTATTATAACCGATACAGTTGAGGAAAGATTAAAACTAGCCATAAAGTTAGGGGCTTATAAAGCAATAAATGTTTCTAAGGTGCAGGATCCTGTTGAAGAAGTTAAAAAACTTACTGAGGATAATAGAGGAGCAGATGTAGCCATTGAAGCAGTCGGGTTGCCGAAGGTTTGGGAGCAGACTATATCGATGGTAAGAAAAGGAGGAACGGTGAATCTTTTTGGGGGATGCAAAAGAGGAACGAAAATTTCTATTGACACCAGCCTAATTCACTATTCCCAAATTAACATAAAGGGAGTTTTTCATCATACACCCGGACATATCAAAAGAGCTTTAAATTTAATTTGTAATAAGGCAATCGATATCGATTCGCTGATTACTGATGAACTTCCCCTTGGCGAAATATCTACTGTAATAGAGATGATGTTGGCCCATAAAGGCATTAAAATAGCAGTGATTCCTTGATCCGTATATCGTATCTCGTGAATCGTATCTCGCAAAAACAAATAGTTAGAAATATTAAAAAATTAAAAAAGTTGTGTGTTTGAATTTATTTTCTTTCAAGACACTAGATACGAGATACGAACAACGAAATTGTATTGCGTATCGCGTATCGCGTATATCGTTAATTAGTTACGTGGTTAGCTGCTTAGCTAGTTAAGAGAACAGAGGGAAAAACCAAATTTGCATTGAGTATCGAGTAAGATGAAAATAAAAAGATGTAGGGGCGTATTGTATACGCCCGAATTGCTAACGAATAACATAGGACGTGCAGCGTTAGCGGATAATGAAAAACGAAGAACAAAGATAAAGTCATAAGGTACAAGTAGGGGTAGACCTTGTGTCTGCCCGTAATGCGTAAGTTCATCTACTCGATAATGAGAGAAGAGTTAAGTGGTTAAGATAGTCCTTTTGGGTAATTTGTATTAAACTAACTAATCAATTAACTAGCTAACCACCTAACCAATAAAAAATAAGCAGGATTGATGATTTTGTAAATGGAGTAAAAGGAAAATATGAAAGCTTTAGTCAAATACGGAAAAGGCGAAAATGATATAGAATTGAGAGAAATTCCCGAACCCATTCCTAAACCCAATGAAGTAAAAGTTAAAGTGGAGGCTACGGGAATCTGTGGAACCGATCTTTATGGTTATTCAGCCCTAAAACCTCCGGTGGTATTAGGACACGAAACCGCCGGGGTTGTGGTAAAAGTAGGGGAAGAAGTAAAAAATATAAAAGTAGGAGACAGGGTTACTACCGAAACTACTGCCTATATCTGTGGCCAATGTAAATTTTGCCAGAGCAAAGATTATAATTTATGCATTCATCGTAAAGGGTTAGGATCTGCTGTTAACGGGGCTTTTGCTGAATATTTTGTGATAAGAAAAGAAAGCATCCACCAAATTCCTCTTCATATTGATTTTAATTCGGCTTCTCTTTTCGAACCTTTATCTTGCGCTGTTCATGCAGTAATAGAAAAAGCTAATTTGTTATCCCATGAAAAAGTTTTGGTGTTAGGACCGGGACCCCTCGGCTTATTAACTGCTCAAATTGCTAAGTCTTTAGGAGCAAAAGTAATTATTTGTGGAATTGAAGGCGATGAAAAAAGATTATCTACCGCAAAAAAACTGGGAATTAATCAAATTTTTAATATAAAAAAGAAGGATATTGAGAACTATTTGTCGAAATTAACAACAGGGATTGGTGTAGATGTGGTTTTTGAATGTTCAGGTTCTGTTGAAGCTGTGGAGTACGGATTAAATCTTATAAGGAAAGGGGGTAGATATATTCAGGAAGGAATTATCCACCAACCGATTCAGCTTAGATTTGATCAAATCTTATTTGACAAAGAACTAAGTATTATTGGTTCTCGTACCCAGAAACCTTCTTCCTGGGATAAGGCAATAGATCTGGTAAACGAAGGGAAGGTAAATTTAGAAGAATTGGTTAGTGATGTACTTCCCTTAAGTAAATGGAAAGAGGGTTTTAAGCGGGCAAAGAAAAAAAATTCTATTAAAATAGTTCTTCAGCCGGATAAGTAATTTTAGAAAAAATTTCAATAACCTGATAAGCGCTGAGATTACTAGTTAGTATCGCTTTTCCATTTAGTCGTTAGTGAATAGTATTTAGTAACAAAGCGAAAAACGAAAAGCGCAAAACGTAAAGCCATAGCTCAAAATTTAAAATTTAAATATATTGTTTTATATATTGAGTTTCATCTTTCTTATCTCGTATGCTATATAGCAAAAATGAAAAGATAAAGAATTAAAAATAGAACTTAAAATTTAATATTGAGAGAAAAAGTTTTGAATTTTGAATTATGGTTTTTCGCTTTTCGTTTTAAATTTTTAGCTGCATAATAGTAACTAAAAACTTTTATTTAAAAATAACGACTAATTTATTAACCATTAACCAGCAAACCAGGTATCCAAATAACGAATCAAGGTAAAATATAATTAGAAGGGGGAAGAAAAAATGATAGAATTTAATCTTGAAAAAGGTTTAAAAGGAATAGCTCAAACAACAGTGAATGAGGAAAATTCAGCAGAGAGATTTGCCAAACCTATGCCACCTGCCTTTGCCACTCCTATGTTAGTATCTTTAATGGATTTAGCTGCCATAAATGCGGTGAAAAATAATCTTCCGGAGGGTTATATTTCAGTAGCTACAAAAATATCGATTACCCATTTAGCAGCTACACCCTTGGGTATGACGGTTACTGCCGATGCGACTTTAATCGACGTTTTCCAAAATCGATTAACCTTTCAGGTGAACGCTTTCGATGAGGTGGAGAAGATAGGAGAAGGGACTGTAGAAAGGTATATTATAGATTTAGACAAATTTGCCAAAAATATGTTGGCAAGGAAAAAACCACGAGAGGTTGATTTTTAATTGATTAAAAAAGCTTTATTAATAATTGATATGCTCAATGATTTCATCAGAGAAAATGGAAAATTATATATAGGAAATGATGGCGAAAAAATTATTTCACCTATTCAAAAGGAACTGGAGAGATTCAGGCAAGGGAAAAAACCTGTATTCTATATCTGCGATTGTCATCGACCGGATGATAAGGAATTTAATCTTTTTCCTCCACACTGCCTTTCCGAAACTGAGGGAGCAAATATAATCGAAGAGTTAAAGCCATCGAAAGATGATTTTATAATTCACAAAAGAAGATATAGCGGATTTTTTCAGACCGATTTAGATATTTCTTTAAGAGAAGAAGGGATTATAGAATTAGAGCTGGTAGGAGTATGTACTAATATCTGTGTTTTGTACACTGCTGCCAGTGCCAGGATGTTAGACTACAAAGTTACAGTTTTAAAAGATGCTGTGGCTTCCTTTGATCAAGGGGCACATGATTTTGCTTTGAAACAGATGAAAGATATTTTAGGTGTTGAAATTAAATAATAAATTCTATCTTAGCGGGGTAATTTGCAGCGGTAATCAAATGGATTAATAGATATGGATTGGAGTTAGAAGTAGTGGTAAAAGAAAAATTAAAAATAGGATTAGCTTTAGGAGGGGGTGGAGCCCGAGGTCTTGCCCACATAGGAGTATTAAAAGTTTTAGAAAGAGAAAATATTCCCATTGATTTAATCACCGGCACCTCAATGGGGGCTATTATCGGAGGAGTATATGCCTTAAAAAAAGATATCTCCGCTATAGGAAAAATTGCCGAGAAATATTCTAAAATTAGTGAATTTAGTATAGATTTATCTTTTAGCGAAAAAGAAAGAAAAGATAAGCCCCTCTTTCTAAAAAGAATGTCTGATTTTCTGAAAAGAGGTTATATACTTAATCTTGAACTTAGAAGGCAGTATATTAATGACGGAGAAGGGGTAAAAAAAATTATTAAAGATTTGGTAGACGACAGAGCTTTTACAGATACTAAAATTCCTTTTGCTGCAGTAGCTGCAGATTTAGTGAGCGGAAAAAAAGTAATTATAAGAAAAGGAAAATTGTTTGATGCGCTTTTGGCCAGTACTTCTATCCCGGGGATGTTTCCTCCGGTAATATTAGATAAGAAAATCTTGGTTGATGGAGGGATAGTCGATGTAGTTCCAATAGAAACAGCTAAGTCGTTAGGGGCAAATTTTGTTATTGCGGTTAGCGTGAGCCAAACTATTAAAAAGAGAGCTGAATTTAATAATGCCGTAGAAATTCTTTTTCGCTCTGATTCTATTACATCTGCCGAATTAAGAAAATTGCAGTTATCTTTTGCTGATGTAGCAATTTCCCCCAAAGTAGGACGTTTTCATTGGTCTGATTTCTCTAAACCCGAACAATGCATTCGAGAAGGTGAGATAGCTGCTCAAAACGCTATTTCGGAAATAAAGGAAAAATTAAAGAGGGTGAAACCTTCCTGGTGGAAAAGATTATTTCAATGAAATTTCTTTATCTTTCTTTTCTTTGGTTTTAGAGTCTGTCTTTTTGGGAATTTCTTTCTTTTCTTGCCCCTCTATTGAGGAAGTGGTTAATCTTTTCTTTTCCGACTTATAACTACTATTTCGATTATCTGTACTATAATACCCACTACCCTTTAATATGAAGTTCCCATTTTTGCTTATTAATCTATAGACTTCTCCATCACAGCTTTGGCATTTTTTAATGGGTTTTGCGGTAATAGATTGGAATTTTTCAAAAACATTCCCGCATTTTTTACACTTATATTCATATGTTGGCATAATTAAGCTCCCATTTTAAATTTCTAATTGTATATTTTAAACAAATTTATATTTTTGTCAAGGATTCTTTTGTATTTCTGTATATTTCTTGCGAAAACACGAATCTATTTCCTTTATGTGTTACTGAAAAGCAATATTTTATTTTCCTTATCATTAGAAAAAAGGATAATAGGTAGGAGTAAAAAAATAATAAAAAATATATTATAAAAAAGGGTTTTCAAAAATTGTGTAGAATAATAGTTATAAATTCATTTTTTAGAATTTTTTCATTCCCTTTATACATCTCTATTTAAATAATTTTATATAAAGATAGTAGTGTAGTATAATTTAATAAAATAAATTAAAAAGGAGAAGTGATTATGAATAACAAATTTAAGGTTTTAGGTCTGATTGTAATCATATTTTTATTGCTTGCTTTTTTTATTAATTTTGCCTATGGGAATCCTTTATTAGAGGTAATCCCCGAAAAGGTTATCGGAGTTTTGGAACTAAAAGATGCAGAATTAATAGGAAATCTGTCTGAATTAGATTTAGCAGGCTTTTCACCCAAAGGGAAAGAGGGAAGCGAAATAGAAAATTATAGAATGACCAGAGAAGAGATAAAAGAAGAACTGGGATTTGATGTTTTAGACCCGTTATTTTTAGAGAATATCTTTTCCCGTGGCGCAATTTTCTCTTGTTTGGGAGTTTCTGTAGGAGGAGTCCCTGAAGTGTTGCTTGCCCTATCTCCTTCTGACAGTCGTGCTTTTACCAAATTTGTGGGGGCAATTGAGGCGAAAAAGGACTTAGAAGAAGAAGTATCAAATTATAAAGGCATTGATATAGTGAATATAATTCTTCCTGAAGAGGCAAGTTTAGAACCCATAGAGTCCATTTCTTACGCCTTTTTGGAGGATACCTTGGTTATTGGAGGGAATTTGTCATCGGTTAAAAAAGCTATAGAAGTATTTCGGGGAGAGAGAAATTCTCTTCTGGGAAATTCAGAATACCGAAAACAAAAAGTAAAAACCGAAAAGAAAGTAGAGCCTTCAAGTTTCTTTTTCTGTTTATTTGGCCAAGAACTATACCAGGTATTAGACGAATTAGCCGAAGTGGCTGAGGAAGAAGAATTAACTAAAACTTTACAGGATTCTCGGGATTCTTTAGAAGATATGGGTACTATAAGTGGAGTTGGCGGTTATCAGGAAAAACAGTTTAAAGCTTATATGATTGCTCAAATAGCGGAAAAATATGTAGATGTACTTAAAGAAGCAGATATAAATAATCTACAGTCACTCTCTATGTTTCCCAAAAATACTTTCTTCTATCTTGGTGGTGTATTACCTTTTACCTGGGAAGAGATAAAAGAAGATTACATAAGCGAAGATCTTCTACTTGATTTAGAAAAAAATGTTAAACAAGTTCAGGAAAAAAGTGGAGTTGACCTTGAAAAAACTATTTATTCCTGGCCGGCAAAAGAATTTAGTTTAGGATTTTTTGATACTTCCGCAATTTTCCCCAAAGTGGGGTTGATAGCCGGATATTCTTCAGAAGAAAAACTCATTCAGAATCTTTATCCTACCTTAGAAAATTTTGCTCCCATGATGGGCGGGACGTTAATAGACAATCAATATGAGGGAATAAATTACAAAAGTCTGCCTAACCCAATGTTTCCCCTGGGATATGGAATTGTAGGGGATAGGTTTGTCTTGTCCAGCGGTATAGCGAATATTATAGATGCTCAAAAAGGAGATATGGCCACTTTGGATAAGCTGGAACCTATAAAATATATGCTTTCTTTTCCCAAGGTTTTTTCTTTATTGTATATAGATATGAATTCTGTGAGCGAAATTGTAGGAAGATTTATGCAAATGGCAGTACAAGAGGTGCCGGAAGGAGCAGAAGAGTCCGAAGAGGCAAAGAGAAAAGAATCTTTAGATGCCGTATTAGAAGGGTTAAACAGTCTTGAAAATATTTTATTCTGGGCAGGGATTGAAGAAGATTATTCATATTCCTGGTTAGAGATTAATTATAAATAGAAAAATGGAAAGAGGGCATAAAACAGACTGGATTTTAGAAAATTGGAATTCTTAAGATTTATATGATAACATATAAAAGCTATTTTAAAAATATATTTGAATTAACTGCCTGGGTATATTCTGTTAATCTTTTTATGGTTAATTTAAATAAATATCTAAAAAAGTTGAAAAAGGCAAACTGACCGAAAGGACAGGACGCAAAGTTATGGGTCTAAGGCATTTTATGCTATGATCGCCAAACTACCAACTTTTTATTTGTTTGAGGAGATGAACAAATGGAAGACAGAGATAAAGGTAAAGAAAAATTGCAAAATGAATTAATGGAATTGCGTAAGAAGATTGCTCAGTTAGAACAGGTAGAAGCCAGACAAGAACAGACAGAGAAAAAATTAGCAAAATCTGAAGAAATGTACCATTTAATTGCTGAAAATACCAGTGATATAATTTCTTTAATCACTTTTAATCTGCACCCGGTTTATACTTATGTTAGTCCTTCCATTAAAATGAACACTGGATACGAACCTGAAGAATTACTCGGTAAATCCCCCTTCGAATTTATCCATCCTGATGATAAAAAGAGATTATTCCCCATATTAAAAAAGTATGTCAATGCTAAGATAAAAAAATTCTTCACTGGCAAAGAATTGCCTGCTACTCAGAGACTCGATTTTCGCTTTAAAGATAAAGTGGGAAACTGGCGTGATTTCCAAAGCACCGGAAATGGTGCAGGAAACCAGTTGCTTTTTATTACCAGAGATATCACTGACCAGAAGAAAGCTGAAGAAGACCTAAGCAAAAGCCAACAAGAATTTGCCAGTCTGTTTAAAAGCAACCCTGAAGCCTTAGTCTATCTGGATGAGAAAGGAAAAATATTAGATGCAAATATTCGTTTTTGTAAACTTTTTGGTTATTCTTTAAAAGAAATTAAAGGAAGAAATATTGATGATGGTATGATTCACACCTTTGATAAGATAAGAGAAGGTAAAAAATTAACTATAAAAGGATTAAAAGGTTATCTTAATTACGAAACCATTAGAAAGAAAAAAGACGGGACTTTGTTCCCCGTATCTATATCTGCTACATCGTTGGTAATAGATGGACAAGCAAAAGGAGAGATAGGGATATATATAGATATTACCGAGCGAAAACGAAATGAGCAGCTTCAACAAGTTCTGTATAACATCTCCAAAGCTGCTAATTCTCCCATCTCCTTAAAACAACTATACAGATCTATTCACAAGGAACTGGGTACCGTCATTGATACTACTAACTTCTATATTGCCCTTGTAGATGAGAAGGAAGATAAGATTTTCTTTCCTTACCATATCGACGAGAAAGATGATAATTTTCCTATTCTCAACTTTAGTACTTCCAATACTATTACTGCTTATGTTATAAGAACAGGAAAGTCTCTGCTTAATGATACTAAGCAATATAAGGAAATGGTAGATCAAGGAATATTGACTCCCATGGGCTCTACAACTGATAAATCTATCTGGCTGGGCGTTCCGCTAAAGATAAAGGACGGGGTAATGGGTGTTATGGCAGTACAAAGCTATACTAATCCAGAGCTTTATCACGAAGAAGACATCAAACTCTTAGAATTCGTCTCCTCTCAGGTAGCAACTGCCATAGAGCGTAAAAGCTCTGAAGAGAAAATCAAGCACCTAAGCTTCCACGACTCCTTGACCGGTCTTTACAACCGAGCCTACTTTGAAGAAGAACTGGAAAGGTATAACTTTCCGCGTTACTACCCTTTAAGTGTAGTGATGCTCGATGTCAATGGCTTAAAAGTTATAAATGATACCTTCGGTCATTCCGAGGGAGACCGACTTTTACAACATCTCTCCCAGGTGCTTACTTCCGTATCCCGTAAGGGAGACATCCTGGCCCGTATAGGGGGAGATGAGTTTGCCATTCTTCTACCCTCTACCACCTCTGAAGAGGCACATAACTTCTGTGAGAGGATCAAACAGGCCTGCCAGCAAGATAAGGTAGAGCCCATCTACTTAAGACTGAATATTTCTTTAGGTCATACCACTCAGGAGGGAGAATACAAAGATACCGCTAATCTATTAAAAGAAGCAGATAAGAATATGTATCAGGATAAACTCTTCAACGGTAAAAGCAGGGAAAAACATTTTTTGGAGGCCTTTCGTATTATCTTAGCTGAACGGGACCCCCATACCTCTGATCATGCCCGGAGGCTTCAGGAATTAGCTTTATCTTTAGGTAAAAGAGTGGGACTTACCGAGTACCAGTCAGGAAACTTAAAACTATTAGCTCTCTTACACGATATCGGTAAAATCGGCATCCCGGACAGTATTCTCTTTAAAACCTTTATCCTAACTTCTTCCGAATGGAAGAAGATGAGGGAACACTCCCGTATAGGATACCGTATGGCTAAAAATATCCCTGATTTTGCCCCCATCGCCCAGGAGATCCTTTATCATCATGAACGCTGGGACGGTACCGGTTATCCGGAGGGTCTAAAAGGAGAAAAGATTCCTCTCCTTTCCCGTATCATCTCTATTGTCGATGCCTATGATGTGATGCAGTCTTGTCGCCCTTATAAAGAGCCAGTAAGTAAAGCTGAAGCCCTAAAAGAGATAAAAAGATGTGCCGGTACCCAGTTTGACCCCCAGCTGGTGGAGATATTCTTGAAGATAGTAAAAACCTGACAGGGGACGGTTTTGTGGTGCAAAATAAAACATTCATTTTTTACTGTGGTAATGTTAGCTATTGCATTTATTAGTAAGG
>Ga0190349_1000528_pt1 | contig 11293 bp, 12 predicted proteins | sample 48721378_MG_FD_179798 | JGI IMG/M metagenome (GOLD analysis project Ga0190349, IMG submission 179798) | Hydrothermal vent microbial mat bacterial communities from Southern Trench, Guaymas Basin, Mexico - 4872-13-7-8_MG | ecosystem: Environmental > Aquatic > Marine > Hydrothermal vents >...
GAATTAATAAATGGAATTATTTATGTTGTATGGACCCCAAAGATAGATGGTCATTTTGAGGTATATTTTGACAAAATATATCTGAATGAGTTGAAATAAAAGGAGGAAGTGGTATGCATAAAAGGGTATCAATATACTCAATAATGTTGATATCCTTGGTTGTATTTCCTACATCCATGTATGCGCATGACCTTGCTACGCACATGTATATTGCTTCAAAAACGTTCGATATATGGCAGGCTCGAGAAAGAGGATGCCATGGCATGGTGGAGCTGGTTTGTATCAAGATTTCTGTCAGGAGGGATTCTTCCTATTTTAATCTTCCCGGAAATACTTCGCAGGATAATCTATCTGACACCATTTCCGTACCTTATTGATTTCCCTATATCCCTATATCTTGGCAAACAGACTTTTACATTGCGGCATCTGGTCTTTTTCTGTGGTTATATTGTGATACTCTTCGCTATAAATACAAAACTACTCAAAAAAGGTCTTAAAAGGTATATGGCTTATGGTGGCTAATGTTATAAAAGAGCCATTGAGAGCGAGCTATCTCAAAAATAAAGTATATTTAAAAGACACCGTATTGCTTATTATTTACGATTTTTTCACGTTTCTGATACAGGTTCTGTTTTCCAAAATAATATTTTTTAATGTGTTAAAAATCGAGGGATGGGAATTTGAGGATATATTATTCTTACTGGCTACATCCCAGATAATCGAGATATTGTATTACACCTTTTTCTTTGGAGGATTTGCATCAATAAATGACTGGGTTATTGAAGGCAAATTTGGCTATTTCCTTTTGCTTCCTAATTACAGGAAATTATACATGTTTTTACATAAGGTAGATGTCAAAAAGTGCTTTGGGCTTATCTTTCCGTTTTTCATACTCTGTAAATTTGGGCCATTTGGTTCTATCTTAGACATAGTTGTATATTTGTTTTTACTTTCCATAGGTCTTTTTACAAGATTTTCATTCGGATATTTTATTGCAAGCCTTGTTCTTATATTTACCAAAGTTGAGGCAATTCAATCTGTTGAAATGGAATTGTTTGCATATTCTAATTTTCCATATGTGATTTATCAGGGAATATGGAAATGGGTCTTTTTATTTGTTGTTCCTGTGGGGGTTATCGCTAATGCTCCTGTGTCGTTTTTTAAGGTACATACTTATAAGATTTTTGCAATAGCTTTTCTTGCAGGAGTGACTTTTTATATGCTTGCAACTATGGTATTCAAGGTATTTTTGAAGAGATATCAAAGTGCAGGAGGGTAAGAGTCTCAAAATTTCAAAATTGTCAATTACTTATCTCCAGCTTTCTTCAAAATAAAGATGTCTCCAAGGGAGAGTTTTTATTTTATATACCTCTCTCGCCCTATTTTTGTGAAAACAATATAATTTCGGGTAGATTATTTTTGAAGAATGCCGTACTCTTGAAAAAACCTTCATACCTCTATAAAATTTATCCTCACAGGAGGCCCCAATGAAGCAGGAAGTACTTAAAAAAATTAAAGAAGCGGAAAAGCAGGCAGAGGAGATTATCAAAAAAGCCCAGGAAGAAGCCCAGAGTATAATTCAGGAGGCTTATAAAGAAGCTTCAGAGATTCTGGAGGAAGCCCAGGAGAAAAGAAAAAAGATCCTTCTCAATGCTGACGCTGAAGCTCGGAAAGAGGCAGAGGCTCATCTAAAAAAGCTGGAAGAGGAATACAAGAAGTTAGATATGAAAATAAAAAAAGATATTGAGACGGGAAAAAAGAAGGCTGTAGAGTATATTCTTAAACAGATAAAATAAAATGGCAAAAGTCCTTTTAAAGAAGATAAATCTTTATGTCCATAAAGACGAGAAGGATGAACTATTGAAACTTTTGCAAGATGAGGCTATTGTACATATCAGTGAGGTTAAAGAGGAGTTGAAAGAGGCTTTTACCGAGTTAACTGAAGAAGAATTAACAGAAGAACCACAGCTTCAAGATCTTTTACGCAGACTGGAGAATGCCATCAGATTTCTCGAGCCTTATTCAGGTGGTAAGAGTTTCATAGACTCATTATTTGAAGCCAAAAAACCTGTAGACGAGGAATTTTATCATGCAACCATTGAGGGCGTTGATGCTTCATCTCTTCTTCTCAAAGTTGAGACCATCCAGGATGAACTCAACAGAATCGGCGTGGAGGAATCAAATTTGCTGGCTCAGAGAGCCTTTATTTTGCCATGGGTCAATTTTGAGGGCAATCTGGAAGAAATTAAACCCACAAAGGATGTAAATGTAATTCCAGGGACAATTCCCTCTCGTAATCTTGGTAAACTTGAAGATAAGTCAGTTGCATTTGAACTTGTAAATGATGATGGGAAAAAGGCTTATCTTATAGTTGTGTACCTTTTTGAGGAGGAAGAAGAAGCTAAGAAGGCGTTATATGAAGCTGAATTTGAACAGGTGGAGTTTCATGGCTATTCTGGAAGGCCGGCCTCCATTCTAGACTCTATAGATTCTAGGTTAAGGGAGATAGAGCAGGAGAAACAAAATATAAATGAGATGATCAGTGATGCAGCTCGTGAGTTTGACAAACTGCTTGTGCTTTATGACCATTTTAAAAATTTACTGGAATTGAAGCTTGCAGATAATAAAGGTATAAAGACAAGAAACACTGTTATCCTCGAGGGGTGGGTGAGGGCTGAAGATTACAAAAAACTTGAGGAAGTAGCTAGCAAATTTCATACCACTTATGTTGAAGAAATTGAGCCTGAACCTGGAGAAGAAGCACCAGTTCTCCTGGAAAATAAAAAAGTCTTTGAGCCCTTCTCTTCATTGATTAAGCTTTATGGATTGCCTGGGAGGTCTGATCCAGATCCCACGGTAATAATGACCCCCTTCCTTTCTGTCTTTTTTGCTCTATGTCTTACTGATACAGGCTACGGAATTGCCTTAATGCTTATAGCCTATTTCATGATGAAAAAATACAAAGCCTCTCGCGGTTTAATGTGGATGCTGTTCGTTGGCGGATTTTTTACCATATTTGCTGGTATATTAACAGGAGGATGGTTTGGAGACTTTACTGCAAGAGCTAACTGGGGTGTGCTGGAAGCTGTCAGGCAGAAACTCATGTGGTTTGACCCTCTGCAGGAAACCATGACCTTTTTTGCCCTGGCGCTCGCTCTTGGGTTCATTCAGATTCTATTCGGTCTCGGCGTTGGGGCTTATAAGAGAATTAGGGATGGAGATATACTGGGAGGAATTTCTAACGAAATTGCATGGATTTTTATTCTCTTAGGTCTTGCTTACAAAGGAGTACTTGCCAAGAATATTGCATCTCCGGTTCTCGATATGGTGTCTCTTTATATTATAATTATAGCCCTGGCTTTGTTGGTGCTGTTCAGTGGGGGAAGGAGCAAAAACTTCCTGATCAAATTGGTTAAGGGGTTTTATAATGTGTATGGTGGTATAAGTTTCATCGGAGACCTTTTATCCTATGTTAGGTTGATGGCCTTAGGTCTGGTAACAGCTGGTATTGCCATGGCGGTGAACATTCTAACAATACAGGTCTTCCATATACCTATTCTAGGATTTATACTTGCACCAATATTATTTGTTTTTGGTCATCTTTTCAGCATATTTGTCAATGTAATGGGAGCATTTGTGCATAGCTTAAGATTGCAGTATGTTGAGTTTTTCACAAAGTTTTATGAAAATGGAGGCAAACCCTTCAAGCCATTTGGCTGGGAGGGAGCCTATACCGAGATTGTTTCAAGTAGGATAAAAATTAACAAAAAGGAGGTAAAAAAGTGAGCACAGGACTTTGGCTTGCGATAATAGGTGCAGGACTTGCTGCATTTCTTCCCGGGGTTGGTTCAGCTATTGGTGTAGGGACTGCGGGAAGAGCTGCTGCTGGTGTGCTTGCAGAAGACCCCGATAAATTTGGTAAGCTTTTCCTTCTTGTTGCACTTCCAGGAACTCAAGGGTTCTATGGTTTCATAGCTGCACTTTTCATAATTCTCAAAGTAGGTCTTCTTGGTGCACCTAAAATGGTTGATACAGTCACAGGACTCCAGATTCTCCTTGCAGCAGTGCCCATAATCTTCCTTGGTTATTTTTCGGCAATCTTTCAGGGAAAGGTATGTACAGCAGGTGTGGAGATGACGGCAAAGAAGCCAGAGGCTTCTATGAAACCTGTGATATACGGTGCTATGGTGGAGACCTATGCTGTTCTCGGTCTGCTCACCACCATATTTATCCTAAATGGAATTAAACTCTAAGGAGGAGCTCACTTGGCTCTGGAAAGGATAATAGAGAAGATCAAGAAGGATGCCGAGAAAAAGAGAAAAGAGATTATAGGCGAAGCGGAAAAGAAAAGAGAAGAAATTCTTAAAGAAGCACGAAAAAAAAGCGAAGAGATTTTAAAAAGGGCGGAAGAAGAGAAAGAAAAATTAAAAGAGGCTAGAGTGCGCAGTTTCATAGGTGCCAAGAAAATTGAACTTAATGCTCAATCACTGAAGAAGAGACGCCAGATACTGGACGAGGTTTATAAAGAAGCTTTTTCCAGTTTGAGGGGATCGGAGCATTATCTTGAGCTGATAAAATTTCTCCTTGAGCTTTTGGTAGAGAAAGGAGATGAGGAAATAATTCTTCCCCAAAATGACGAAAGAATTACAAAAAATTTTATCGCTAAGATAAATAGAGAAAAGAAATGGAATCTCTGGATTTCTGAGAGAACAGCTGATATAGAAGGGGGATTCTTACTCAAGTCGAAAAAAAGAGAAATTGATGCCTCAATGCCCAGAATTATGGAGATACTTAAAGAAGAAACTGAAGTAGAGGTCAGCAAGATACTATTCCATGATTAGACTACCATTTACAAGATATCCGGAATTTGGCGTTGAAAACAGTGAATACGCCTATGCGTGTGGTCTCGTAAGAGCATTAGAGACACGCTTGCTGGACAAAGTGAAGATAGACAGACTCCTGGTTCTAAAAGATATAGAGGAGGTGTTCAAGGCACTGCAAGATACGGATTATGGAAAATACCTCAATGAAATACATGCCCCTTCTGATTTTGAAATAATGCTAAAGAAAGAGCTCCAGAGGACATATGAACTTCTGGATGAACTCGCCGTGGATGAATATATCAAGGTAGATACACGTTATTATTACGATTTTCACAATATTAGGGTTCTAGTCAAAGCTTTCATCTCCGAGAAGGAATTTGATTTTGCTCTTTCTTCCTTTGGTGCTATAGAACCAAAAGTTTTAAAAACAATATTCGAGAATGAAGAGTTCGATTTGCTTCCACTCTGTCTAAAAGATGCGGTTCTCAATGCCATAGAAAATTATTATGAGCGAAAAGACCCTCAATGGATTGATCTTTCCATTGATAGGGATACCTTTAAATATTATACCACCTGTAGTGAAAGTGACTTTATAAGGAATTATCACAAATTGCAAGTAGACCTCAAAAATTTCTTGACCTTATTGAGACTGGAAAGAATAGATAGGAAGGATATGTTAAAATATTCTATTTTACCTGGAGGATTTCTTGGAGAGGAGATTTTCTCAGAAATAGCGGATTTCAATTCTCTGTTGCAGAAAATTAAACTTACACCCTATTACTCTGTTCTAGCTCCAGGATACAGTTATTATCAAAAGAACGGAAGTTTCATCAAACTGGAGAAGGATATTGAGTCTTATCTGGTAGGATTTGTGAGAGAAACTCGTAAGAAAGATTTGGGTCCTGAGCCTCTTCTTGGATACTTTTATTCCAAACGAAATGAGATAAGAATACTCAGAATGATAATGGTTGGCAAAATAAACGGGATTCCTAAGGAGCTAATCCAGGAGAGAATTCCGGAGGTTGTGGGATGAGGAATATAGCGTGTGTAGGCAGATATGAGACAGTATTTCCATTCAGAGCAATTGGTCTTCATACAGTACAGTGTAATAATTCCAAAGAGGCAAGGGAATCCATTGAGCAGCTGGTGAAAGAAGGATTCGGCTTAATTTTTGTAGAAGAGGAGTTTTATGGAGATCTTAAGGATCTCCTTGATGAATATAGAGAGGAAGTAACCCCTGCAATTATAGCGATACCAGGGGCAGTTGGATCCAAAGGAGAAGCCCTGGAGAGAATAAGGGAGATAATAAAGAAGGCCATTGGAGCAGATATTTTTTAGGAGGTAGAAGATGAAAGAAGGCAGAATTGTCAAGGTTTCAGGACCGCTTGTGGTTGCTGAAGGTATGTCTGGTTCGAGAATGTATGATGTTGCCTATGTTGGTGAGCAAAAACTTCTTGGAGAAATTATTGAACTGAGGGGGGATAGAGCCTCCATACAGGTTTACGAAGAAACCAGTGGCATTGGTCCGGGAGACCCGGTTTTTGGTACAGGAATGCCACTTTCTGTTGAGCTTGGTCCAGGCCTCATAGAGTCCATTTTTGATGGAATTGAAAGGCCTCTGGATAAAATTAGAGAGGCTGCAGGAGATTTCATAACCAGGGGGATAATGATTCCTGCACTACCACGGGACAAGAAGTGGGATTTCAAACCTCTTGTTAAAAAAGGTGAATATGTAGACGAGGGAGATATTATAGGTGAAGTACAGGAAACCACTCTGGTAAAACATAAGATAATGGTTCCTCCTGGTATTTCTGGTGAAATTGTAGAAGTTAAAGAGGGCCTCTTTACAGTAGAAGATACTGTGGCCAGAATCAAAACCCCAGATGGAAAGATCGTGGATATAATAATGATGCAGAAGTGGCCTGTGAGAAAACCACGTCCTTATAAGGAAAAGCTTCTTCCTGATATTCCAATGGTTACAGGCCAGAGAATCATTGATACCTTCTTCCCTGTCTCCAAGGGTGGGACTGCCTGTGTGCCAGGGCCATTTGGTTCTGGTAAGACAGTGATTCAGCATCAGCTTGCAAAATGGTCAGATGCAGATATTGTGGTTTACATTGGATGTGGTGAAAGAGGAAATGAGATGACGGATGTTCTTATAGAGTTTCCAGAGTTGAAGGACCCCCGCACTGGAGAACCTTTGATGAAGAGGACAGTTCTCGTGGCAAATACTTCCAACATGCCTGTGGCAGCGAGAGAGGCCTCAGTGTATACCGGCATCACGATAGCAGAGTATTTCAGAGATATGGGGTATTCAGTTGCTCTCATGGCAGATTCCACATCGAGATGGGCAGAGGCAATGAGAGAGATTTCAGGCAGACTTGAAGAAATGCCCGGTGAAGAAGGATACCCTGCATACCTGGCAGCCCGTGTTGCCTCCTTCTATGAAAGGGCAGGACGGGTTAAGTGTCTTGGAAAAGATGGAAGAGAAGGCGCTCTAACTGTTATTGGTGCAGTTTCTCCTCCTGGAGGAGACCTCTCTGACCCTGTAGTTCAGGCCACACTGAGAGTTGTAAAGGTCTTCTGGAGTCTGGATGATAAACTTGCTTATAGAAGACATTTCCCTGCAATTAACTGGCTTACCAGTTATTCTCTCTACAGGGAAACCCTCAGGAAGTATTTTGATGAAAAGATTTCACCGGAATTTTCTGAGATGTCTCTTGAGGCAATGAAAATACTGGAAAAGGAAGCAGAATTGGAAGAGATTGTAAGACTTGTGGGTGCAGAGGCGCTCTCACAGGAAGATCAGTTACTGCTCGAAATTGCAAGAAGCATAAGGGAGGACTTTCTCCATCAAAATGCATTCCATGAAGTGGATACCTATGCATCAATAAAGAAACAGTACCTGATGCTGAAAGCCATTATGAAGTTTTATGATGTTTGCCAAACGGCTTTGCAGAGAGGCGTAACTGTGAAAAAACTTAAAGAATCTGAGATCTGGGAAAGGGTTGCAAGAATGAGATATATCCCTGAGGAGAAAATAGATCAGATTGAAAAATTAACCAAGGAGATAGAAGATGAAATTGGAAAAATCGCTGCTTAAGAAGAGATTAACTAAATACAGCACCATTGCGGATATTTCCGGTCCCCTTTTACTTGTTGAGGGAGTGCCGGAGATTAAATATGGGGAACTGGTTGAAATCGAGCTTCCCAATGGAGAAATAAGAAAAGGGCAGGTTCTTCAGGTGGAAGAGGAGAAAGCCCTTATACAGGTTTTTGAAGGAACAACCGGTATTGACATCCCCGAAACCACAGTTAGATTTCTCGCCAAAGGTATTGAGATACCCCTCTCCCTGGATATGCTCGGCCGTGTCTTTGATGGTCTTGGAAGGCCTAAGGACGGAGGAGCGGAGATAATCCCTGAAGAAATGGCAGATATAAATGGTGCTCCCATAAATCCATACGCCAGAGATTATCCCAATGAGTTTATTCAAACAGGGATTTCTGCAATAGATGGTTTGAATACTCTGGTTAGAGGTCAGAAACTCCCCATTTTTTCAGGTTCTGGATTGCCACATAACAGGCTTGCAGCTCAGATTGCCCGACAGGCTGAGGTAAGAGGTGAAGGAGAGAGCTTTGCAGTGGTATTTGCGGCCATGGGAATTACTTTTGAAGAAGCTGAATTCTTCATTAATGATTTCAAAGCCACAGGAGCGATTGAAAGATCGGTTTTATTCATAAATCTTGCAGAAGATCCAGCAATTGAAAGGATAGCAACCCCACGTGTGGCTCTTACGACAGCGGAATATCTGGCTTTTAAGAAAGATATGCATGTTCTCGTAATCCTTACAGACATGACAAATTACTGTGAAGCATTGAGAGAAATTTCAGCAGCGAGAAAAGAGGTTCCGGGTAGAAGAGGTTATCCAGGGTATCTTTATACAGACCTCGCAACCATTTATGAGAGGGCTGGCAGGATAAAGGGAAAGAAGGGGTCTATTACCATGATCCCCATTCTCACCATGCCCGAAGATGATAAGACTCATCCAATACCAGACCTGACCGGATATATTACAGAGGGTCAGATAATACTTTCGCGGGCTCTTCATAGGAAGAAGATTTACCCACCCATTGATGTGCTTCCTTCCCTTTCCAGATTAAAAGATAAGGGAATCGGTAAGGGTAAGACAAGAGAAGATCATGCCGATGTATTTAACCAGTTGTTTGCAGCTTATGCAAGGGGTAAGGAGGCTCAGGAGCTGGCAGTCATTCTTGGAGAAGCAGCTCTTTCTGATATAGATAAGCTTTACTACCAGTTTGCAGACCTCTTTGAGCAGAGATATGTGAACCAGGGAGAGTATGAAGACAGATCCATTGAAGAAACGCTTGATCTCGGCTGGGAGCTTCTTTCCATGTTCCCACGGGTAGAATTGAAGAGGATAAGGGACGAATATCTCGATAAATATCTTCCTAAATTCAAAAAAGAGGAGAAAGGGGAGGAGAAATAATGGAGTGTCCTAATCTTGAAAAAAACCTTGCAAAATGTAACTGTACTTGGGAGCCATGTCCCAGAAAGGGTAAATGCTGCGAATGTATAGCTTATCATCGTGCCCATGGGGAACTCCCTGCCTGTTTTTTCCCTGATGATGTTGAGCGTACATATGACAGGTCAATAAGGAAATTTGTGGAAATAAATAGGAGATAACAGTAAACTGATTTCCAGACTAATTCTTATTGCAGTAAGTCTTGCATTTGATGCCTTCTCTGTTTCTATTGCGTATGGTGCATCGGGTAAAAGTAACTGGAGAGGAGCTTTAAGACTCTCATTTCACACCGGTCTTTTCCAGTTTTTAATGCCTGTTCTGGGATACACTCTGGGAATACTTGTCTATTCTATAATCAGCTCAGTGGATCATTATGTGGTTCTTGTCTTGCTAACATTAATAGGCAGCAGGATGATTTATGAATTTTTCAAAAAATTATCTGGAGAAAGAGAGGAGATAAAAGTTGATATATCAAAAGGAAAATATCTTGTGGGTATTAGCATTGCTACTTCCATTGATGCACTCGCTGTGGGTGTCACGTTTCCGGTTTTAAAATTACCTCTCATTCCAACTATATTTTTCATCGGTACTCTTACTTTCTTCATGAGTCTTTCTGGAGTCTATATTGGTAGAAAAACAAGAAAATTAATTGGCCCCCTGGCTGAGCTTGCAGGAGGCCTTATTCTCATTTTATTGGGAATAAAAATATTTTTAGAACATACGCTTTAAGACAACAATTCTTCTTTCCTGTGACCCGAATTCCTTCTTTACGATTTCAAGCTCAGAGAAATGTTCAGTGGATATATATCTTCTGTCAATCCTTAGCATTATTTTAATGTCTATTTTATTTTCTGACTTTTTTACTGTTTCCGAGAGATGGAATGGCCCTCTTGCACTTTCAAATTCATCAGGTAATCCCACTATCTCTGTGTTTTCCGGGAGTACAAGTGTATAGTTTAAAATCAATTCCAGAGGCTGGGATATAAAATAAGGTTCTGTTCGGGATTCAACAGAAAAATCAGGGAGATTCAAAATTTGTGAGAAAAAATAAGGGAAAGTGATTATCCAATATTTGTTCTGCATTATCCCGATATGTTCGAGTTTACCGGAGCCCGAGACTTGAAATTTGTTTTCAAGATCAAAGGGGTCCGGAAGCTTGCTATCTATCACTGAATCAACAGTGCCGAATACACCGATGATACTGCGAATAAGATCCATTCTCCATTGTTTTGGTGTATAGTAGAGTCTATATTTAGCGGATATACCCGAGAATCCATCGGCCTCTACGGTAAATTTGACAGATTTATCCTTCAAGTTAAGAATAGCGCTGGTAGAGACAATGGAAGAACTATCTCCTTTTATAGTTATTTCTTTTTCTTCAAAAATATCCTCGGCATGATATCCCGAAAATCTTTTGGTTTTGATTTCCCCTATATCCACGCCAGGGTCTATTATACTACCCCCATTAAGGATCAGTATCTTATGGAAATTGTGGTATCCTGGCAATGAAGTTTCCCGATTCCTCTCATAATTGTATACCAGAACAATCCTGGGATTGGTGGAGCGATATTTTTGTAAAAAAGCTGTGAGAAGGACAGCTTTTTCAGCTTCAGTTGCAACATTAGATTTCAAGGCTTCCTCAAGATCCAGAGGTGTGAAACCTGTAATTTCATAGTCGAGATCAATGAGTTTGATTTTTTTATAAAAATCCAGGAATTTTTCTTCAGCGCTGATCTTCTTAAGGGCTAATTTAAGCGCTTTCTCATACTTGGTTTTCAGTTCCAGATTGAATTCATCCCGGTTTTGATAGGTTGTATATTCCACATAAGGAGAGATTAGATACTTTGGAGGTAGATAAGGATTTCCCCAGTAGTAAGATGTAGTATGTTTTATTTCAGGGAGATTTTGAACCTTAAAGGTATAAAC
>Ga0190349_1000530_pt1 | contig 11280 bp, 8 predicted proteins | sample 48721378_MG_FD_179798 | JGI IMG/M metagenome (GOLD analysis project Ga0190349, IMG submission 179798) | Hydrothermal vent microbial mat bacterial communities from Southern Trench, Guaymas Basin, Mexico - 4872-13-7-8_MG | ecosystem: Environmental > Aquatic > Marine > Hydrothermal vents > Microbial...
GACTTATCCCGGCTCTGACCAGGTGCGGATTCAGTTCAGAACGCCTGTTCGCATTGTAGCCAGGGGGAGGATTTGTACGAAACCGACCTTCCGGGATCTAATGTCGGCCTTGATGCGCCGCATTAGCAGTTTGGCCTATTTCGCTGCAGGAGTGGAAATCGAGGCTGATTTCAAAGGGATTCTCGAGCGCGCCGATGCATTGAACGCCAATGGGGAATTCCACCGCATCCCTGTGCATCGTTACTCCAGCCGCCAAAAATCCGAAATGGCCTTAGACGGTATGCTTGGATTTCTCGACTTACCTGTGCAGGGAAGGGAATTTATCCCCTGGTTGGCTGTGGGGCAGCGTATAGGAGTTGGCAAAAATACGGGAATGGGATTTGGATATTACACACTTGAATGAGGGAATGCAATGGCAGATATTCTGATTACGGCAGTGGGCAATCGCGATCCGAAAGATGAGAAGGGTAACGGGATGAACGGACCGATTTTGACAGCAGTAGAGGCCCTTGCCCCATCGGAAGTATATCTGGTTTTTACTTCGCCTCCAGCTAAAAGTTATACGCAGAACCGGGCCATTGCGACGCAAGATCTCCTTGAGAGGGCGTACAATGTGAAGACACGGATGTTTCCTGTGCATTTACCTGATCCGACCGACTACGATTCAGTCCTGTCAGCTTTTCGACGAATCTGTGATGAAATAAGATCGTCTTTCGAGGAGAAAAGCGTCTCCGTCACTATCTCATCCGGCACACCGGCAATGCAAGCTGCATGGCTGTTGCTGGTCTCTCAGGGAATACTCCCAGCAGTACCTTATTATGTGCCACATCCGGATTTTGTTGAACCAGGTCATGCACCAGTGCGTGAGGTATCCATTGGATTTCTGCAAGAAGATGCGTTGATCAAAACTGCCCGCCTACAATACCGTTCTTTTCAATTTCACGCTGCAGCGCGGGATTTGACAACATTATCGGAGTCTTGTAATCATGCATCAAGGAGAAAAAGCAGCAGTTATTTGGCGCGATTCTGTGAAGCCCTCGGTTTGTGGGATGATTACCGACTTAGGATGGCGGCCGGAAAACTACGGGAGGTATCGAGATGGATAGCAATTGGGAGCGAATTGGAGGCCATTTTGAGACAACTTCTCGAGGGTGGGGAAGGAGAGACACCCCTGATTCTGACTGATCTGTACCATAATGCGTATCGCAGCTATCATCGGGGACAGTACGCCGATTCACTTGCGCGCAGTTTGCGTACCTACGAGGGTGTTCTGCGATTATACTTGAGAATGCAATATGGTATGCCAGTGCGGCTTAAGGAGATAGATGGCGAGAAACGGAAAGAAATAGTCAAGTTTTTTGATCAGTCTGGTATAAGGCTTGATGAAGAAGGTCACCTGATGCGTAGAAATATCCAGCACCTATTAGCCGAATACTTTAAGGATGAGAAATTTATCGATTGGCAAAATGAAATGGATATACTCGCTAACCTTCGTAACCGTAGCATCGTTGCACACGGAACCCAGGAAATCAGGAGTGAGGCTGCCGAAAAGGCGCTGAGAGTTTTAAAAGATATATTAATCTCATGCCGCTGCAATGTCGATGATTACCCAATTGCTTCAGAACGCCTCATGGCGTTGGAAAATGAGCTATTTGCGATGTTATAGCCGCCAGCCATCAAACCCTTCAGAATCAAGGGGGCGGAAGCGATTGTGTGATTGTGTTTAATTACTAAAGCAATTTATTCTATTGGGAAGCTTATACCTATTATATTTCTCATATAGGACACGGACATACACCCGTATTTTCCACCCACCCGGGTGTGGAACGGGACTCCAACTTGGATTCGCTCCTCGGATATAAAACACCACACGGGCTTCTCTTCCATTATTACATACTTTCCGAGATCGAAGGCCGAAGGATTAATTCCTTTCTCAACTAATCTCCTACCCAAACTTTACCATCAACCTATTCAAGTGATTCACATCCCCCTGGGGTCTCAAGCTGAATGGCATCATCTCAGAATTCACCACAGAATGCAAAAATACCCCTGCATTGGGGGTATTCTGCATATAAAATTCATTTCAGGTACTCCGAGTCCAGATATGATCATTCTTTCCGTACCACATCTCTCCTTGAGCTTATTTCACCATCACCATCTTCCCTCTCGCCGTGAATGTACCCGCTTTCAACCGATACAGATAGACGCCCGATGCCAGATCTGATCTGTTGAAGGTCACTCTATGATATCCTGCATCTCTCCATCCGTCCATAAGAGTGGCTACCAATCGACCGGAAATGTCATAGACCGCGAAATGGACTTTAGCTGCTTCGGGTAAACCCATGTCAAAGTTGGTTACGGGATTAAAGGGATTGGGGTAGGCGCCTGAGAGAGCGAATTCTTCGGGCAGAGATCTGGCGTTCAATCCCTCTTCCGGGAAAAGTTCGCCTTCGCAGAACCAGCCTTGCAGACCGTCCCCATCACCAGTCCCAGATTTGGTGAATAGGAAGTTGTCGGTCCACCAGATCTCGAAAGGATAAAAGCCCGTATAGGCGTTATACAGGTAATTCCCTACCGGTGCGCCAGCGGGGACAGTCTGCGTGCGATCCCGGTTGATGCTCGCTCCACCAGCCAAGGTCAGGTTAACAGGCCCCAAAAGAGGACCGTACTGGGTTCCGTTCGGAAGCGTAGCAAGGGTCCAGATCTCGAAATTCACGGTGAATGAGGCCGTATTTTCGGCAGCGATGTTGAAATCGAAGGAATCCCCACCAGGAGGGATGACGATTGGTGTATTATAGGGTGTCAAAGTCACTATAACCGGGCCATTACCACCTCTGCCTTGGAGCGAAACACAGACCGTAGAATCGTTGTTCAAAATGGTCAGAATTTCATCATAGACTAAGATGCTATCCGGGGTGAACGAGACTGCAAGCGTCAGAGTGTCAAAAGGCTCAACCTGATTGTTCACAGGATTGAAGTCTGTGATGAAGCAAGGATCACTGGTGAAGATGCTATCCAGAATCAGTGTGTCACCACCGATATTGGTGATGTACAGCGGCAGGTCTGCTTGTTGATTAAGCTGTACTGGACCGAAATCCAGCGGACTTGGGAAAACGACGATACTGGGTAAATCCGGCTGGTGGAAATAGAACGCACCGATATCCGCGATGGTATTGTCGGGATCCCGTGGATATGACGGATCGCCAGCGTCTATACAGGGAGAATCCTCGGTCAGGTAGAACGCAGAATCTCCTGTAGTCGTGTAAAAAACTGGATCCAGGAGAATGTTGAAGAAGGCATCACAGGGATCGCCATTTGCATTGATCGTATCAATGACACCTAAACCAGAAGGCACTGCACCGAGGAAATTCCCGTTCTGGTTGTCCCAGAAATCCCCGTAGGTAACGGACGTTGTCGAGGAGCTGGTGAAGTAAATTCCTCCGTAACCTGTATTTCCCTCGATGATGGTATTTACAATGGTTGCACTGGAACCGTTAAGGCGAATCCCGCCACCCAGTGTATCGGCTGCATTTCCGCTGATGGTGCAATGTTCTATGAGCGGGCTGGCTGTAGCGCAGTGTAGACCGCCCCCCCAACCGGATGAGTTTCCCGTGATAACACAGTGACTGATAGTAGGATTGGATTCATTATAGCAGGCGATCCCACCGCCTGTGCCCCCAACGGTGGAATTATTCCTGATCGTACAATGGCTGATCACCGGATTGGAGGAGCTGTCACAATAGATACCACCACCTCGGTAATCGGGCCCAGTACCTATAGCACGACCGTATTCAATGATACAGTAGGACAGATGGCTGCTGTCTGGAGCATTGATGAAGCGGATGCCGTGCCAACCAGGATCCGGATTTGTTGCAGTGAACAGGATGGAATCGCTCTCACTACCCACTGCTTCCAGGTATCCATAAACATAGAACTTATAATGTCCCTGGAAGATGACTTCGACGCCTGGTTCGATGATGAGTGTAGAATCCTCCGGGATCCAGACCTCGCCAATGATATTATATGGACTGCTATCAGAAATCCATATACCAAAGACAGGACCGGAGATGCCCTCAGGACCTGGGAGTGGTGACCAGAAGTGCATGAATCCAGTGGAGGTTGTATATGCTGCACTATCGGTTTCTCCAACGACGTATTGCCCCAGACATTGTTGTGCATTGTACTGGGCGGACTGGCTGTTGCCGCCCATATTGCTGTTGATGAGGATTATATTTTCGAACTCAGCAAAGGCGAGCATTGAATATAGCAAAATACAAAGCGTAACTGCTCCGATGAGTACTGAGCCTAATTTTATTCGTTTCGAGTACATGAGACCTCCCGTAAATGAATCGATCACTCACCTAATCTAGTAAACAATATTAGACTATTTCTGCTCTGGACTCGACTCCTCAACAAGGGATTCTGCGGGTTTTGGCAGTTCGTTTTCGGAGATAATCGGTGGTCTTTCTTCTTTTCCTTTAATGATGCCAATTGCCATCCAGTCGAACGTAGCGTAGCTGCTTCCGTCCATCAACTCACCAACTGTAAAACCACTATTCGATTTGGAAGAAACATACAAACCATTGCAGTTGTCAGTCGGTGTTAGGATTACCTTTACTGGTTGATCCAACGATAAAGCACGACTGAAAACATCGTCGAACTGTACGGATGCACGACCACCATTTAGTTGTGAACTGCCAGCAATGCAGATAGAATGATCGGGGGAGGAAACGGAAGGAAGCATTGATACTTGTCCGCCATCAATTAATGTGGTAAGCCAATCATAGGTACTAACTCCTCTACCTTGAATATATAATGCGTAACCGCTGTTATTGAAGGACCATAATCCTCCCACATAATTGGCTGATGAGGGATTGCTGCTCGTTGCTTGAAAGGCTCTTCCTGAACTGTTATTATGAGTGTCAAGGGTAGGATTACTGTAACCGCTACTGCTTGAATAAGCATAAACTCCCCTCCCAGTGGAAGACTGACCATAGAGTGCAGTACCTGAAGAAGAGTTGCCTGCCCACACTGTTGGATAACTGGAGCTACTGTTATTCGCCTGCACAGCATTATCATTTCCAGTATTCAAATAGATTTCAGCTGCTCCGATATGGTCACTGACGTATAGATCATCATCTGCATAGATATCATCGTCAGAGGCAATGTCGCCAGCCCCGTATGAAGATGATGGGCTACCCGTCTTTACCCATCCAGCGCTACTGGCATTGAGGAGATAACAATCCACGTTAACAAAGCTTGCATTGCCGCCCGTTACCTCCCCAGAAGCATGCACATATCCTGTTACATTTAGGTTATTTGCGTAGTTCGAAGAACCGTTCAGGTTAGTTATACCATTCATGGTAGTTGTACCCGTGAAAGTTTTATTACCACCGATCGTCTGGTTTGACGTTATATCTACATACCCGGTATGTGTGTGATCACTCCGAGCGGCCATATTCGCTGAGCCTGTTCCGCCAAAATATACGTCTAGATTATTATCGGATACCAGTAAACCAGTACCTGCAATATCTGCTGTAAGAACCGAGACAGCATCTTCATATAGGAATATCCCGTCACCCTGACCTACGTGAACCGTTACATCTCCTGATTCGCCCCCTCCCCATAATCCATTACCTGCAATGACACTAGTGATATCACCAAGCTCCTCGGGTATGGCCCCATCCAAATCAACCAAGGCGCCCTCAACATTAGTAGAAGCGCTATGCGTTAGTCCTCCAACAATCGGGACATCTGTACCGCTCACTTGATTAGTTCCCGTTCCCCAGTTTATTTTGGTCTCATCTACTGCATCATTGTCTAATTCACTGCTCGATATGGTCGTGCCTAAAACAGCAGAAACCTGGTCCCCAGTAGTGTCGATTCCTACACCTGGTATGACATAGAGCGTTACATCTGATGAATCACCGCCACCGCCTAATCCATCTCCCGCATTAACGGCCGTAATATCGCCTGTGCCAAGTGCAAATCCCAAATCATTTTCCATAATTGTGTAATCCTTTATATCACCACCTGTGACGGTGCCATCCAATATTTTTGTCGAATCCACAGCATCATCCGCCAATTCAAGGTTGCCGACGGATCCCGGAGCGATAGAAATATTCAGGGCAACACCTGCCGTATCCGCGCGTCCCGCTTCTTCCGCCCATAGAGTTACCATGCTGTGAGTAATTCTCTGCCGGGGTGTTAATGTCTCACCGGCAACTGTGATTTCCATCCAGTATTCGCTCTGTCTGAAGTCCAAGGTATCAAACGGAGTAGTCGCGCCCAAATTCACACTGTAAATTCCGCTATCAACTTGAACGCTAGAGTGTGTCTCTTCCCAAACGGGACTTCCTCCAGATTCTAGCGTGTAGATTGAAAAGATGAATTCATAAGCGCCATGAGCTACTTGACCGTCCTCCTCCAAAATACCCTGGAAATTGACCAGTTCATCACCATGAACGGTTGAAGGGAGTACTACCAGTACAATGAAAAGTAGTACAAGTAACGATAGAGATTTTTGGAAAGAATTCATGATACCCTCCTTTTACTTGATTGTGGATACCTTCTATGTTGACGTCTCTCATAGTCATATATCATAAGAGCACCTATTCATCATTAAAAAAATCGAGTTCATGTAACTCTCCTTATCTAAAATATAAATCCACTAAATACAAAAGGCGCAATCAAACACATCTCACTAACGAGATGGATTCGACTGTGCCTTCGACTTGTAAGCCCTAGTCTTACACGACAAGGCAATCCGACTCAACAATTCGAACTCCTTTTCTTAGGAAATATTTATTACCTATGAAGGGATCCGAGATTATACAATCAGTTAATGCATGATCAATCGATAAAGCCGCGTTTTCAGGAAAGCTAGGCGGAGAAGCGAAGGTCCTTTAACACATCTGAATGGCTTGAGGATCAAGGCACATATAGGAAAGTGGGCTGAAGTCAGGTGGGCAGGACGATAGGAATGTGATCATTTAAGCGTGGAAGCAGCGCCAAAACCTCAAGCGCGTGTTTTAGTTAATTTTTGGTAAGTATACAAATTTAATTATCGAAAGTCAAGATTTTTTTTGGTTGAACCCTTAAAATTTTTCAATTGATATTAAATTAGAGAAGGAATATGCTTCCGAATAGTATTCCTATTTCGTGAAAATGGAACCGTGATATTATATCAATCTCGCTCTTTTCATATATAGGTATAGGGGTCCATCCGCATTTTCCACTCCCCGGGGTGTGGAACGGGACTCCCGACCTGGATTCGCTTCGATCAATTAGAAGATATCCCCACCCCCTTTTCCTGCGAAATAATAAAAGCATATCCGAGTGCGGAAGCTGAAGGATCATACCCTTTTCACAATCGACCCCCTGCCTGAATTTTGACCTTTTGACTTTTCCCGATTTGACACCCCCTGGGTCTGCCTAAAAAAGAAACAATCTCTTCCAAGAGCAGCTCATGAGGGTCTTAAGACTTCCGAGCCATGCTCCAGGCGATTGAGGTGGGGGAAATGATGAACTGATACTCAGTCCAAAAAAGAGGCAGTTTTGGGTCTATCCCTCAGCCGCCTTTTTTGTTACCGGAAGTACTTCAAATCAGCTCGAAATTTCGATTGACTACTGCAGTACTACTGCAATAAGTCCGTTTTTAACCATTTTCCCGCACAATCGCACATGACTGGGAGTCATGTGGTCGCTGGTTCAAATCCAGTCGCCCCGACAAGCTTAAATAATGAAATAAGCGGTGATTATTGCACCGCTTAATTTCTCTGCATAAGTCCACAGGTGTCTATAGGTGTCCGCACGTGTACACTTGGTATTGTGTCAAAATGCTGACCCCTGGCTATTCTCGAATTCCGGCAGTTTTTCTATGTAGTTATAGTTCTCAAAATCGTAAAGGAATGAGTTTCGGTCGGCATAATCGTGAGCCCAGACGAGACTAAAGATGATTTTATCGAAGGGTTGGGCAGGAAAACTGCAGTCGAAAACATCCTTCAAGTCATTACACAACCGGGCGAGTTTTGGCGGCCCCGGATGGGATGATTGCTATTCTTTTGAAGGCGGGTACCATAATAGGCGTCCGTCTTTTTATTTGACCGACCCAAAAATTTGGCAACTATTCTATCAAAATCGACAGGATAACATTAAGGCCTGCGCGATTATTGGTGATCTTGCCCCAGCCAAACCTGCAGATCGAAATGGAAAGAACACGGTTAGAAGAATCCAAACGTTCGGTCAATGCAAACATCCAATTCTCCCTGTATGCCAATCCATCACCGACACCTTTGAGATGCGATTTCCAAGAAATAAATCCTTGATATCGAAGTTCAATTTCGTTATCTTAAAAGTAGCAAAATTGCTACGGTAGATTATGAACAGGAAAACTTCCATTAAAAACAGTCCGGACCAACTTGAAACCATTCTGAATAGCATCGGTGATGGGGTTTTTACCGTTGACGAGGAATGGACGATCACTTTTTTCAACCGGGCGGCTGAGAAGATCACCGGTGTGCCTCGCCAGGAGGCTGTCGGGAGTCGGTGTTGCGACGTTTTCCGCGCCAGCATTTGCGAAACCGATTGCGCACTCAGGCACACGATAGACACCGGTAAACCGGTCATTAACCGGGCGGTCTATATCATCAATTCTGATGGTAAACGGATTCCCATTAGTATTTCGACATCACTACTGCGCGATGGCAACGGCAAGATCATCGGCGGCGTTGAGACTTTTCGGGACTTGAGCCGGGTGGAACGCTTGCGCAAAGAACTTGAGAAGAGTTACACGTTCGAAGACATCGTCAGTAAAAGCGCCGCGATGCTGAAGATCTTCAATATCCTGCCGGCGATCGCCAACAGCGACAGTACAGTGTTAATTGAAGGGGCAAGCGGCACCGGCAAAGAACTCATCGCCCGAGCCATTCACAACCTGAGTCCCCGCAAGAAAAGGCCCCTGATTGCCGTCAACTGCGGTGCCCTGCCCGATACTTTGCTTGAATCCGAGCTATTTGGATATAAAGCCGGCGCCTTCACGGACGCCAAAAAGGATAAACCCGGCCGATTTGTATTGGCCAACGGTGGAACGATCTTCCTCGACGAAATTGGTGATATTTCCCCGGCGCTTCAGGTCAGATTGCTGCGCGTACTGCAGGAAAAGGCAGTGGAACCTCTGGGTGGAGTGGGTTCCGTTAAGATTGATGTGCGCGTTCTGGCCGCCACCAATCGCGACCTTTCAAAGCTGGTTGATGAAGGTAAATTCCGTCAGGATCTTTTTTATAGAATCAACATCATCCGTTTGGTGATGCCGCCTTTGGTGGAGCGCAAAGAGGATATCCCCATCCTCGTGGAACACTTCATCGGCAAACTAAATCAAATTTACGGGAAGGATATTAACGGCGTTTCACCCGAAACCCTGAGAATTTTGATGAAGCATGACTTCCCCGGCAACATAAGGGAACTGGAAAACATTCTGGAACACGCCTTTGTCCTCTGTGAAGGAGGCATTATTTTGCCGGATCACCTCCCCGATAATTTATCCTCAAAGTCAAGTGCAATACAAGCCGATTCAGCATCCACGCTGAACGACCTCGAAGCTCAATTTCTGCTGGCGGCCTTGAAACGCAATGCCTGGAATCGCCAGGCAACCGCCGAAGAATTGGGCATTCACAAAACCACCCTTTATCGCAAAATCCACAAACTGAACCTCAATCTTCCCGACCGCGACGGCCGCAGCAAAGGGCTTAGCGAAGAGTAGCGTAATTGCATCATTAGGATTCCACATTGTTGCAATATTGATACTGTAACGCTGAGCCGCCCCGCCCTCAAATAGCACCACCAAGTTCCTAAATACTTAGTTTATAGTCTAATAGCGCTTCGCATTCTACGGCACTTTTTTCGGCATGAGAATTGTATCATCCCATTAAGCAAGTATGAGGACTGCAAAAATGCGCCTTGCAATTCCCGTCTGGGATGGCAGAATATCACCGGTTTTAGACGTCGCACGGGAAGTGCTCTTCGTGGACCTGGAACAGGGGAAAATCCAAAATCGCAACACGGTCTATCTGGGAAACAAAACTCCAACCGAACGCGCTGAAATATTCAAAGAAAATGGGGTTACTGAAGTCCTCTGCGGAGCTGTTTCAGAGTATTTCTTCAGAGCCATCAACAACCAAGGCATTGATGTAGTTCCGTGGGTTACGGGAAGAGTAGAAGATATTTTGAATGCTTTTGCTTCCGGGCACATTACTGATCCCTGTTTCAGGATGCCCGGATGTCATCGTCATGGTCAACGAGCGTGTTTCAGACGGAAAAAAAGAGGACTCAGATAAAAACTAACGAGGGTAAAAGGATGAAAGTCGTCGTAACTGCCACGGGAACCACACTGGAATCAGAAATTGATCCTCGTTTCGGTCGAGCGAGATATTTTTTACTGGTCAATTCCGAGACGAATGAGATCACGGTACTCGATAATCAGCAAAACCAGCAGGCTGCAGGCGGAGCGGGCATCCAGGCTGCTGAAATGATCGCCAATGCCGGTGCTGAAGTACTATTGACCGGCCACTGCGGCCCCAAGGCTTTCCGAGCGCTGCAGGCTGCGGGGGTTAAAATCGCGCACGGAATCAGCGGCACAGTTAAGAGTGCAATGGAGAGTTTTAATAAAGGCGAATATCAGTTCGCCAATTCAGCCGATGTGGAAAGCCATTGGTAGAAACGGAAGAAATCCCAATCGAAAATAGCGAAAGGAGAAGAAATGCCGCGTGGAGACAGAACAGGTCCAATGGGCGCCGGTCCCATGACAGGTAGAGCAGCGGGATACTGCGCCGGATATGGAGTTCCGGGGTACATGAATCCGATACCAGGAGGAGGATTTGGCTACGGTCGGGGCTTCGGATATGGTTTCCGTGGAGCGGGACGCGGAGGACTCCCCTGGGGCGGCGGTCGAGGCCGCGTTTGGGGCGGAGGCCGTGGATATGGCTGGGGATATGCCCCGTTTGTTCCAGTTCCTTATCCCCCCCCTCCGGAACTAACCAAGGATCAGGAAATCGCCGAATTAAAGACGCAGGCGGACTACTTCAAAGGCGCCCTGGAGGAGATCAACAATCGCCTTGATGAGTTGTCAAAAACCGAGGACAAAAAATAGTCGAGCGCATTGCGGGCCAAACCGACCTGCGCTCTTATAACTGAATAACTGAGAGAATAACAATGCCTCAAGGCAATATGAGAAATCCCTCCGGTGGCGGAGGGAGAGGACAAGGCGGGGGGCGAGGAATGGGG
>Ga0190349_1000531_pt1 | contig 11280 bp, 13 predicted proteins | sample 48721378_MG_FD_179798 | JGI IMG/M metagenome (GOLD analysis project Ga0190349, IMG submission 179798) | Hydrothermal vent microbial mat bacterial communities from Southern Trench, Guaymas Basin, Mexico - 4872-13-7-8_MG | ecosystem: Environmental > Aquatic > Marine > Hydrothermal vents >...
AAACGAGGAGCAAGAAAAAAGTTTCCTGAAGAATCTAGTTGAGAATGCCCCTCCGGCAGGAATGAGCCTTCTTATTGAGATTTTATTACTAACGAACAACAACTTTGGCTTACAATTAGCTTCCTCTCAACTGGAACACATACTCAAAGCAAATCCGTTTGATAATAGTTGGCGAGATGAATTTTTTATTTACAAAGAAAAATATCTGAAAGCATTAACTCTTGCTGGTCGAGAAGACATGAAAGAACTCCTTCTCCTGAAAATGCAAGATTACAAAGAACCAAAGGTACCTACAATTGATGTTCTTGAGAGTAGTAAAAACTTCATTCAGCGAAACCCTATCTTTCGCTATCTTTTTAGAATTCTACTCTATTTACTCTTGGCATTCCTCTTCGGACTTTTCTATAAACTCCTTGACTAAATGCTCCAACTAAAAAGTCTTATAAATTAGCTATTTCTATTTTTCTTTGATTTACGATGGGGCTCCTTCCGGATCTAATAGTAAAGAATGCTAAAATCGTCACAATGAATAAAGACCAACCCGAAGCAGAAGCCTTCTGTGTGTGGGGTGGAAGAATCATCGCTATTGGTTCCAACGAGACAATTTCCAAAGAATTTCCAAAAGCAAAAAAAGTCCTCGAGTTAGAAGGGCAGTTTATTTGTCCGGGTTTTAATGATACACATACCCACTTGCTTGCCTATGCTGTAAAATTGAAGGACATTCATTTGGAATCAGTCCAGTCAGTTCAAGAAGCATTGGAATTGGTTGAAAAACGAGTGAACGAAACACCAAAAGGAGCCTGGCTTTTTGGCGAAGGATGGGATGAAAGTAATTGGAAAGAAAAGAGATATTTAACCCTTGAAGAGCTAGATCGTGTTGCGCCAGAGCACCCTTGTTATATTCGAAGAGTTTGTGGCCATCTCGTTGCTGTAAATACCCTTGCCCTAAAAGAATTGGGCATTTCATTTGACGACCCTGATTTAGAACTTGACCCTAAGACTGGTAAACCCACGGGAATACTCTATGATGAATTAATAAATAGGCTTTCCAAACATCCCAAATTACAACGCTCAGAAAAAGCATACCTTGAAGCTGTGAAAACCGCTTGCGAATATGCGCATGCATTAGGAGTAACATCTGTTACTGATAATTTAAGCCTTATTAGTTTTAAAGCCTATCAAGCTGCCAAACGGAATGGGAGCTTAAAACTGAGAGTTGCTATGAACATCCCACGAAAGCACTTCCCGACCTTTCTAGAACTTGGATTTTGCACCGGTTTGGGGGATGAATTTTTACGCCTTGAAGGTGTGAAAATTTTTACCGACGGTTCGCTTGGCTCCAGAACCGCAGCACTTTCAGAAGAGTATTTTGATTCTCCAACCACCGGCGAAATGTATATCACAGAAGCTGAATTCCAGGATCTTTTAGAGAAGGCAATGTCACATGGTTGGCAGACGGCCACTCACGCAATAGGTGACAGGGCAATTGAATTTATCCTTCAAGCATTCGAACGATTTAATAATGCCGAGGCTGTTCGAAAAGGTCGCCACAGGATTGAGCATGCAGAATACCTCACAGATGAGCAACTTACGCGAGCTAACAAACTTGGATTGATTCTCTCGATGCAACCGAATTTTCCCGGCAGGTGGGGGAAACCAGGACAGTTATATGAGCAACGATTAGGACCCGAGAGATATAAATTACTTAATAATTTCAACAAGATCTTTAAAACCAACGCACTTGTTTCTTTTGGCTCGGACAATATGCCCATGTCCCCCCTTTTTGGCATATGGTCGATTGTCACACATCCACTTGAAGACATCCGCGTAAGTCTCGATGAAGCCCTTTACCACTACACACTTGCAGGCGCTTACACAACTTTTGAAGAAAATATCAAAGGTTCACTCGAGGTTGGTAAAGTAGCAGATTTTGTGATATTAGATAAGGATCTTTATAGTATCAAACCAGAAACCATTAAAGATGTTCAAGTGCTGGCAACATTCATCAATGGCGAATTAGTTTACTCGAAACAGGGTTTTTTAACATGAATTTTTCAAGCTGTTAAAGGTTCATCTTTTTCAAGAGAGGAATCCTTTTCTTCGAAGGTAGTTAATGAGAGTTCCTTCGAAACCCTTTTACTGATATAATGAGCCAAAATTCCACCAAGATTTCCGGTAAATAATGCTAAGAGAGAGACGAAAATTGTAGGGAGCAGTTCTAATTGAAAGATGAAAAGTAACACTAACAAATTACCAGTGAAATTTGCAATTGCCCCTTCTGTTATCGAGCATGCAAGGGTTTGGTTCTGTCTTCTAAAAAGAAGATCAATAAGGTCCACAATTATTCCTGGAAGTGAATAAGTGATAAGAGTAAAAATACCATGCGAACCAAAGGGGAGGATCATCACAACCAGTGCTTGGGTAATCCCAAACATTGTCCCGGAACCGAGCTTAGGTGAAAGCCTTTTGGTGAGCACCAACCAGATAAAATAAAAGCCACCAGCAATTGCTCCGCCAGGAATTGCTAATGGAACTGTTATTAAAGAAACAATTGGACGAACAATTTGCTTGGTTCCTAAACCGAGAGCAGCCATTACTGCAATTATTATTAAATCAGTCGTACTAAATCGTTTCAATAATAACCAGCCTCAAATTTCTTTCAATCTAAAATTTTTAAGGTTGTAACATACTTTACACAATATTGAGCATTGTATTCTCCCGAAAATCTTTGAGGAATGATGAGTCGCAGAGGGCCATTCCCACCTTTTGCGCCACTTTTAAGGCGTTCACCATTCCGCAGGTAGGCGAGGATGATGTCACGAGTAGCATTACATTCTGCTAATGTTAATGTATAGGAGTAATTATCAACAGCAACGACCTTCACGCGGGTGCTTCCCTCAGTTAGATTGAGCTTTTCGGTGAGCAAATAAAAGACAGAGACACCGGTATAATTTGCAGTGAAAGTTGGTGTTCCTTGTAACAAATATTCACGAGTAATATTTGGCATGGCCATTAACTCTTCAATGGTATAACGCACCTCACCGATTGGCAAACCTATAACAGTTAAAAAGCCTTCTTCGCCTGATTGAAGTTTTTTCCAGCCTGTGAAATAAACTGTTGTCAAGGCAGATGCAAACAAAACATTAATGCTAATAACCAGTACTAAAACATGTTTCTTATTCATGGTCCTCACTCTCTTGTTTCAAAGAAAATTTCAGCTCGACATTTTTTAGACGTTTTTCTTCAATCTTCAATGTTTTAAGAATGGCTGTAACCACCCCAGTAATGACATCTTGAACAAATAATTTACATTGTACAGGTTCCCCATTCACCGTCAATTCAAAGAATGCTCCCTCTTGTCCATAAAGATCACAATCAGTTATCTCCCTCCTTCCAGCGGTAACCTCTTTGTAAAAGGCATAACAATTACTATAGCCACAATGGTAGCAGTTGAGGTTTGGCGTGAGCGGCAATGCCTTTTTAATGACAACTTCTGCAAGTTCATCGAAGGGAACATAGCGTCGATCTTTACTTTTTATTGAAAATTCAGGGATAGAGGAAATGGCAACAGTATAATCTGTTGTCACACTTTCCTCCTGCCCCTGTTCTTTTAGTAAAGCTATTTGGGGAAAACCAATCAAATCCTTGGGAAAGGCCTCTATAAGTACGACATCTAATTCTTGACCAAACTGTTTTAGTGCTCGCCGTAATGTTCGTGGCTCATTTTCAAAATAAACCGTTTCAATAGATGATTTGAAGAGCGTTTTATCCGGCCCACTCTTTCGGTGGCGGATGACATCATAATGTTCATTGTTAACATCAACACTGACCTCTTTGAAAGCGACTTTTACTGTTCCTACTCGATAATTTTTTTCTCTTAATTTCGGAACAAGAGCTTCAATGGTAGTTGTTTTGCCGGCTTTTTTCACGCCAGTAATTCCGATGAATCTCGTTGCTGTCATTTTTTCTAACCTCATAATTTTTATTTCAACCAAAATCCAGCAAAAAACTGGACAATTTCTATTCGATAAAGATAACACATCCCAGCAGTTATTGCAAGGATGCCAATACTTGTAAGAGCATCGACAAGTCCAAACCTGACCTTTCTATAAAAGGTTCGTTTTCGTTTTGTATTAAAGCCTCTCGAGTCAAGAGCAATCGCTTGATAGCGAGACTTTTCAATGAAATTTACTAGGATCGCAGCCGCAAGAATTCTGAAGCATTTGAGCCGGGAAATGAAGGAGCCGTAGTTTACGCTTATTCCCCGTGCTTCTAAGGCCATTTGTGTTTCAGTTGTCTCTGTTACCACCATCGGCAAAAAATAAATTACAAGCCCCGTAGTAAAGGCAAGTTCAAACGGCACGCCAATTTTTGTCAAGGATTGGAGATAATCATTCGAATTTGTTGTTAAACTAAATAAACAAGAGGTAATCGCTAAATTAATGATCCGGAATGAAGCATTTGAAGCAACAATTAACGACTCTTTATTTATCAAAATGAAATGTCGTTTTAATCGCAAAAAGTCAGCTAAGAAACCAAAATCAGAATAAATGGTTATCGTATTTGTTGCCGTTCCAGTACTGAAAGCCAATTGGATAATAAACAAAGTTGGAATGAGCCAAAGCGTAGGTTTGATATACTTTAACAATTTTCGCAACTCAACTCGGCTCAATAAACTAATAATAAAAAGAAAACCAAAAGAGCAGGTCATAAATAGAAGATCATTTATCATAAAGAGTAAGAAGGAAAGAAGGAGCAGGAATAAGAGCTTAGTTCGGGGGTCCAATGAAAAAATTGTTTTCTCAGGACGCATCCTTGAAGATTGTACAAACGCCATCGTTCCTCGACTTCCTTCTTGTGATTTAGAGAAAAGAGAGAAAAAGTTTTTCCCTCTTACGCAAAGATTATTTCTGTGACACTTTTAACACAGCGTTGTCCATTGAAGTCCGTAGGATTTTTTGCCGGGACAATGAGCCATAAATAACCATTACCACCTTCAAGATAGGAAGTCAAATATTGACCCTCTTTCATGTAAGCGATGATGTACGTATCATTATTTAGGACTTCTGAGAGATTAAATGTCCAACTATACCCATCCCATGCACTGAAAGTGACATTCTTTGCGGAGGGATCAACATCAATGACTTCTGTGAATAAATAGGAAAGCTGTACTCCTTTAAAGAGTGCATCATAGTTTGTTTTTGCTTTGATAGTATAAACTTGCTCATAGAAGGGGAGGGAAAGCATGGTTTGCATTGTGATATTTATTTCTCCACCAACAATATTTCCACTGACTTTGAAGGACCATGTTGGATTTGGGTAACTTAAGCTATTGTTCCTTACGCCAACCCAAATTCCTACGCCCGTTCCTGTTAGAATCACCACACTAAAGATAATGACCAAAACCAATCTGGTTACTTTAATCGATTTCTCACTCATTCTTTTCACCATAATATTTCCTGTTTGTTCTGGGAGAGCCGTTATGAATAATCATACAAGTCGTTATAAACTTTTCTTTCAACTAAGAGAAAAAGAGAAAAAGAGCATAGTAATAACTTATATACCTCAGAAGAAGAATTTATTATCACAAAGAAAGAAGAATATCATAAACAGCCAAACGGAGTAGTTGGAAAAAGTGATAAAGAGAATAATAATCTTAAAAGACAAAAAGCCACTGATAAATCGCAATTATGAGTCCATTTCCAAGCCCGGAGAAGGATTAGGAAGTTTTCAAACAATAGTTGACAACCTAATTGCAAAAGTATTACCAGGGCAACGCATTGAAGAAATTTCCGGCGAGCATAAGTTGGCATACGAACTAGATAAATCAATTCTTTTTCTAGTGGCAGCTGATAAAAATGAAGTAGCGTTGCTGGAGATATTTCTCCCGGAATTAAAGAACCTCTTTTATGCTGTTTTTCCGAGAGACTACGTTTTAGGATGGGAAGGAGAAGACACCTCAATTTTCAAGGGCTTTGAAGCGAAATTAGATCAGTTACGAAGTGCTTTTGAGAATAGAATTATGACGAAAGCGGGGAGTCGACGAGTTCTTGACACCCTGAGTGTGATGGAGCTCCCACAAAGACTCCAAAAAACAGCTTATGCCATTTTAGACAAGAAAATTGCTTCATTCGAAGAAATTATCTCACTCACAAATGTATCACCCCAAGAAGCAGTAGCAAACATTCAAGAAATTCTAAATGCCGGTTTTCTTTATACCACAAAAGTTGGAAATAAAGTCTATTATTCTGTCAAAGCTTTTGGCGAAGCAAAACCAATTTCGACTGCCGCACCTAGTGCACCTCTTGCTGCTTCGATAACAACTCCAGCAACAAAAACTGCGGAAACCTCAACATTACAACCCGAACAACGCAAAGGTTTAGCAATAAAACGAGACATCCATAAAGGAAACATGCCCTTTTTCATTAAACAATTTAAAAAAGATCTGGATAAAGTCTTCAATGCAATTATTAATCGCAAACCAGTTTTAGTGATCATTAACCCTGAGACAGATAAGAATCAAGTATTATTAAACATGGTACTCGATACCTTACAGTGTTTCGCCCCTGAACGTGAATTGCGAATCATCAATTATGCCAAAGAATTCATTCATCCGCGGGAAGCTGACATTATTCGTATTGAAAGCAATTTAACCCAGTATTATACTAATGAGGTTATTTTAGACCTTGATCATAAAAAGATACTGCACGGTGAAAACGCAGTTTATCTTGCAGACTTGATAAAAGAAATGACCAAAATGAAACATGACGAATGTGTCTCTCTTCTTTTAAATCGAGTAACCTTGATTGAAAAACTGGCAAAAGATTGGGCGAAAATCAAGAAATTGAACCTCCCGCCAGAAGAATTTATCACAAATGTTCGAGCAAAATACAATCCGGCAATTATCCAAGTTATGGACAATGTTGCTGAGAATGTTTTCATGCAAGAATAGAATGTGTAATTCTTTTCTTTTTTTTTACTTAATATGGCAAACCAAGGTAACAATCGAAAGCTTTTTCACAGTAAAATTATTTACCTTTTAGTGAGGTGTTAATTATTTATGAGTGACATTTCTGAAATACTCTCTGCTCTGAAAAGAGGAGGAATGACCATTGAAGATATCATCGCAGAACTCGCAGAAACACTAAAATCTTCAAAGGTTAATTTGGAAGGGCTAATTCAACCATTACAAGAATTACAGGAAATTGAGCGGAAACAAAGCACTGAAATTGCTAATTTTGAATCCAACAATTTAACGTTGTCACAAGAGATAACTTCTCTAAAAGAAGAAAAAAGCAAAAATGAAGACGTGTTAAGAGAAACACAAGAAAAGTTCACCGAGAAAACAAATGATCGAACGAAATTAGAGAGTAGAAAACGAGAGTTGACAAGTGAATTATCTGCTATTGAAAAGAACCTGGAAGCAGCCAAAAAAGAGCTTGAAACGGAAACAGAAACAAATCAAAAATTACAAGCTGAAATAAAAAACATCGTAGAAACAACTGAGCAGAAGATTAACGAAATTGAACAACAAGCTGAAAAAGAACGGGATGTTATCCGGAAATCCAAAGGAGAACGTATGGCGCTGGAATTTTTGATCAAGAAAAATTATATTGAATTTAATGAAATTAAAATTATTAATGCTTTAGAAGGGAGAAAGAATACGGATCTTTCGACCATTGCAAAAGTCACCGGCCTATCAACAGACTTAATTGTAAGCACTTTAAATGGGTTAATGAAAAGAAACCTTTTAACCTTTGACAATTCATCAGGAGCAATAACCCTTACTGGGAGTTTGAAAATCTAGGAGGGATGAAATAAGATGACTGATTTTGTAAGCCTCAAAAGAAACTTAATTGCTGAAAAAGAACGCCTTGAACATTTAAATACAAACTTAAAACAGAAATTTGAAGGTATTGTCAAAGAAATTGCTTCAGCTATCGACTATTTAGACAAAACAGAAGAGCATTTCAAGAAATTGGAGAAAAATCTCACTAATCGGAAGAATGATGAGCTTCAACTAGAAGAGGAGAAAAAAGGGCTCCTCCGAGAGATTGAATCATTAAAAGAGCAAATAGATCGAATTAATCTCTCTATCAATGATGAAGATGAGAAAATACAAAAATTAACCGAAGAAACAGAACAATTAGCAAAAACTCTCGACAATAAAAAGAGTGAATTATCCTCACTAGAACAGCAAATTCAAACCATAAAAGACAGCACAAAAACAAAACTCCAAGAAAAAGAAGAGGTTAAGAATCGTATGAACAATCGAATTCAAGATGCTCAAAAGACTCTGCAACAATTACTCGAGGAAAAAGAGCAAGATACAAAGATTAGCCCGGTACTTGACTTTCTCCTAAAAGAGGTACGAATAGACATCCCTGAAGTGGACATCCTTGCAACGTTAGCCTACCGTAATCAAGCAATGGGATTAGAAGAACTAAAGAAAGCTGTTTCAAAAACGCCGCCGGTCATCATCTTAAAAGCCATCCGGAATTTGGACAGTAAAGGTATAGTGAAATATGACGAGCGACTTGACACGATTGAAATCACTGCCGATCTCGTATAAGTAATGTTGAGCTATCTTAAAAAGTAAAAAGATAAAAAAGGAGAAGAATGTCCCTTAAGATGGATTTATTAACAGTAATTCCAATAAGGGTTCATAGAGCAACAATTAATGACAGAAGGTTATATGCTTTTGTTATAACCGAAAGAAAACAAACTCTGAAAAAGGCTAAGAAATGAGGACGAGACAATTGAGCTTTTTAGCAAGACTCTTTAGACAACGAAAACAATTTAAAATTGCTGTTGTGGGTTTAGATGCTGCAGGAAAAACCACCATGCTTAATTTCTTGCGATTTGAAAAAAACATCGAAACGTTACCAACAATCGGAGTCAACGTTGAAGTCTTGAAAAGGAAAAACGTCAATCTTAGCATTTTTGATCTTGGAGGGCAGCTGCATTTTCGCAACCTTTGGGGAACATTGATGAAAGGTTCGAGTGCAATAATCTTTGTGATTGATTCTGCTGACCGAGAACGATTTGAAGAAGCTAAAACTGAACTCTGGAAAGTGCTGCTTGACCCGCAGTATCCTGATGCACCTTTACTTATCGTTGCGAACAAGCAAGATAAAGAAGGGGCGATGTCAATCGAAGAATTGATTCACAAATTGGGATTGAATGACCCTGAACAGATGAAAAACCGGAGCTGGCATATCCAACCAACAATTGCTACAGAAGGAGTGGGGGTAGAAGAAGCTATTCAATGGATTGTAATAGAACTCGAGAAAATTTAAGTGAGGATGATAAAATGACCAATATATCAAGACCGATGATTCTTCGAATAGGAACACCGAAAATTCGCAAAGACCTCGAGAGAGTTCATAAATTATTAGTAAGTGCTGGCTATCAGAAAGTAGCAGAAGGGGAGTATGTTCACACAAATGAACCAACACTTTCAGCCATTTTGGGATTGGATGAAATTAGAGACAAAGAAGGGAATCTTCTTCAAGAAGTAATAGAATTAATCTTGTCTGATGCAGACAGCTATGTGAATCAAACCATTTACAATGCCCTTGCAACAGTCTTTCCTTTAGAACTCACTCATAAATAGGGGGAAATTAAAACCAGCGAGCTACAATTTTGCAAACAGAAGCGAAGAATCGCCATCAATTTCTTTGATTTTTAGAATCAAATTTAAATGGCAGATTAACAAGAATGAGTATTATTTTTAAAAAGCATCAAAAGGATTAAAGCTTAATGACTAACGAAGAACCAATTATTTGTCTGGGAATTGAAAGCACTGCACACACTTTGGGAATTGGTATTGTTGATTCCCGAGGAAAGATTTATGCAAATATTAAATCATCGTATCTTCCTCCAGAAGGGAGTGGCATTCATCCCAGAGAAGCCGCACGGCATCATAGTGCTAAAGCCGCACAACTTATAACACAAGCCCTCACCGAAAGCAAACTTTCTCCCCACGACCTGATACTTGTAGCATTCTCTCAAGGGCCGGGGATGGGGCCTTGCTTACGAACCGGTGCAGTCATTGCCCGCTCCATTGCAACATATAATAATATTCCACTCGTGGGTGTTAATCATGTTGTTAGTCATATTGAGATAGGGAAACTTTTGACTAAAACAAAAGATCCCGTTATTTTAATGGTTAGTGGGGGAACAACTCAAATCTCCTCTCTTGTAAATGACTATTATGTAATCTTTGGTGAAACATTAGATATCTCTGTTGGTAATTGCTTGGATAAATTTGCAAGAGAAGTAGGATTACACGACCCTAATAATCCTTGGCCAGGACCGGTTTTCGATCAAGTCGCAGCCAAAGGAACAAAATACCATCCACTGCCCTATAGCGTAAAAGGGATGAGTATTAGCTTTTCCGGTTTGCTGACAGCAGCCCTACGACTAGTGAGGAAAGAAAACATAGCAGTAGAAGATGTTGCATTCAGTTTACAAGAAACAGCATTGTCCATGTTAGCTGAAATTACTGAACGAGCGATTGCACACACTCGCACAAAAGAAATATTAGTTGTCGGAGGATTTGCGAGGAACAAACGCTTCCAAGAAATGCTTCACGAGATTTGCAAGGATTGGAATGTTAACCTTTCAATCTGCCCTTTCCATTTTGCCAGTGATAATGGTGCAATGATCGCTTGGAATGGAATATTAACCTTTGTAGCAGAAGGAGGGCTTTCCATTGAAGAGTCCCAGGTTAAACCTGACTGGCGAAGCGACCATGTTAAAATAACCTGGAGTTCACTCAAGTTGCCCCATTCACCAAAGGTAAAATCGACGAGAGGAAAGGAAAATGAGGATTAATGTTAAAACAAAGAAGCTATCAAAGAAACTACTATTACAAATAAAAGAACACCTCGAAAAAGGGGGATTGCTATTTTATCCAACAGAAACGGTCTATGGATTAGGATGTGATGCTTTTAATAGAGAAGCAATTAACAAGATTTATCGGCGAAAAAACCGCCCCCAAGACCAACCAATGGCAGTTATTGTTAGGGATTTGGCACAAGTGCAAGAAATAGCAGAGCTGAATCCGCTTGCAGAGAAATTATCGAAAAGATTTCATCCGGGGCCAATAGTAATAGCTCTCCCCAAAAAGAAAGTCATTCCCGACATTCTTAATAGAAAAGCTATTGCTTTTAGAATCTCGAGTCATTCGCTGGTGCAACAAATTCTAGGAGAATTTCAAAGACCGTTGGTATCGACAAGTGCCAATCGAACAGGTATGTCTTCCCCGCTCTCAGT
>Ga0190349_1000532_pt1 | contig 11271 bp, 10 predicted proteins | sample 48721378_MG_FD_179798 | JGI IMG/M metagenome (GOLD analysis project Ga0190349, IMG submission 179798) | Hydrothermal vent microbial mat bacterial communities from Southern Trench, Guaymas Basin, Mexico - 4872-13-7-8_MG | ecosystem: Environmental > Aquatic > Marine > Hydrothermal vents >...
ATAATAAAATAATGATGAAACAATAATAAATATAAATATCCATAAGAATATATTAAATTGCTTTTTTCCCATAATTATCAGCTCTTAAAAAAGTTTTAGGGGTCAGGTCTCAACATTTGACATAAGTAAACTGATTGTATCGTTTAAGATTAGCTTATGTCAAATGTTGAGACCTGACCCCATCTGATTCCTTTTTAATTTATTACTCTGTAGGAATAAGTATCTCCTGGCCGGGTCTGATGAGTCTTGAATTAGCTATCTCATTACAAGCAAGAATTTTTTCTACTGTTGTTCCAAATTTTTGGGCAATCTCCCATAATGAATCACCGACTTCTACCACATAAAGCTTGCCAACTTTCTCTTCAGATAACCAATTTTGTTTCTTAGGAGAAATAACTCCGGCTTTTTCTACTGCTTCCATCAGAGCATCCCTTATAGGAACAAAGGTATTCAATCCGTCTTTAGAATTTTTAAAGTCGTATTTATCTCCACCGGTGAACATAAAGTCATTGGTAACTACAGTATAGTACTTATCCATTTCAACCGGAGTTCCATCTTCTAAGACCATACTGGTAATCCTGTTACCCGTCTCTGCACCTGGGTTATAAGTTACTCTTACCCCGGCAATCTGAACCCAGCCAATATCTTCATTCATTATCCCATGTTCAATGTTGGCCTTTATATCTGCACCGGATAACTTCATGGTGTATAGGGTGTTATCAAAAGGCATAACTTCATATAATTTACCTGCGGTAATTTCTCCTGCTGGAATATTAGTTCTAAGTCCTCCGCCATTGGTCATAGCAATCTGAACTCCGGCTTTATCTTTCATAATTTCGCAAACCCATTCACCCAATAAAGATGGTCCGGCATACCTATCATGGTCCAAATCAACCGTGGTTTTACCCAATACTTTTCCTAAAACAGGATCAAGTTCACTATTGTATTTTTCATAGACTACTAACATATTAGCATCATCTTTAAGAGTATCTGCTCTCGCATAAAGATTATCTATGAAAGGTTCTGCGCTTACAAGTTTGTTATTCTCGTCAAAAACAAAAGTCAATTTAACAAATGAACGACCATATTTGTAAGCTTGCACCAATGGTTTACCATTGACCAGACCACTAACTCTTTGGTGGGTATGCGCAGATATTACTGCATCTACTCCATCTACTGCACACAAGTCAGCAGCTTCACCAGTAATATTCCCTTCTTTGTCCTGGAATGAACCAAGATGAGTTAAAGCGATAATAATATCTGCCCCTGCATCTTTCACTTTGGGCACCCACTCAGTAATTACTTCTACCGGGTCTCTGAATTCATAATTTTCCACATTTGCTTTTAGGGTTTTATAAGCAGTCTCCGGAGTCGCCAAACCAATAAAGCCAACCTTTACTCCTTTTTTTTCAATAATGGCAAATGGTTCTGCCCAATCAACCGGCTGATTAGTTCTTTTGTCATAAATATTAGTACATACAAAGTCGAATCCACCATCTTCAGCCCATTTGCTAATTCTATCCACTCCCCAATCAAATTCATGATTACCTACTGCAGATAATTCTATACCCATCTCTTTAAAGACTGCTGAAACAGGTTCACCATACATGAGATTAGACATAGCACTGCCCTGATAATTATCACCACCAGATACTATAATAGTTCCTTCCGGGTTTTTTGCCTTTTCAGCCTTTAAAGCATCTACAAGTTTTACTGCTCCTACGTTTTTACCGGCAGGGGCAAGAGCACCATGAAAGTCGTTAATTGATAATACAACAATCTCTTTTTCGGCGGCAAAAATAAAGGATATGGAACCTAAAATTAACAAGAAAGTTAGCAGGGAAATTAGCAGTCCTTTAGTTATTTTAAATCTCAACATATTTGTATAAATCCTCCTTAAATATTTTTTAGTTAATTTTCTAAATAATTAAGTCCTTACTAAAGTTTTTTCTTGAGTAACTATACTAAACAAATCACCTCCCTCTTCTTTTCAAATACTTAATCTTGCAGCTATTATATTTATTCTTGTATCCTTCAATTTAAAATTAATCTCTTTTCTATTTTCTACATCTGTCTCAAATAATCCTTCTTTTTTGTAAAAATTATTTGAAATTAATTTAATTCTTTTTTATTTATTGATTTTTTCCCAAAAATTAAAAAATAGTTTTTAACATATTATATCGCGTATCGCGTTGAAAATAAAATTGGTTACCATTTTGTTTGCTTTTTGGGTTAAAACCATTTATTAATTTTTCACCCTTTACAGCAAAACTTATTTAGCTAATTGTTTTATAACAGGCCACTATCTCTCCAAAATAAAAAGTATGATAGTCATTATCTGCATAAACATCTTCTCTGTATTCTTTACACAAAAAATCAGGGTTCATTTCACTTTTATAGACTATCTTACACTCATAATGAAATCCTGATATATCAATAATGGGAGTTTCGACTTTTTGGGCAGGAATAGTGGTCAGATTGCATTCTTTAAATTTATCAACATCTCGACCGGATTTAGTTCCGCAAAAATTTAATGCTTCCTTCAAGTCATCAGTTGGGATACTAACCGTGAAGCCGAAAGCCTTTTCGATAATATGATGGGTAAAGCGGCTTTTTCTAACCATAACTGTCATTATCGGCTTACTCCACATATATCCGATGGCTGCCCAGCCTATAGTCATAAGATTTATTTTTTCACCATCTTTAGATTTAGCAATCAGGAATGCCCCTTTGGATTTTATCTGTTGCATGACTTCTCCGGCAACAGATAAATAGTTAACATTTTTCATATAGATTTTTCTCCTTAAAGGTACAATAATTAGTTATATTTTAATTTTCTCAATCAACTTCCTTTAATTTTTCTACCATTTTTACAAAATCATCTATCCATTCGGCAGCAAAGTTTACGCCTTTAGGAGTGGGAATGTACTCATCTCCGTCTTTCACTTTTATGTATTGCCTTAAATCAACTCTCTCTACTCCCCGAAATTCACCGATAGATAAAACTAATCTTTTATTATCAGTAACATCTAATTGTCCGATCTGCTTCATTTAATATTTCTCCTTTCTTCTACTTTTTTTCTTCTACTTTATGTTAATACATTATTTATTATATCTCTATATTGCATCATATTGCATCTCGCATCATATTTTTTTCGCCAAAATCTTCTAAATTAATTATTTCAATTGTACTTCTCGAATACAACTTTTTAATTTTCTCTATCTCCTGCTTTAAATCGGGAGAAATAACTATTTCTATTTGGTTAATATTTTCTGCATATTCAATCACATTGGGATGAGGGGGATGGGGAACAAGAATATAACACTTTATTATTTTATATTTTGCTATGTACTCTTCCAAACTTCTAAGGCAAACCATTCCTAACTTCTGTGTAAAAGAGACAACTACTTTTTCTTTTTTATCATTTTGCTTTTTTTTAAAGAACATACAAATTCCTTCTTAAACTAAAAACTTACAGCGAAAAGCCAAAAACCATAATTTAAAATTCAAAACTTTAAAATCTGCCGATCTCCCGATCCGCCAATCTACTAATCAGTATTAGTTATCCAGTTGCCCGGTTAATCAGTTTCCCAATTAATTATTCGTTATTCGTTAGTGAATAGTTGTTAGTATTAAATGAAAAATGCAAAACCAGTTGTCGGTTCACAGTTTTCAGTTCACTATAGACAAAAGCTTTTTTCAACTTAGAACTCCCAACTTGCAATTCGTAACCAGTAACTTAAAGTTAATTACTAATTATTTATTACTTAGTTGTCTTATCACACCAGTTCTTATAAAATATCCCTTAGGCATATAATTTAGCAATACATTATAATGCCCTTCACTCCTAAATTCCGGATGAATCCCCACAATTTCCAAATCTTCAACATCGCAAGAGGTCGTAAAATATTTTTGGGTAAATTCACCCAAATAAGGTCCTAAAAGATTTGCTGCCAGAAGAGCGATAAGTATGGCAAAAATACTAAAATATCCGGTTTGAATTAAAAATATTAAAAATAACAAGGCGGCAATAAAATTTGCTATGGCAATACTCGTTCCGCAGTTTCGATGAATAGCTAATTGGCACTCTCCCCTTTTTAATAAATTTAATCCCTCCTGGGCAGCTTCTACAACTAAATTAGGGTCTTGAGCACCAGAAATTATGAAACCATTTTTCTGAGCCAAACCGGATAAAGGCAACCTTCCGCCGGCATATTTTTCTAATACATTAATGGTAGCATGTTCCAGGGCGTGATTTCTTCGAATCGCTTTATTCTTGGCAATATTTATAATCTGTTGAGGAACTGTAACCAGAGTAATTAAAGAATATATGGTAAAACCATAAGGTATAAAGATAAGTGTGATTACAAAAAAGAATAAAATTGCAAATATAAATAAGTAGAAAAATAAAAATATCATTTTTTACTCCTTGACAAAAGAATTTACCCAATCAGGCTGATTCGGTCTTTCTCTCTTTTCTCCCATCTCCTGCCATTTTTCATCAGTCAATCTATCTTCCATAGGATGTTTAAATTCATAATAAGAAAAAACAGCACCCCGACAGATTCTCGCTCCCCGGGCAGAATCTATTATAACATAGATATTAAATGGCGAACCAACTCCCTCCTCTAAAACCTGTCCGGTATTTACATCAGTATGAACATCTGCCACGATTTCCATCTTCTCATCGGTATCGGAAGTTATCTTTTCTGAAATTTCTGAGGGGAATTCCTTTAAGGTAGCAAGTTTTTCCCCGACATTCCAGATAAATTCATATTCCTCGCTGTTTAAAGTTATATTGCTAATTTCTTTTTCAGAAATAATTTTTAATTTATCTAATAATTCTTCAAATTCTTTTATCTTTTCAGGAATTCCTTCGATGGTCAGATCAAGGGCACTAAGATTATTTCTTAAATTCCTCATCATCTCTTCTAATCTGGCATAGACCTCCGGGTATGGCTCAACATAACCGTAGGTTAACTTTGGTTCAGGAGGCATCCCCTTACCCGCCATAGTATAACTTTGCTTGGCATATAAAATAGTATCATGTCTTAATTCGGTCCAGGAACCTAGTACAGTCTGTAGCTCTTTGTCTATCCAGGCGGAACTTTTCACAAAGCAAGGCAAATTTGCATCTTTGTTCTCCTCCAACAAAGGGAGCAGAGCATAAAGCCAGCGCCAGTAGAGATTTTGCCTCCATTCCTCTATGGTTTTAAGAGAAAATTCTTCTTTTAAATTATTTAATTGATTATAATACTCGGTATATTCGGTATCTCCTTCTTCCTCTAAAATTTCCAGTGCCCTCTTTGAGCCCAGCACGGTACATATATCCAACCCCCGGGGGAAAGCCCGGGCCGGGCCAAAGTTGGGAATAATCTCCATAGTAAAAGGCTTCTTATCAGCAGTATATTGCATGGTTACCTTTTCATCTTTTACTCCAAATACCAACTCCTGAAACATATAAGAATCAGGAATAAATCTCTGTCCCATAAATCTAAAACCTTTAGTTGAAACTCTAAAATCACCATCTTCTGCAAAGGCCAAACCAGAGAGAATTTTGGGTACTCTTAATTGTATTGCCTTATCAATAAATTCAGCGAGCTTTTCTTGGTTATCATATTTATTCACCGATTCATTAGAGGGAAATATTTCCTTTATAAGTTTTATATAGTCGTCGACATATAAATCATCGGTCTTTCCCACAAAATAGACTGTAGGCTCATAAATCATCTTCCATAATTTAAAGGCATCTTCATCTCTTAAAAGGGCGTCAACCATTAAAATGGCTTGCAGGGTCATCTTCTTGCCATAAATTATAGCTGGCTCTTCTGAGGCCGGTCTTAGTTTAAAATCAATGCGCCCATACCACATCATAGCTTTAAAATAATTCTCCAACTTTTCATTTCTGGTGTAATGTCCCCTGGGAATATATTGGCTATAATCTTCGTAGGCATAAGGAGTCTGATAAATACTGGGGTTTTTTACGTAGGTTAAAAGTTCTCTGAACTCTAATCCTTTATGATTTTTTATATTTTCACATTCCAGTTCCACTAATTCGTTTAATCCATAATCAACCCGATACTCAGCATCAAATTGTCTTTTAGCCACTGCGAAAAAACCTATATTCAATTTAGCTGCCTCTTTGACCTCTTCACTGTTTGCTTCACTATATTGTCTAATTGAGAGTCCGAGCATGCGGTCAGTAAGTTCGACTGCTGAATCATAAAGTTTTTCTACTTCTAAAATTCGCAAAAGATAATCAAAAAATATATGGCCGGTATGGAGAACTGCGTCAGTGGTAACAAATATAGGCTGGTTCTTATCTTTGCACTCTACATAGATATCGCATATCTCCTTATAATAAGCAGGAGTAACTGCAAAGCCATTTTTTCTAAGAAGTTCAGAAGCTGCAGGAGAAAGATGAAATTGACGGACATTAGAGATATTTTCAAGAGAATATAAATCTTTTTTATTTTCTGCTGAAAAGACTGAGGAAGTTAAAAGAAAAAAGAGGATTACTAAATATAAAAAACAAATTATAATTGTTTTAAAATTAACTCTTTTCATTTTATTTTTCCTCCGGCTTCTTGGTCGTTAGTGAATAGTAAATAGTCGTTAGATTTGAAACATGTTTTCGGTTGACAGTTGTTAGTTTTAAATTCACTAGTTATCAGGATATTATATTTTCTGTCATTGCTCTGATTTATCAGAGCGCGGCAATCCCTGCTTGAGATTGCTTCGGTCGCTTGATTCCCTCATAATGACAAACATGTATTGCTTTTTTTGTGCGGATTTATCCACCCCGAAACGGATTCGACGAATCGAATCCCTTGTATCTACATTTGCATAGACAGGCGAGACGCCTGTCCTACGATTTTAAATAAATTATTGAGGGCGTATTACAATACGCCCCCTATTTTTTTCCAACATGTAACTCGCAATTTGCAATTCGTAACCTGTATTTTAACTGGTAAACTGGCCAACCGGGTAACCGTACATACGAGATACGATTCACGAGATACTAGATACTCATTTGTTATCTCGCTTTCACTTGTTGTTTGTACCTAAACGCTCTACGCTATTCTTTATTCAACCGATTCTTTTAACAGGTCAAAAAAGCCATTTAAATAACCTAAGCCTAACAGTATATCTTTTTTCATTAAATTAATCAGTCCCTGGCTATTCGGAGAATTGGCTATCCTTATTATTTCTTCTCCTTTAAGAGTAATAAATGCTTGGTCATTATCCAACTTAGGAAATAATTTCATAGTTTCTCGATAGGACAAAGTAAAATCTTTTCTGGCTTCCTTACTTAGTTTAATGGCGCTATCTGATATATCATCTATCTTAACAGTTTTCACCTCGGGAAGCAGATTATAAAATTCGTCTTTCTTGTGTTCGAAAAGATATCCATTGAAATCTTCATAACCGTAATGAGCATTGGTAACCAGTACAGTTAGTTTTTTTACATTAAAAAATTTCTTAAAGAGGACATCCAGGGGAGCTGGATAGGTATGATAGGGTTGGGATAGGTCTTCTAAATAATGAATAGCTCGAGCGGCAAATCTGAAACCCCAATAATTATCACCTTTCCCAAAAGCAATCTTAGACATCTCAAAGAAGTGATTGGCTCTTTTGGGGGCATCCCCGGCTTTTAGCAGACCTGCAAACACAGAAAAATACATATGACGATATCCCTGACTTCCCCCGGTTAAAGCTTGTAATTTATTTAATTCTAAATTTGTATCTAAATTCCAATCCGGTTCGTCCGAATAATTTATAAGAATATCTGAGGCTTTCGTTTTTCCTCCAATCTCCCCCTCTATATATTTTATTACAAATTCCGGATTATATTCATCCTGGTCTATATTTTCATAAGTATAAGGAGTTATTTCGATTTCAGGAAAATTATTCACCCAATCATTATTTTTTATGGCCAGTTCGGTATAAAAAAAGTGACTGTTCCAGGAAAATACATTTACAGAACTTAAGATTAAAACGGAAAGAATTAGCAGAATAAAAATTGATATCTTCTTTTTAAGTTTCATAATTACCCCCTAAATATTTTTTGTATTCCCACTGCTCTCAAACTATTCAAAAGGGAATTTATACTGGGTCAATCCTAGTTCTTCTTTCAAGGTAAGAATCTGCTGTTGAAGATTTTTATTTATAGGCGCACCTTTATCTTTTCTCTCTAACCAGGCAATATATTCTTTTTCCCCGGCGGTGTAAATTCTCTCTGCTTCAGGAGCTTTTTTAGAGGCACGAAGGGAACGAAGAATATCTCCGGTAATTTTCTTAAATGATTCAAGATCAGTAAAAGAAGATATGTTAATGGCTATGAAAAAATGTCCCAGATTAATGGGTGCGGGTTTTCCCTCCTCTACTCCTGATAACATCTTAAGATATTTCCCGTTTTGCAGGGCAGCTGAAAGGATTTCTACTACAACAGCATAACCATAACCTTTGTAGCCGGCAGTTTCTTCTCCGATACCGCCTAAAGGAGCAAGGGCAGCTTTTCCGGTTTTTAAGTCCTGCAAAATCTGATGAGTGTCTGTTCTGGCCTTTCCATCTTGTCCGATTACCCATCCCGGAGGGATTTCTTTTTCTGCCCGGTCATAAAATTCTATCTTTCCTCGCTGGGTAATGGAGGTGGCACAATCAAGGACAAAGGGAAATTCTTCATCTGAGGGCATTCCAAAAGTTAAAGGATTAGTTCCTAACATATTTTCTACCCCAAAAGTAGGGGCAATAGAAGGACGGGCATTAGTACCGGTAACTCCAATCATTCCTTCTTTAATGGCCATTAAAGCATAATAGCCCGCAATCCCATAATGAGTCGAATTTCTCACTGCAACCATTCCCAATCCCATCTTTTTAGCCTTTTCAATAGTCAGAGCCATAGACTTCTTGGCAATTACCTGTCCCATTCCGTTGTGGCCGTCGATAACTGCGGTAGTAGGACCATCTTTAACAATTTCTATTTCTGTTTTTGGTGACTGGATCCCGGTTTTAATTCTATCATAATATATAGGTTTTAAGCGGCCGATGCCATGTGAATCTATCCCTCTTTTGTCAGAAGTAATCAATACATCAGCACATATACGGGCATCCTCTTCCGGAACTCCTACCCCTTTAAAAACATCGACCATAAAATTTTCCAAAGTATCAAAATCAACCCAAACGATATCCTTAGAATTATTATTCAAGATTGTCCCCTCCTCTATTTTTACACTGAGTTTTCATGTGAGTTTGATAAATCAAACACTTTTAAGTCTAATATAACAAAATTAGAAATGTTTTTCAATTAATTAGTTGAGTTAGCTATGTAAAAAGTTATTACTTCTGTTTTTCCTGTCTTTTTTCTCCTTCTTTTTCTTCACGAGATACGATATACGATATACGAATATAGAATTGACATAGCGATATTTTAGTGATATATTATGAATATATTAAGAATATATAGGTGATATTTATGGTAAATAAAGAAATTTATAAAGAACTTAAAAAGCGAATAGTTTATCTGGATTACAAACCAAAACAAGTATTAAATATTAAAGAATTAGCGAAAGAATTTGGGGTTAGCCCTATGCCTGTTCGAGAAGTATTAATCCTTTTAGAAAGCGAAAAACTAATTCATATAATACCTAATAATGGCATCTATGTTAATGACATAAGCTTTCAAGAACTTAAAGATGCTTTTGAAATCAGACTTTTTTTGGTTGGCCTTGCGGGAAAATTAGCAGCCCAAAGAGTAACTTCAGAAGAATTGAATAAGATGAAAGAACTTCTCGAAAAAGTAAAGAAGGAAAAGAACCGAAAAAAATTAATTCAATTGGATGCAGAATTTCACGATTTAGTAAATTACTCTACCAAAAATCAAACCCTGGCCGAGACTTTAAAAAGATTGCGAAACCAAATTGGCCGCCTCTGGTTTTTCGCCAAAGAAAATGATGCTTATTCGCAAAAAATTCCCGAAGATTTTGCAGAGCTTATAAAGGCAATGGAAAACGAAGATCAAAACAAGTGTGAGCGGATTATGAAAGATCACGCTATTCACTTTATAAATCAAATAAAAACGAGCTTGTATGCTGAATAAAACAATTATCTTTGTCATTCCGCACTTGATGCGGAATTCATAAGTAGGGGCGTATTGCAATACGCCCCTACAACAATTATTTCCCGTTTTTTCGCAAATGACACTGCTAAAGCCAAAATTACATTACCACCCTCATAGACGGTGGATTTCTAAGTTCTATTAAATTGAATTGATAAAGGAGAAAATATGAAAAGAATTTTAATAACCGGAGCACTAGGTCAAATTGGTTCTGAGCTTGATTCTTTTTTAAGAAAAAGATACGGTAATGAAAATGTTATCTCCTCAGATATTAAACCCGTACCCGAGGGGATGCTTAACCAAGTCGGGTTATTTGAACATATTGATTGTTTAGATGCTCGGGAGATTTATTCTGTAATTGAAAAATATAAAATAGATACTGTATTTCATCTGGCAGCTGTTCTCTCTGCAAGCGGTGAAAAGAATCCTCAATTAGCCTGGAAAGTCAATATAAATGGCCTTCACAATGTTCTGGAAATAGCCAGGGAATATAAATGTGCCGTTTTCACTCCCAGTTCGATTGCCGCTTTTGGCTCTTCTACTCCCAAAGACAACACCCCTCAGGAGACAATTCAAAGACCCAACACCATCTATGGATTAACCAAAGTTACCGGAGAGCTTCTCTGTGATTATTATTATACAAAATATGGAGTTGATACCAGAGGAGTACGTTTTCCGGGAATCATTTCCTATGCTACCCTTCCTGGCGGAGGAACTACCGATTATGCGGTAGAAATCTTTTATGAGGCATTAAAAAATAAAAAATATACCTGCTTCTTAGATAAAGATACTTATCTGGATATGATGTATATGCCTGATGCTTTAAAAGCCGCAGTTAACCTGATGGAAGCTGACCCTTCCCGATTAAAACACAGGAATGCCTATAATGTGACCGCAGAAAGCTTTAATCCGGAGCAACTCGCCGACGAAATTAAAAAATATATTCCGGACTTTGAGATGAACTATGATGTTGACCCAATACGACAGGCAATTGCTGATTCCTGGCCTAACCGGTTAGACGACAGCACAGCTAAAGAAGATTGGGGATGGTCTCCGGATTATGACCTGAAAGCAATGACCAAGGATATGATTGAAAAACTGAAAATTAAACTTTTTACTAGCGAACAGCGTAGAGCGTACAGCGTTTAGGTGC
>Ga0190349_1000533_pt1 | contig 11269 bp, 10 predicted proteins | sample 48721378_MG_FD_179798 | JGI IMG/M metagenome (GOLD analysis project Ga0190349, IMG submission 179798) | Hydrothermal vent microbial mat bacterial communities from Southern Trench, Guaymas Basin, Mexico - 4872-13-7-8_MG | ecosystem: Environmental > Aquatic > Marine > Hydrothermal vents >...
CCTTTTTTCCATGAGTTTTTCCTGATTATTTCTTTTGCTGCTTTCATTAGTTCTTCTTTTGTTATTTTTCCCTTCTTGTAGCTGTTTATTACTGCTCTTGCCAGATCCATTTGAAACTCTTCTTCTAAGAATTCGTCTGTTAGCAGTTCGATGATGGTTTCTCTTCTCATTTTTCCGCTTATCTTGTGCGCTCCTTTTTCCAGCGCTTTTTCTGCTATTTCTTGTAGTTTCTCGTCTGCTAGACATTCCAGGCTTAATCCTGCTGCCGGATCGTCTTCCAATGCTCTAAATGCCACTTCGGAGTTTATTCCCCCCCAGTAATTTTGTCTTATCGCCCCCCATGATAGTTTTAGCAGGAATCTTGTTACTTCTTCTTCTTCATAGTTTGCCAGCACTTCTACTGCTTTTCTCTCCAGGCAGTAGAAGCTCCCCTGTATTGTTTTCATGAGTACTGGTGCTGCTTTTTCCGGAGTGAATTTTGCTATGAGATCTATTATTCTCTCTCCTACTTTTACCCTTATGTCGTCTTCTTTTCTTCTCTTTAATCGATATCCTGCTCCTTGGTTCATGTAAATTTTGCTGTTGCTTATCACCCTCAGCAGTGTTTTTAGTTCGTCTACTGCATCGTCTATTTTTTCTCGTTCTTCCAGCATTTGGAATGCTTTTTCCATTATTTTTTCGTGGAAGTAGATTCTTAGTTCGTCTTCGTCGTTGTATTTCGCCTCGTACATCAGCCCGACCAGCCAGCCATTTTTCTTCTCCAGCTCCTCCTTTAGCGGTCTCACCAATTCCAGCAGTTCGAGGAGGTCTTTCTCATACTCCCCCTTATCCAATGCCTTACAAAGTCCTCTTACGAACCCCATTATCATTGTTTCCTTTCTTCGCAGCAGCTCTTTCACTACTGCAATTGTTCGTTTTATCACCGGTTCTGGCACATCACAATAATAGCCCAGATAGTAGGGGTTCTCTCCTTCCATATATCTCTGAATGATCAGATACAGCTCTTTTAGCAGCTCGTCTGTTTCTGCTTTGTGTATTTCGTTCATCATTAGTTTCACAACACTATCGTTCGCTCTCTTTTCAGAATAGCCTTTACCATTTGTGTTACTTATTTTTGTTAATTAATGTTTAAAAAGCTCTAAATTTGCTCTTTGTGATGATAAGGATTCCTTTTCAGGGGCAGCAGAGCCTTAAAGCGCTTCTTAAAACCACTTCTCTGCTTTCAGAGGGAGAAGTAGAAACCAGCCAACGTTCCTACCAGTTTTTCCTTTTTATCGCCCTTCTGTCCTCCTGCCAACCGGGAAGCAAGTTTACGCCGAGAATCAAGCAAGTTATCAAATAAAACAAAGACCATCACCAAGGCCTATAACAGCCAAGGAACTTTTTCCCTTGAGAGCAATATGTCTTGTAATTGGGTGTTACAATGCTAAACACTCCTGGCGGCATGCTGAAAGGTAGCGAAGGTTGATCTGCCTATTCGAAACCTTTGACCGCTTGAAATGGATAGATTTTGCAGATGAAGTGTAAATTGCAGTAGGAATAAAGGCTGAAGAAGAGACAACAGGTCTGAGAGCTTAGCAGGAGGAGCGCATTTATAGGCGCAAAGCAGAGCTACTAACCGATCGAGAAAAAGAGTAAGACAAAAGAAGAAAAAATCGCTCCTTTGAGCTGAGAAAAAGGAAATTTCCAGTAAATGGCCTTTCTTTTGTCTCCTACTAACGGCATTTTCTCATGAAAAAAAACAAGTCTTAGCCAAGACTCTTCTTTTTTCTTTTGAGAGTGCACGCCTTTCGTTGCTCACATCCACAAGCCCAGTGTTATTACGAGAACCAAATAGAGTATTACTCCAGCTACACTGATATAACCTAAAACGAGCCCTGCAATTGCCATGGGGTTTTTTCCTCTACTTAAGGCAATATGGCCGGTGATTATTGCTACAATGCCAAGAATCCCTGGCATGCACAACAATCCCAGGATCCCGGTAACCATTGAAACCGTTCCTAGTGAGTTGTCAGTCTTTGCCGGTGGTGGCGGTGTTGTCACTACTGTCACCGATGGCTGCTCGTATGAGCTCTGTTGATATGAGACAGGCTGGCTAACAGGTTCAGTAGAGGCACTTGGTGCGGGTTTGGCATCTGTTAGGGCTGCGCCACAGTTTGGGCAAAAAGTTGCTCCTTTCTCTACGGTTGCCCCGCAATAAATGCAATAAATCTTTTCTACAGACATGATTCTCTTCTCCGAATGTTTCTTTTTTTAGCTTACTACTTTATGTTGTTTATCAAAACCTTAACAATATTACGGTTCTCCTATAAAAAAAAGCTATCGTTCGGGGTAATCATACTGGATTGATAGGTCTTCTCGCATTCCTTTTTCAGCCCTTGGGCGACGATTGAGCACATTCGTCCTTTACAATCGGAATGCTAGGTATAGCACTAAAGTGAGCGAAGCTGCTAAAACCCCTAATCCTATCGGGATATAACCTGTTATAAGCCCTGTCTTTGCCAGTTTATTTTTCGATTCTTTATAAGATATGTGACCTAAGATTAGTGCCGGAATACTTGCCACAACCGGGAGGATAAAAAGCCCAATAATTCCCAAGACCATCGAAGCCAATCCGTATTTATCTCCTTTCTTTACCGGCAATTGCTGTTGTGGTTGCTCCCGCCCGGCTGTAATCGCTTGCTGTGTTGGTTGTTGTGAACTCAGAAAATCCCCCGGAGCAGTAAGCTGACTCGCTGTTATTTCATAATAAATATCAGGGGTAGTTTCTGCACTTTTTAACGCTGAACCGCAATTCGGGCAAAAGGCATACTTGTTCTCCACTGGAGATTGACAATATCGACAATGGGTCAATTCGTCTGACAACATTTCTCCTCTCCATTTCTTTTGTAATTATTTCAACTTCGCTTAACTGTCTTATTAAAAATTTCACAGAACAAACTCAACGCGTTAAGTAAAAACAGTCTCTGGCAAAACCAGGCAAAGTTGCCTAATTTCACAATGATACACTCTAAGGAATTTAAAGGCACTATTTTTACAGTGGAAAAAAGAATAGACCCTTTTTTAAGCCAGCCAAGGATTTGGTGAACGCCAAAAAAGGTTCTGAAAGATTCTGCGGAATAGTACATCTTTTCCCTTTCCTTACTTTCTCTGCTTTCCCGTTTATAGTGAGTAAAATAACGCGAGGAAAAAGATCACATAAGCAAGAGTATATAAGAAAGCCAAGATGACTGGGATGTATCCTAACACCACACCGGCGATTGCCATGCCGTTTTTTTCGCGTTTTAGAGAGATATGCCCTGTAATTATTGCTACAATGCTCGCAACTATTGGCAAAAATGTAATCCCAAGTATGCCCATAATTAAGGAAACCAACGCAAGAGGATCCTCTCTTTTCGCTGCTGGAGGGGGTTGCTGGACTATCACTGTTACCGGCGGGGCGGGTGGTTGCGACTGTGCATATCTCTGAGGTGAAGGAGCGGTTATGCTTTGCTCGTTTGCGAGCCGAGCGACAGAAGCACCTGATGGTAACTCCGATTTTGTTAATGCAGCCCCACAGTTCGGGCAAAACGCTGCTTCTCCCTCAAACGTTATGTGACAATTTAGGCAAAAATTCTTGTCTGTAGATAATATTCTCATCTCCAAACGTTCTCTCTTTACAAAGATAACAAGAAATCTTTTGGCAATCACTTTTATAAATATTTTATAATGCGCTTGTTTCTTTTTGGTGGCGGTTTTCCATTAGAAATAATTTTTAATGAAATGGTAACAATTGTTCTTAGAGAGAATGTTACACATGAGAAAAAGACACGTTATTATTATTAGCGTGAGTGTGTTTTTAATTACCAGCTGTTTGGGTCACTTTGTTCTTCCAGGGTTATTATTAGAGGAGGTTAACCCAAAGAAAGACAACCAATTCGACTCTTTTATTTCATCACAGTTAACTCAACGCTATTTTCAGGATAACAGCAATCGCTCCACTGATGCTATAATCGAAATTGTTTGCGACCAGAATCTGAGCGATTATGGCTTTCCCGGTACTGGTACGGCTTCTGATCCCTTTCGTATTGAGAATCTGTCTCTTGCAAGCCTTATTCACGAAGTTCTCTTTATTGCTAATACCACTAAGTATATTTTAATCCGTAACTGTACTTTTTATGCGCGCTATTTTGCCATTGTTTTCGAACCTCTTGCTTCAGGGGCAGTTATAATTGATAACTGCACCATACGAACCCGAGATAATGTTGGCATTATCTGCCATGCAGATAATGTTACGATTAGTAATTGCTTATTTGAAGGGAATTATAATGGCATTGACTATAACGCTTGTTTATTTGTACAGATTATAAATAACACCTTTCTTAATAACCACAATGGTGTACGCATCGAACAGAACGCTAGTCGGAGTGTGGTCATTGGCAACTATTTTTATCATAATAGTGTTGGGGTCTACTTCATGAATGCGCCATATAATACTATTTCTGGGAATGCGTTCTTGTCCAATGGTGTTGGTATTATACTCACCAGTACAAGCTCTTCTCCTTCTTGCAGTTTTTGTGTGATAACGGATAATCGCATTGAGAATTCAAGCTCCTATGGCATAATTATTACATCCGTTTTTGAGCAAGAGTTTAGCCGTGAAAATCTCATTTTCGGCAACTCTTTTGCAAATAATAATAACTCTGCGAGCAGCCAAGCACGAGATGACGGTTTGCGTAACATGTGGTACAACAAGACTGCCAAGCAAGGAAATTATTGGTCGGATTGGTGGGGTGTTGGTGGTTACAAAATCGATGGATGGGCAAAAAGCTATGATTTCTATCCTGTTGCCAAACCTCTCCATGATTTGGAAACCCCGGTGCCTGTTTTTCTAAAAGGGCGAGCGATCATTTTTAGCGCTATTGCATTCATAATCTTGATCAGTTTGGCTATTTCTCTTCTCTTTAGAGCCAGAGCAAAGTGATAAAATAAAGAGGGAAATTCTTTCCCCTCTTACTTTCAATTTAGCTTTATTTTACCTGAAAGTATTTGTTTTAAATCTTGCTTTCAATGTAAGCCTTAATTGCTAAGCTTTCGAAACATAAAGGAATTTCAAAAGCTTTTAAAGATTAATAAGCCCACAATTAATTGTTATTTATTGGAGTTTGAAGTGCCTATGACTAAATTTTGCGGAAATTGTGGCGAAGCGAATGTTGATGATGCACAATATTGTGCCAACTGTGGCGAGCTTTTAACCGTTGCTACCAATGCGGCTTCTAAAGAAACCCTTACACAAAACGAGGCAAGGGAATCACCAAAGGAAGAGAAAAAAACACTTTATCGTTCTCGTACTAAAAAGATCCTTTCAGGTCTTTCTGCCGGTCTTGCTGATTATTTCGGTCTTGATGTTTCTCTCGTCCGCTTCTTATGGCTTGCTTCATTCGTTATCACTTCTGGTGCAACACTTGTTGGCTATATTGTTTTGGCTGCAATTACGCCCCTCGAACCTCTCAACGAAAGCAATGAGGATATTAAAAACACAAAAAAACCCACAACTACTTGATTGAACTGTTCTCTTTTTTTTCTCATTTTTTCATCTCAAACTTCAAAAAACCAAAAATCAAGATTCTTAGAAACTCTTTTTATTTACACCGCTGTTGGATAGTCATCTGGAAGTGTCCTCTTTGGAAAGCGTAGAAGACTATGTTATTGTTACCAAAGGTTTGACGAAGGAATATCCATTTGGTGGAACCACCATTAAAGCCCTTAATGGAGTTGATTTTGCCATTAAAAAGGGCGAGTATGTTACTATTGTCGGCCCTTCTGGCAGTGGAAAGACTACTTTTCTAAATCTCATTGGGACCATTGATTCGCCCACCTCAGGAGAGATCTATTACAATGGACGAAAACTCTCAGAAATGACAAATAAAGAGGTTCGTGAGCTCCGGCGAACAAAAATCGGTTTTGTTTTTCAAGCCTTCAATTTGCTTGAAATTTTAACAGCCGCTGAGAACATTGCTCTTCCAATGATTATTAACGGTACATCTGCACGCGAACGAGAAGAACGTGTGCAAGAACTTCTCGAGATTATTGGTTTACCTGATCGTGGCGATCACTTCCCCATGGAGCTAAGCGGTGGGCAACGGCAACGGATAGCCATTGCTAGGGCCCTTGCCAATAAACCGGAAGTTATTTTGCTTGATGAGCCTACGGGGCAATTGGACAGCAACACTTCACGTGAGATCATGGATTACCTGCTAAAGATTAACAAAGAAGAACAAGTTACTCTTATTGTTGTTACGCATGAGGACCTCATTGCTGCTGCAGCCAAACGCCCAATGACGATCATTGATGGTAAACTCTATGAGGGCATCCTCGAATCTTTCTTAAATATTAAGGCTATTGAAAAAGGGCTGCTCTAACAAACCCCATTATACCACAGGAAAAACATCGGTGAATAGAGTTCTGCCGGTATTCTTTTTCATCCTTTCTTCTCAACCTTCTCAAAGTGTAATAAAAACTAATGATAGTTACAATTTAAATTTCAATGGGACACAGAATAAATAAAAAAAAAGGGATTCATACTTCCACTTCAAACTCTTATAGGTAAAGACTAAGCGCTATCACTAAGATAATAAGAGCAACCAATTGAGGAAGAGAACCCACTATTCCTAAAACCATTCCCGTTATACTTAGACCGGGGCTTGATCTCATCGCTTTTGCTGAAAGAACAATACCAACAATTGTTATAATGAGGAAAATTATTACCCACCAAATAGGGACCCACCAAGAGTACCAGGACAAGAATAGAAATGTCACCATATTAATAATAAAACCGATTATCGCGCTTGATGTGATCTGCTTCTTTTGGGGCGTGGTTTGAACCACGACTGTTTGAGGGTAATGCGTTATTGGTTGTTGGTAAGGTTGCTGTACACTAACTCCTGGTTGTTGATAAGGCTGTGGTGTGATGGCAGTAGGAGTAAAAGAAGGAATAGAATCTGGTGTAGGAGAGCTTTCTTTTATTGTTGCCCCTTCTTGTACAGGTAATTGTGCCCCGCAATTAGAACAAAAGCGGTTTTCTATTGAATTCTCGTTACCACAAAAAGGGCAATATTTTTTTTCAGAACTCACTAACTTTTTCACCTTTTCAGTAAATTGTCTTTTAGTTATTTTAGCTATTTTTATGTTAAAAACATTTTGAAATTCGACTTGCTAAGAGAAACTAAGCCCCTTTACAAGTTCACGTGGCAAAGAAAGCAAGAGTTTTTCAGATGATCGGCTTGTACTTGTTTTTTATTAGCTACTTTCTTTATTGTGTGAAGATAAAGATTAAAATATAATTGCCTTTTCAAGTTTAATACGACTATTAATTGCAATCATTGTAAAGAAAAGTTAATAGCAGAAGCACATGAGCTTAATATCTATAAACACTAAATACTACTAACACTTAGGGGAAAAAGTATGGCTACAATATCATTCCTGACTAAAATTGGTTTAAGTGAGGAAGAACAGAAAGTTTATCTTGCACTTCTTGCTCTTGGGCCTCTCTCAGCTGGGGAAATCGCCAAATATTCCGGTATCAAATCGATTTCGAAAGTCAAAACCATTTTAGAAGGGTTATTCAATAGGAACTATGCCTATAATATTGAAGGCTTAGTAGATAAAGCAATCGGGCTTTATCCATATCGTGAGATTGCTGCGGAAGCTGAAAAAGATAGTAAGAAAATTGACGAGTTGGTCAGTGAGCTCAACAAGTATATCCTCGAGACAATCAAGCATCTCGAGCAAGTAATGGCTGATAGTGAGCAATTCGTTCGCACCGAGAAGAAGAAAACCACAGAACAGATTTCTTCTACAAGCGCGTCAGCACGAAGTACTATTGACAATAGTACAACTGAAGCCACAAACTCTATTGCATCCTCAGCTGATAGTACAAAGAAAAAAATCACCTCGAGTGCAAATGCATTCTTAAAGCATCAGACAGAAACTGTCTCAACCTTTGAAACGGCAACCAATGAGAACCTCGACAGCTTTGCCAGCGACCTTAAAATAAATGTCCAATCGTCCTTAGAAACATTAGCGACAGATATTGAAACAACAAATAACACATTTAAAGCTGATGGGTCGGCAGCCGTAGAAGCAGCGAGTATAGCAATCAATCAACAAACGGATAAAATGGCTGATGAGTTAAAAACAGACTCTCAACAAAAACTCGAGGGAACACGCGATCACGTTCTAAACGGTTTAGAGAGTTTTGTAAACGAATCCGAAGGGAATGTCAAAAGCTTTAATGAGGAATTGATTGCTGCAACTACTGCACAGGCAGAACATATCAAAGAAACAACTGAAGAAGCAAAGAAAAACCGGATTGACATGAATCAACAGTTCAAAGTGGGTCTTGCTGAGAGCTTTGAAAAAGTCAAAACTGATATCGCACAAGATTTAACGGCTTTTCAAAAGAAATTTATCGACAAGTTAACGAAAATTGCTGATAAATTCAAGAAGCAAATTGATGATCTTAAAGATGCCACTGCCCAAGATGTTGCTCTTCTCATCGAAGAAGCCAATACAACAATTGCAGGGCTTACTTCTCGTCATAATGAAGAAATTGCTGCTAATGTTGATCTTGATAACAAAGCAATTGAGGATGGAACAAGCTCCATGCTTGCCAAGGTTGATGAATATAATGCAACCGCGAAAAAGGCTATAGCAGACACCACAGAAACCCTCAAGTCAAGTCTTATCCTTCTAAAGGCAAACTATAGTGGCGACATTAATAGCCAAATAGATGAGACTATTAAATCCATGCAGGCCATTATTACAAGTTCTACAACGGAAACAAAAGAGACTTTCAACGCCACAAAAACTGAGTTAACAACAAAACTGGACACCTTGGCCACAGATGTTACAGCTAAAACACGAGAAATCACAACAGATCAAACAGAGAGCATTAAGGGAACAACAGATTCCCTTGTCGGAACGATCAAACAAAAACTGGGTGAAACTAAGAGCACACTTCTTAGCGAGACGAAAAAGACCAATGAAAAGATTGCGACAGATGCCACAAGCAGTGTAGAAAACATTAGTACCACAGCTACAAATACTATGACACAGATTTCCGACCAGGCAAAAACAAGCATCAAGAATAATGAAGAGACGACCATAAAGGCTGTTGACACTATAAGTAAGATTATTGAAGACACCATTCGGAAGGAGATTACCGCAACAAAAGGCAGCCTTGATGACTATGGAAAACGTTTTGCTAAAGATGCAGCAGAGATCGCCAAATTGTTGCTTGAATTTAGAAGTCAGCATGAGGGTCTTCTTACGGCAGTATCGGATTATCCAAAACCACAAATTGAAACTGCCATTCTCTATAGTAAAGATGCCATTTTCAACCGCTTAGATGACATTCTCACAACACGCATCAAATCTAATGTGACAATAGTCATTCCCGACCCCACTGACATTCCTACCAAAACCATTGCCAAAGTGAAGGCTCAAGCTAAAATTACCATCATCTCTAAGATCGACGAGGTTGCCCATAAAGGAATCATTGATGAGTTGCGAGCTTCAGATGCCTTGCAACGGATCAAGATTCGGAAGATTGCCTCCCAAGACTTGCAAGGATTCTCAGAATACATCGCCTTTGATATAGATGGTGGTGAAGAGATGCTGATTGCTTTCAAAGACGAAACAGAAAAAGATTGGATCGGCATCCTTTCACGAGCAGTCGGTTTCAAGAATGTCGTCATAGGAGAAACCTTAGGCAGACAAGCTTTGTCAATTTCTCGAGAACTCAAATAATCATTCAACTGACCACTATTTGGATCTCTCTGAGGTCCAAACCTCTTTCTCTTTTTTCCAAGTAAAAAAAATCAACCTGTTTGTTTCTCAAAAATCGAACATTTAAACGAAAAATGAGTATAGATAAATAATTTTTTAAAAAAAACTTTTGTCTTTACTAGGTGCTGAGATGTCTTTTTTGTAAGACGAAAAGCAGAAGGAATTAGTATGCCAAAAGGTGAACGAAGCCACAAAACATTTCTCTTTGGAAGTGATGTTGATTTTGATTCAAAACAATTAGCAGTTGTCCTAAAACTTGGCGTCTATGGCGCTATTAATAATCCAATTGACATTACGAGTGGTGAACTTGGGAAATATCTAGGCGTTTCCCAGCAAACTGCTGCAAGATACCTTGTTGAACTCGAGAAGAACCATCTCATTGAACGAACTCGCACTTCTCGCGGGCAAGCAGTGCAAATCACAAAAATTGGCAAAGAGCTTTTGGAAAATCTCAGTATTATGATCACCAAAGCACTCTATTCTCAGACCCGCTCTGCAGTTATTTATGGTGAAATAGAAAGTGGGTTAGGTGAAGGCGCGTGGTATATCAGTCAGGAAGAATATTCCAAGCAATTTAATGATGTGCTTGGGTTTATCCCGTTCCCCGGAACCTTGAATTTACGTGTCTTGAATTTAGATGATTTAAAGAAAATCGCGCAAGTGCGTCAATCAGAGCCCTATATTATCCATGGTTTTACAAAGAAAGGGCGGCATTTTGGAGATGTCATGTGTTATAAGGCGCGCTTCTCTGACGGAACCATGGGAGCGATTATTATCCCCAGTAGAACCCATCATAACAAAGATATCCTCGAAGCCATTGCTCCTGTGAACTTACGAGAACGGTTAGCGGAAAATGCCAGCATGCCGCTAAAAGATGGAAGTAAAATTAAAGTGGAAATTTTCCTCCAATGACTTCGTGAGGGCCTCTGCAGCGCTTTTTTTACTTCTCTTTCTAAAAAGCCTCTTCAATTACTTTCAAAAGTGTTATGAATAGCTGTCTTACGATCTCTGCTTTCATTGCTTCTCTCGGAAGATTGGGGTCTAATTTTAGTTCACGCGCATATGTTTCTCTTCCGGCAACAGCAATTGCAATAAAAACCGTCCCTTTTAACTTTCCCTCAATGGCTTCGCCAATAACACCAGTAGTGGCAAGCCCTAAGTCCGCACCATATATAGCCACTCCTTCCGCCATAAGTTTCGCACATTCCAATGATATTGCTCCGAAGTTCTGTAGGACGTAACTCGGAATACCGAGGAATTCTTCTTTAGCATCATTTGAATAAGCAATCACACTGTACTGTAGTACTTCTGAGGTACCATCAAAATCGGTTATAAAGGATGATGCAAGTCCACCGGTGCAGCTTTCTGCTATGGAAATGGTTAACCCTCGTGATTGTAATTCCTCAAGAACCATTCCTGCCAGTTCATTTACTTCATTCGT
>Ga0190349_1000535_pt1 | contig 11237 bp, 8 predicted proteins | sample 48721378_MG_FD_179798 | JGI IMG/M metagenome (GOLD analysis project Ga0190349, IMG submission 179798) | Hydrothermal vent microbial mat bacterial communities from Southern Trench, Guaymas Basin, Mexico - 4872-13-7-8_MG | ecosystem: Environmental > Aquatic > Marine > Hydrothermal vents > Microbial...
CTTCATATCACTGCTGAGAATAAATTATTAATTTGTGATTATCAATCAAAAAAGCTCAAAATGGATTCTGCGGTTCATCAAACAGCTTTTTGGAGACAAAACGAGGCTTTTTCTTTAAGGCTTCCTACCTGTGGAGATTTTAGGTTATGATTGTGTTTTTATCTAAATATGCATCTGAAGACGAGCTTTTAAGATAAGAGTTTCCTATTTGTCAGTGCCAGCCTAGGGGGTATAGTGGGGACGGGCCCAGCTAATTGCTTTATATTCATATAGTTAGCCTAGTTTTCCACATAACTCCCCCTGAGCATGTTAACTTTTTGAGGCCAGAAACATTACCTTATCCTCTTCAACTTGATAATTATTCTTGTTTGCTCCTCTAACCCTAATCATTTTGTATTGAACTTTTGTACCTATATCTTTTTTTAATCTTTCTGCAAACTCTTTACTCCCAACTGCGATAGTGTCAGTCTATCTGCTTTCTCTTTCCAATCTTTCATGCCTATCCCCACATAAAAAACGTTTTGATCGCAGCATAAAGACGATTTTTATCTATAAGGTTCATCACAATAATAGATACCTGAAGTCCGGAAATGGAGGAAAAAGGGTCAATCCAATGTTATTGCAAGCTAAGCGAAGCAATCTCAACTATAAATATTTTAACCATTAATAGCAGGAGAAAATGGCTTTTTTTGATAAAAAAAGGGCAAGCATGCAAGCTTCCCCTCTGTTTGTAAGCTGCTTGAACTGTTTAGAAAACTAACCGAAAACCTAGCTGGGCTCTCCGAGGCAGAGTATAACCTCCTGGGGCCAAGTAGACATCGCTTTCTGCATTAGTTTCGGCAACCCAGGTATAATAGTCCTCATTAAAGACATTCCATACGTCTAAAATTAATTTTAGCCTGGCTGTTTTCCAGATTTTAAAGTCTTTTTCTAATCTCAGATCCAAATATGTCTGCTTAGGATATCTTTTACTTCCTCTTGGCTCAGCGGCAATCCTCCGACGTCCTTGGTTCAGTCGAACTGATATCGTGCGGTTAAATGGCCTGCCTTGCTGGTGAGCAAAATAGGCGCTGAATATTATTCCATAAGGAAATATATAGGTTCCACTCATCTTGAACATATATTCTCGGTCATAAGTGTCAGGGACATCGTAATTATTGATTAAACTATTTCTATCTGAATAGCCCTTGGGATATCGACGTGACCTAGATAAGGTCAAACTCCCATCCAAATGCCAATTGTGGGAGAGGCGCTTCCTGAAAGCTAGAATCAATGATTTATAATTCGTTTTATTACCTGGATTTGTGGTCAAATATAAATTTTCCCCAGGATTTGTCTGATTGTAGACTTTAATGATCTGATCTCCATATTCATCATAGTAATCGATAACCTCATATTCTGCCGTCGTATTCATCGTGCCGATAAAATCTTTTGATTCCTTATAAACACCCGTCAATGACAGAGAGAAATCGGGAAATATTTCCCTTTCAATTGCTACGTTATATTGGTCAGAATACGGATTCTTCATATTCCGATCAAAGCCATAATTAGCTATGGGATCTATTTCCTCCCATAAAATATCGTACTTACCTGTATTCCAGTTGTATTCCCACCAATATCTCTTGGATTTCGAGGGAGCGCTACCATAAAAAGTCCTTATAAGCATATGGCCATAATATCGACCGTAACTTGCTTTTAATATCGTTTTCCTATCTGCAGTCAATTGGTAAACAAGTCCTAACCTTGGCGACCATGTGTCCCATCTGAGAAGGTTCATATCTCCCGGAATTTTCTCTCCTGTTGGGTTGGCGTTGGCATCCAGTCTATCGAACTCGGGGTAGCCGCCCCGGGTGTGATCAAATCTGAGACCCAAATTCAAGACCAAACGGTCACTTACTGACCAACTATCATCGAAAAAAGCACTTATTCTATTGGCTAGCCCTCCATATTCTTCAGGCAGCATATAATACATATAATAAGGATATCCAGCCCAATCGTAGTAATACCTGTTACTGCAAAAGCCCCATTTCCATCCCGCATAGCTGCGATTGTAAACAACCCCAATTTTGAACTCATGGTCTCCCTGGAGAAAATCGTCAGCATAATGGGTGATCCTACCCTGGACCTCATGCTGGTATTGGGGCCACTCACCCCACCAAGAATAATTTCCTGAAGACATCCCAGTATAAGCATCATAATGGTAGGGAGTTATCCTGTCTCCATCTGCAGCTTCATCTATGAGAGTAACCCACCATCCGGCATATTTGATCTCAAAGAATGTATTTTGACTGAGGACTGAAGTCCAGTTGATGCTTGGTAGAGGATTGTTGGAATCTTCAGATCCCACGCACTCATAAGGTGTATATCTATCAGGACTACCTTCGTATCTGTACCAGTCGAAATCGCAGGAAAACATAAGCTTGTTATTCTTATTTACCTGCCAGTCAAATCTATAAAACATAGTACGAGATTGATATAGGCCAGCTCCATAAGATGGATCTGCCCCTACTTCAACCGATGCATCATCCTCGTACTGTCCGGCAAAAAAGAACCAGAGTTTATCCTTTATTATGGGCCCTCCCAACGTCCCGGTAAGTTCATTATACTTATCGCGATAGAAAGGAAATTTTTCCTTGGGCGTATTATTTCCTGTTAACCAGTTAGAACGATAATAAAAATTGAGACTACCACTAAACTTATTGGAACCAGATTTGCTGACAATGTTAACAACCATACCTTGAAAGTTCCCGTATTCAGCTGGAGCCCCTGAGAGGATAACATCCATCTCTTCGATAGCATCAACGTTCGCCCAATACCAAGAACCTGCGTTTTCTGGGCTGGTGGTTTCAATCCCTTGAAAATAATAGGTATTGGCGCCGGTACTAGACCCGAAGGCCGATTGCCAATTAGCCGAGTGGGTACCTGATGAGCTGGTAATGCCTGGCGTTGTTCCCACAAAATCGAAGAAGCTAAAACGGCGCATTGGAAGGACTTCTATCAAATCAGAGCCAATATTAGTGGAAATTTCTGACTTCGTCACATCTACAGCAGGAGCTTCGGCCGAGACTGTAATGGCCTCCTCTAAAGTAGCTTGTTTTAATACTACATCAACAGTAACCGTCCCGCCAATATTTACCTTGAGGTTTGTCCTTTTAACAGCCTGAAAGCCTTCCAGAGAAACGGTTATCTCATATATTCCAGGCATAAGGCTTGGAAACCTGAATTTCCCTTGCTCATCAGCTATAATGGAACGCGTACCACCCATAAGCTTCTCACCTGAAAGGGTGATTGTGGCTCCTGGCAAAGCTTGTCCTTCCGAGTCTTTGACTGTCCCTCTAATGCTTCCTGTTCTTGTCTGAGCATAGCTCATAGAAACAATGAATAAAAGAGCCATAGAAACAGCTAAAAATGAGGCAGCTATTTTTCTCATTTTTTCCCTCCCTCTAAATTTTGTGGATATTTATGACGAAAATCATAATTAGCTATTAGTCAGAATTATTTCTTTATATGCCTTCTTAATTAAGAAGATATTTATCTAAATTTTATTCGTATAGCACAATTATGCTATAGAATTGTATAATTTAGCTATTTTTATCTTTTTTATATCTTCTAGTGTTGGTTTATCACGATAATAGATACCTGAAGTCCGGAAATGGAGGAAAAAACGGCAACTCTCATGACTATTTCTCATATTTCCAATAAATAGCACCTATAAATTGAAATATATTTTCCAATAAATGAAATCCCCAGCACCATAAACATCTATACTGTAAGAAAAAAGGGTGCTCAAATATCTTGTTAAACGAACAATAGTATCAATCCCAACATAAAAGAAGAGAAATTTTCCAGCGGATTTTTTTCCATATCCCGAAAGACCTGCTCTGATAATTCCATCATTGTCAATTTTATAGTATAAACCTCCTGCCCAAAAGGACATCTACTCCCCTGCGTTTTGGGATATAAATATAAATTTAGTTTTTTTACATACTTCGACTACTTTTTTTCGGGAAAATTCTCAAGGAAATAATAGAAATCAGGTCTCCACTTTTGGCGCTCCAAGGAGCATCGAAGTCACAGCCCAGCATTCTTAGGCCATAATTGACTCTTTTCTTGTCCCAATCTATACTAGGTTTTTGTAAGTAAAGAGCCAAATGGATAAAAAAAGGTTTCGCCAGCCACCACCAAAAATGAAATTCTTCTCTTTGTTTATTGGATATCGTAGTAAAACTGCTATAATATAATTATGAAATTAAGGACAATAACTACAGGCTTTAACCTTGATCCTGCCCAAGCAGAAGATCAAATCAGGAAGATTGGTTCTTTTATGAATGCCGCAAAGAAAGTATTTGAGCAAAACGGATATATTGTTCAAACAATCCGTGTAGCCACTCAACCCTGGGAACAGTATTACACTTCTAAGGCTCAAATATTGAGATTAGTTGAAGATATAGAAGATTATACCAATAGATACAGCATTGATTATTTCAATATTGGGACAACGCTTGATTCCAATAATATTTCACTCATATTTGATTTGATTAAGAATACTTCCAAAGGATTTTGTACTGTTCTTGTTTGTGATGATAAAGAGATTAATTATGAGGCAGCCAGGCAAACAGCTAAATTGATGAAGAAACTGTCAAGGATAGATGAAAAAGGTTTTGCCAACTTGAGATTTGCTGCTATATTTAACACCAAACCTGGAAGCCCATTTTATCCTGCAGCTTATCACAAAGGCAAGACCTCTTTTGCTATAGGAACGGAAAATAGTGGACTTGTGTATAAAGCCTTTTCAGAAGCCAAGAATATAGAAGAGGCAGGGAGGCATCTAAAAAAAATCCTGACCGATGAATTTAAATGTATCGAGGAAATTGCCAATAAAATAAGCACCGAAAGGAAGATAAAATATGGCGGAATCGATGTTTCTATTGCAAGCTCTGTGGATCGAAAGGAAAGTATTGCTTATGCTTTTGAAAAGTTAGGCTTAGGAAAATTCGGTGAATCAGGAACACTGGCTATTGCAAAACTCATTACTGATACCTTGCAAGATTTGAAGGTAAAAAAATGTGGCTATTCTGGGCTTATGCTGCCGGTACTCGAAGATTATGGGTTAGCTAAAAGGAATAGTGAAGGTAGGTATAATTTGGCTAATTTACTGCTCTATTCATCTGTTTGTGGGACAGGGCTCGATACTATTCCCTTGCCAGGTGATGTATCAGAAAAGAAACTTTATGCCTTGCTTTTAGATGTAGCTTCTCTTTCAATTAAACTAAATAAACCCCTTTCAGCAAGATTAATGCCTGTGCCGGGGAAAAAAGCAGGCGAAATGACTTTTTATAAATTTAAATATTTTGCTAATAGTAAGATCATGAAGATATAGAATAGTTTTTATTTTTATTACCCTTTTTTATTCTTTGAACATTTCCTTAAAGTATTTGTTAATATCTTTTATATCCTTACTTTCTTTTATGGCTGTTTTCTCCCTTAGGATAACCACTAGAAATATCCCTTTTTTCTCTCAATGGCAATCCCCATTTGGATGAGTCTGCTGTGGCTCAGTCCCTAGGAAAAATGAGAACCAGTACGACTTGAAAATATTTTATATAGTTATCCGGATTTATTTTGGATTAAGAGGCTATTTTGTCTTCTATCATTAACAAATAATTTCTCGCCGGTCTCCTGTTTTTGATTTAGATTTTATCTTTATTACCAATGCTCAATGAAAATTTTAAGTCCGATAAAGATGAGTATTAACCCCCCTGAAAACTCCGCCCCTTTACCTACTACCAGCTTGAGTAAGGGCCCTATTTTTAGTCCAATAACCGTCATTAAGAAAGCAACCAAACCGATAATAATAGCAGGATAGACAATAGCAACTTGAATGGCAGCCAAGCTGATGCCTACGGCCAAAGCATCGATACTGGTGGCCACAGAAAGAATAACAAGCGAGAGACCTCTGGTCGGATCTGAGCGGGCGAACTCCTCTTTTTCCTGGTGAGCTAAGGAATCATAAATCATTTTTATGCCCAAAACTGAAAGCATAATAAAAGCTACCCAGTGGTCATAGGCCTTGATGAATTTTAGTAAGCTCCGCCCGACCAACCAGCCGACAATAGGCATCATCAACTGGAAAAAGCCAAAATGAAAAGAAAGTCGAAAAATTTGACCTCTCTCTATCTTTTTAAGACTCAAACTTACGCCTACAGCTACGGCAAAAGCGTCCATAGCTAGGGCTAAAGCAATGCCTAAAATAAGGATAAAATTCATCCAAAAGCTCTATCTATGATCTCTCAACTTAGAAGACAGCCAGTCTGTTAAATAAAGGCAGGAGCGACTTCCGTTCATTCAAAGCCCATATAGTTGAATAAAAGATTTTGGCCAGGATGGAGGGAAATCACTGCCTCTTAAGCTAACTTTCTTCATTATGAAACTTCTGGCCACTATCTATCGATTATCTCTTAAATATTCCAAGGCGAGGCTGGTCATAAGTAAAGCTGCCGGCTCAAGGGCCTTCTCGTCGATATCAAAAGCCGGATGATGATGGGGAAACTTCTGGCCATCACCAATTCCGAAAAACAGAAAAGCCCCTGGTACCTTTTCAAGGAAATAAGCAAAATCTTCCCCGCCCATAACTGGATCGATTGCTCTAATCTTGTCCTCTCCCAGGATTTTTTTAGCCACTCTCAAAACAAAGTCAACCATCTTATCATGGTTAACTAGGGGAGGATAGCCCTTTTCATATTTAAGCTCAGCCGTGGCTCCAAAGGTTTTGGCTGTCTCCTTTGAAATTTGTCTTAGCCGCCTTTCGGCCATTACCTGAAGCTTATGGTCAAAAGTCCTGACAGTACCTGTCAGGGAAACTTCATTGGGAATGATATTATAAATTGTGCCGCCTTTGATGGTCCCGAAAGAAACAACCACTGGTTTCAGAGGATCAACATTGCGGCTGACAATACTCTGGGTGTTTATAACCAGATGGGAAGCAACCAGAATCGGATCGACGGTCATTTGGGGAGCAGAGCCATGGCCTCCTCTGCCTCGGACTACAATCGAGAACTGGTCAGGCTGAGCCATCATCACTCCCTTGACTATGCCTACAGTGCCGGTAGGCAGCGGCTGCCAGAGATGGAGTCCAAAAATTGCTTTAACTCCATCCAAGGCGCCTTCTTCGATCATCTGTTTGGCTCCACCTGGAATTCTTTCCTCGGCTGGCTGAAAGAGAAAAATAACTCTGCCTTTAAATTGGTCTCTTCTTGCAGCCAGAATTTTGGCCACACCCATAAGAATAGCCATATGCCCATCATGGCCGCAGGCATGGGTGGCTTCAGGATTTTCTGAAATATAATCCTTGTCTCCTTCCTCTTTTAAAGGCAGGGCATCCATATCAGCCCGCAAAGCCAGCACCTTTCCTGGACCTTGCCCATCGAGTACAGCCTTCAGCCCCGTCCCAGCACAGGCAGAGACTTCAAGACCTAGCTTTTCCAGGAACCCTCGGATTACTGAAGATGTCCTCTTTTCCTGGTAAGCAATCTCTGGGTGGCGGTGAAAATCACGCCGCCAGGCAATGAGCTGCGGTCCCAAACGTTTTATCTCTTCCTTTATATCTTCAACCATTCAAAGCCTCCATAGGTAGCTTTAACCAAATAATGGCCACCTTTAAAATATCATTTTTAATCTTGAATATTAAGCTTCATGGTCAAAAGCAAAGATAATACAAGATTTTTTTTCTTTTGGTCTTCAGGCTTCAGCTCTAACTATTTAACGTTTGTCTCCTCCTATAAAAGATAATCAATGGACTAAGCTTACTCTTAAAATTTCACTCAATTGATTTCCTTCAAACTGCTGCTTGTTCAATTTTAATCGAGCTCGGCTTTTGTATAAGGCTGACAAAGATTGTTATTAGCGAGTTTACAAGCAAGCCTATAAAACCCGCATTCATTCCTAGGAAAGGATCTTGATGACTGAGAATAAGAAAAATGACAATGCCTGTGCCAACCACAATTCCTGAAAAAACTCCAGACTTGGTTACTTTGGGCCAAAATAAACCCAAAACTACTCCTGGAAAAAACTGACAGACTCCATCGTACCCCAGAATGAGAAGGTTAACCAGCTCATTAGGGACAAAAACAGCAAAGATAAGAGCCAGGGTGGTAATAACCAAAACCATAAAGCGGGAGAGACGCATGACCGTTTTCTGACCGGCTCGAGGATTGAATCCAGTCTGATAGACATTTTTGGCTAAAAGAGTTGAGGCAAAAAGAACCAGGATGGCTGAAGGAACCATAGCTGTTACCGCGCCAGCTGCTCCGACAAAGCCCATAAACCAGGAAGGATAGGTCTTATTGACCAGAGCCAGAAATGCCATATCCCCATTTTTCAAGTCGGGAATAACCAATAGAGCTGTGAAACCAACCATAAAGACCAGCAGAATCGGTATCTGATAAAAAGGCATGATAATGGCATTTCTTTTGATAATCTTATCGCTTTTGGCTGAAAAAGCAGAACCAAAAACATGAGGCCACATATAAAAACCAAACCCGGTTAAAAGGACAGTGGACATAACCCAAAGAACATCCATGTGGGCTGTAGCCCCTGGCAGAATTAGATGATGAGGCTTTTGATCAATAAGAGCTTGAAACATCTTACCGAAGCCGCCAAAATAAATATAAGGAACACCGATACCGACTATGCCCACAGCTAGGATCATCATCACATCCTTAATAATGGCTACCCAAGCTGCCCCTCTTATGCCGCTTGTATAAACAAAGGCGCAGGTCAGAAGAAAAGAGATGATTATGGCTAGGTTGGAATTTATGCTGCCATTGCTGGCCACTTCTACGATAAAACCCAAGCCGGCCAGTTGAAGCTGCAGGTAAGGGATGATGGAAAAAACTCCAATCAGGGCTACTATTACTCCCAGAGGACGGCTGTTATATCTTTTTATAAAATAATCGGGCTGAGTGTGAAGACCATAGCGCTTACCTACCTTCCATAAAGCAGGCAGGATGAAAAAGGAAAGGGTATAAGCTAAGGCGCCGTAGATTAAAATATAAAAAGTCGGCGCTCCCTTGGAATAAGCCCAACCGCTGGCACCGAGAAAGGTGAAGGTAGTGTAAATCTCACCAGCCATCAACAGCCAGATAATAACTATGCCAAAGCGCCGGCCGCCAACCGTCCAGTTTTCCAGATTCATCTTCAACTTGCGGCCAGCATATATACCCAGCAGCGAGGAAAAAATAACTGTGGCCAGAATAATTACCAGAGCCGCATTCATTTCTCTTCTCCCTCTGAAGGAAGGTTATATTTTTTTTCCAGCAGATAAGCTGCCCATAGAATTGGTGGAGTGAGGATGACCCAGCCTAGAATCCAGGCTAAAATAAAGGGCAGTCCCAGGATAAGAGGGTAAATTCGATTAACCAAAGGCAGGGCAAAAACCAAGGTTATAAATGGAATAGCGGCCAGGATTAAAGCCAGCTTTGTCCCTTTCTGCATCGAAGCCTCCTTTCTCTAAGTCTGCTCATTATATCAAAAGTCGAAGAAAGTCAAAAAAGGAGGGAAGAACTTGATAAAAGGAAGAAATTGCTTTTCTCTAATCTAACAACAAAGGACCTTCTGTTTATAAGAAAAACAAGATAAATAAATGATTAGTTCCCAATTAAAAAAATATTTTATTATTTATATATATTCTATAATATTAATATATTTAGTCAATTAAATTTTAACATTTTTCTTTTTTATTTCCTATTCCTTTACTTCATAAGTACTTCATAAGCCTTAAATTCTTCTAATGTAGCTTTAGTTGGAGGGCTCATGACTTTAGGCACTATCTCCTCAAAAAGTTGCCAGGCTTGAGGGAGTCTTTCTTTCAGCTCAGCCGCGGTCATAATTGACCACTCAGCCTGCATTGGGCCGTAAATTTTCCTAAGATCCCAGGAGGTATAAATAACCCAATAAGCGAATTCCTGGAGCAAGACTCTATTTCTTGGCTCATCTGAAATACGATTGTACTGGGTAATATCGTAATATTTATTGTTAATGCCTGCCTGCATCACCTGATAAAGCTTTGAAGAAGTGGAAATCCCCCACTCTTCAGGGAAGGTATAATGAAAGCCAACATCAGTCACATGATGCAATATATGTTCAACAACCTCATTAACCTGGCCAGAAACACCTTCCATAATGATATCACAGATGCTGTTCTTACTTCTTGTCTCAGCCCAGTCTTTCTCGTCCTCAGGAGAAAATTTATGCTCTCTGCCTTTAAAAAGAGGAATAGTGGCCCGGTACCTATACAAGTTTCGCAGCAGCTCTTGCTGCAGCTCTCTATCAAGGCCCTCTCCTTCCTGAGGAAACATCTCTTTAACTGTCTTGGCCACTTTTTTCATAAAATCATCTGAAATATCATCCCTGGCTATTAAAGTAAGGCCGCAAACCATAAGTTTCTTGGTAAAAGGCTTATACTCATCGGTAGCAATGATTTCTGTTTCCTGATAGAGATTTTCAGGCACTTGGCCTAGGGGAGAAAGAAGGATGCAGCCGCCCAGCTTAGTCTTGGCAGCCTCGGGCTTTTCCAGGGTAGGTTTTTCAGCTTCTTGCTTTTGTGGGCTGCAAGAAGCCATTATAAAAACCAAAATGATAAACAGATAAAATATTTTGCGATTTTTCACCTTCCAGCCTCCTTTCTTGTCATTTAGTAATATAAAATAAATTATTTACTTTGTGGATAGTATCATATATCTCTTATATATTCAAAATATGATTTTTTAATTCATATATCTGGCAGCATTGACATTCATCGTCTCGCCTGAAACATAGTCGTTTTCAATAAGAAATAAAACCGCATGGGCAATCTCTTCCGAGCGGGCGAATCTTCCATTGGGTGATAAGGCAGCCAATTTCTTTTTTTATCTTTTCCCCTGCTCATTATTCATTAGCTAATTTAGTTTGCCTGGAACAAATTAAAAAAGCAATAAATCGCTACTAAAATGTAAGAATAATGTTTAATTGCCTTCTGCTTTTCTAATCGAAGAAATTAGTTTTAATCTCCAACCTGGAGAAGTCTAATGACAAGCTGTTCTTGACATCTCTTCTGGGCAAATTTATAATTGCCGCCAGTGTTAAACCAGGAAAACTGGAAAGCAGCCAATTCTCATTCTTCTATTAGAGACAAGCTATCTACTGTGACTTTGGACCCAGACATAATAAACATCAGGCAATAATAATTTTACAGGAAAAAA
>Ga0190349_1000536_pt1 | contig 11236 bp, 9 predicted proteins | sample 48721378_MG_FD_179798 | JGI IMG/M metagenome (GOLD analysis project Ga0190349, IMG submission 179798) | Hydrothermal vent microbial mat bacterial communities from Southern Trench, Guaymas Basin, Mexico - 4872-13-7-8_MG | ecosystem: Environmental > Aquatic > Marine > Hydrothermal vents > Microbial...
ATTAATTTTACTGAAAATAAAAATTTTAATAGAACAGAAAGGAGAAATAAAAATGACTACTTATTTCATGTTTGGGAAATATTCCCCTGAAGCCATAAAAGGAATAAGCTCTGAACGTACAAAAAAAGCTAATGATGCGATTTTAAAACTTGGTGGTGAGATAGTTGCCCAATATGCGCTGCTAGGAGATAAGGATTTGGTGTTTATTGTAAATTTACCGGGCGTAGAGGAGGTATTTCAAGCATCAGCAAATTTGCATAAATTAACCGGTATCGCCTTTTCTTCCACTCCAGCCATAACTGTAGAAAAATTTGATGAAGTTCTTTCATAGAAATATAGGGGAAATATATTTTAAGATATGAGTTTTTTCAATCCAAAAGAATTACAGAGCAAGGATGATTGTACTAATTAAACATAAAATAGCTAAAATCATAGGCAAATACCGGGAGTATTGCTTTAGAAAGTAAAAAGGAATAAAAAAGAGGAATTTGAAAAGTTTTGTAGGATAATACCGAATAAGGGATATTATTAAGCAATTGATAGAAACAAGATAAGAAAAAGTTTTATAGTTGGTTATAAAGGAGGTGGAAAAAAGTATTAAGAAAAATAAATAAGGAAATTTTAAAATTGACTTTAAATGGAATTGAAAGATACATTAATTTACATTAAAAAATTTAGCACTTTTCAAATGATTAAAAATATTAAGGAGTGATTATAATGAAAAAATCAGTTTTGCTATCCATTTCACTTATTTCGGTAATTTTAATTTTTGTCATTTTGACAACCGGCTGTATATCGCTTTTTACACCTCTTATAAAGATAGAAATTATGCAGATGTTAAACAAGTTAGGGGAGGCAAATGTAGAAGGTAATGTTGACCAGATAATTATACATTATACTGATCCATATACAGAAGTGAATCATCTTGTTAGTGAAGATGAGTATGTCATTTCCCTTGAAGAACTTAGTATGTGGCTCGAAGAAGATTTGACTTACGTTAATTGCTTGATAGATGATTTTTCCAATGAAGAAATAACAATTTTAGATGCAGCCAATGCGATAGTAGAATGCGATGAACATGCAAAATTCCAGGATTTATTCGAGGAGGAAGTTTTTTATGAATCAATCGATAGAGTAAAATTAACTTTAATTAAAGTTAATGGCAATTGGAAAATATCTATATATGAACTTCTTGCCTCAGAAGAAGTAACACCATAATGAAGTTTTTCAGTAATTTTAACTATTAAAAATATCAGGGGACGGTTATTTCACACTATAATATAGGGCTTTAAAAATTTGTCGGGTAAAAAATTTGCTGTAAACCTGAACAATTTTATTCCTTTTAATTAAGTTAAATTAGGACTTCCCATTTTTTCAGGAAAGTATAAGATGATATTGAGGAAGAGAAACAAGGGAGGGAATAAGGTGAAAATCGGAATGATGTGTCTTTGGAATGCCGCTAATGGTCCTTCCATTCATGCGGAATTGTTGGGTCGAGCCTGGGTGAAATTAGGCCACCAGCTTAAAATATTTTCTGCCCGGAAACATCCTGATGCCCGTCCAACCTTTCAAGAAGATGAGGATTTTGTAATCAGACATTTTAGGGTCGACGAAGTCATACCATTTACCCGAGCGACTTCCTTTGATCCTTTTCCACTTTTAAATGAAGAATATGAAATCTTTGTCGCTCAAAATGTAGAGAGATTACCTGCTGAAAAACTACTTGAGGTCTTTCCCCGGATTAAGAAAAAAGCGGTTACTGTCCAGGTCGTCCATGAGGGTAAAGCTCCCGAAGACCCTCTCTATTACAAGTTTGACTGGGATGCTATTGTCTGTTTTGACCAGCGATATAAAGATTATCTGGTCAAGTCTTTTCCTGCTGAAAGGATTCATATGATATCTTATCCTTATCATCCTTTCAAGCCGGGGGATAAAAAAGAAGCCAGAAGAAAGTTAAGATTACCCCGGGAGGAAAAGATTGTATTCTCCTTTGGCTTCAGGTCAAAAGATGTTATATCTGCTTTACCTTATCTAAATGAATTAACCCGAGAATATCCCCTCCGATATGTGGTTATTGCCAATCCCCAAAGTGAGCTGGATGAATTATCTCAGGCGAAGAAGAAATACAATTTTATAGACCTTAGAGTGAAGGCTCTCCCTTTAGATGAGTTGTATGACTATCTGTATGCTTCAGATGTGTTACTCATTCACCGGGAGTCTTCCCAAAAATATCCGGCAGTGGTCTCCAGTTCGGTCTGCCAACTTTTAGGTTCTGGCTGTCCCATATTGTTTCATCAGTCAAACTACGTAGAGTTACAGGGAAAGGAAATTATAAAATATCGCGACTTTGAGGATATGAAAACTAAACTTATTGAGCTGTTCCAGGGTAAATTATTCAACCTTACTAGAATAAAGGATTTTTTAAAGGACTATGAAGCGGAAAGAATTGCCAGGAGATTCATAAAATTATTTGAAGAGTTAAGAGAAACTCGAGAAAGAGGGAGAAGATGATATCCTTATTTAATCAAACTATTCAAAAATTGGGTGAAGGGAAGATAGTTACTCTTGACTCCGGAGATACTATCTTCAAGATGGATTCTTTTATAGACAATCCTGTTGTAAAACCTCAAGACCTGGGGTTAATCTGGAAAGAAGATGATACGCTAAAAATCGGGGCTGTTTTTAATGCGGGAGCTGAAATCTTCCAGGATAAAGTCATCTTATTACCAAGATGCCATCAAAGATATCGGAGAGGTAAATTCTTTGATAAAAAACTCGGTATAGAGCGCTCTTACCTGGAAAATTATATTTCTGAGGTCTTACCTTTGGTGGGTGATGACGGAATTCATTTCGCTCGATTTCAGGATGTAATAATCAAAGGTGATGGCACTGACCACCAGGACTTTACTTATGGGATAGAGGACCTAAGGATTATTAAATATGACCATAGATTTTTATTGGTCGGGTGTGGCAAAATCAAACCTCCCTTCAAAGGCGAGAATGCCGACCGAATTGCTATTTATTCCACCGAAGATTTCGTAAACATTTCTTATCATGGCCTGGTGGAATCATTTGATTCACGTAATGCCATCCCTTTCTCTGAGCCGATAAATGGTCGCCACTATATACTTTTGCGATTCCATCCTAATATTCACCTGGCTTATCTTGAAGCCGATATAGAACAATTATTAAATCCTTCTAAATATAAAAAAGAATGGGGGAAGCTTTATGAACAACGTCAGCAGAATCTTCTTTTAAAGGCGGGCTACTTAGCACATGAAAAGGAGAAAATCGGTCCCAGTACTCCTCTAATCAAGACCGACAGGGGATGGTTGCTTATCTATCATGGTGTTGGTGAGATAGAGGAGGATATTTGCAAAGAGTATGGATTATCTGAAAAGATTAAAAGGGGATATTCAATATGTGCTGCCCTGTTAGACCTGGAAAATCCGGAGAAAGTTCTTTGCCGAACCAGACATCCAATTTACATTCCTTCAGCTCCTTACGAATTGTATGGTGATGAGCAATATCCGGTAGATGTACCGGCCGTGGTTTTTCCGGTAGGGGCAATCGTGAGAAAAGATAAACTTGTTCTCTATGCCGGGGCAGGGGACAAATACATCATCCTCCTGAGCTGTAATCTGGATAATTTGATTGATTATCTATGTAAATCCTGTCAGTGGACAATTCTTTGATGCGGTTTAAGCAATTAACCAATTCTCCAATTTACCAATTTTATATTGGAAAGAACTACGATAAAGAATTGGAAAAGGTTTAAAACTTATAGAGAGATATTAATATAATACCGAAAAGTAAAGGCTTTCCTGATTTCTATTTTGCGAAGTTGTGAAGTTTAACTCTGAAAGTTGGCATAATTTACTACAGCTAAATTTATTTAGCCAAAAACCCGAATTTATTCTATTATTCGGGTTTTTTAATTAGAAAGAAGGATATACAGGAGGAGATATAGAATATATAATTGAAGTTATTAAAGTCAGGGTAAAAATAGAAATTCAAATATTCAATATAAAGATGGAGAGGGAGTAAATATGCCGAACAGATTGAATCTCCAAAAAATATTTTCTGCACCGGAGGTTAAACATGGTTTATCTCTTTTTAATTCGAAGGAGATTAATGCTATTGAAAGATCAATAATCGAGCAAGAAGGAAAATATTTTATAAAATGTCAAATTAAAAATAGAAATAAAATAGCCAAGCCGGAAGAAATAATTAGACAACTATGGATTTACCGATTAGTTAATGAATATAATTATCCCAAAAAACGAATTGGTGCGAAGAAAACCATAAATTTTGGTTCTCAAATGGAGCCTCAAACCGTAGATATTGTAGTTTTCCAGGAGGATTTAAAACATTATCATATCTTATTTGAAATAAAAAGGCCTGACCGAACAACCGGATTAGAACAGCTTAAAGGTTACTGTAATACGGAAGGTGCTCCTATTGGTATTTGGTCAAATGGGGATGAGATAATAAGACTCCACAGAGAGGAACCCGATTTATTTGTAGAAATTCCTCGAATCCCTAAAATATCAGAAACGATTAGAGATATATTAACTGAAAGATGGACTTTTAAATGGTTAGAGGAACACAATAAACTAAAGCAGGGTAAAAATACACTTAAAAAAATTTTATTAGATCTCGAAGAACTGGTTTTAAGAGATGCCGGAGTTAAGGTTTTTGATGAAATTTTTAAATTGATTTATGCTAAGCTCTATGATGAGTGGAATGGAATAAATAATCCTGATTACCAATTAGAATTTTTTGCCGGAGATAGAAGTCCGGAACAAGTAAAGGAAACTATTACTCTTCTCTTAGAAGGAGCTAAAAGAAGCTGGGCAGGAGTATTCGATTCTACGGATAAAATAGAACTGATGGATACACATTTAAAAGTTTGTGTATCATTTTTAGAAAAAATAAAATTGTTTAATTCAAATTTGCGAGTAATCGATGAAGCTTTTAAATATCTAATTCCCGAGGAGTCTAAAAAGAAAGAAGGACAATTCTTTACACCCAGACCTATTCAGGATATGGTGGTAAAAATGTTAAACCCCAAAGCTCACGAATTTGTTATTGATCCGAACTGTGGTTCAGCAGGTTTTCTGCTGCATTCTGTTAAGTGGGTTGCCGGTGGGGTGATTACCGGTAAAGGGCTTCCTGTGGCAGCGAAGAATTTTACAGAAAACAATATATACGGAGTAGATTTTGCCAAAGAAGCTATAAAAATCGCCAAAGCTATTAACCTCATAGTCGGAGATGGTAAATCCCATATATTCGGTGGGGGTTCACATAGTGATTCATTAAACCCTTTGCTATGGAACGATGAAATAAAAGCAGCTTTAAAGCCGAGGCTTCTGAGATTTCCCGAAAACCCTGAGAAAGATAGAGAAAATCAAAAAAGGTTTTTGTATTTTGATTTTAACCTTCTTATGACCAATCCACTTTTTACTGGTAAAGTGAAGGAAAGAGAGGTTTTAAGGCTTTACCAATTGGCAGTGAAAAATAGTAGATTAGTAAAACAAATTGGTCGACACATCCTTTTCTTAGAACGTTCATTACAATTTATAAGATCCGGTGGTAGGATGGCAATTGTTTTGCCCCAGGTCTTGTTAAGTAGTGCAAGTGCAGAATATATCCGTAGATTCATTATAAATGAAGCGATAATTTTAGCAGTAGTAGGTTTGCATAAAAACACCTTTAAACCTTACACCGGAATAAAAACAAGTATCTTATTTTTACAAAAATATACTGATGAGGAAAAAAAGAAAATCCAGGGGATTAAAGTGAAATGTGAAAGAGAATGGTTCGAATTTGTAGAACGATTAAAGGAAGAATACCGGGATGTGGGTTGGGATAAATTGCTGTCTGAGCAAGAACTAAACGAAGAATTAAAATCTTTCATTGAGACATATTTTGAGGAGAGAGAGGAATTAGAAGAAGAAATAAGGAATAAATTAGAAGAAAAAATTGAAGGTTCGGAAGTTGAAGAGAACGAAGAGCTGGAAAAAATCGAAGAAAGTAAGAGGAAAAAATCGCTCAAAGCCTTAATTGAATGTGTCGACCTGGTAGAAGAAGTAAAAAAATATTACCAAAATATAAGTTGGGATAAATTGTTGTGCGAGGGAGAGCTGTCTGAAGAACTAAAATCTTTTATTAATACTTATTTTGAAACAAAGAAAAAATCAGAAGAAAAAATTAAAGGTTCGGATGTTGAAGAGACCGAAGAGATTAAAAGGAAGAAACCACTTAAAGTTTTAATTGAAAAATTACAAGAAATGCAAACTCTTTTAAGGGAAAAACAGAAAAAAATAAAGGGTAATGCTTTGAATGATGAAAAGATAGAAGAAACAAGAAAAGAAATTGATGTTTTGACCGGCAAAATTGAAAAGTTTAATAGAGAGATTTCGCAAAGAACCTTGGGCGGGCAAATCTATTTAGCTTTAAATGATGAAGAGATATCCGAACAATTTAAGAAATTCTGGTTAGAGGGCAAAGTGATTAAAGAAATTGATTATCCTATTTTTTTTGCGGTGAATCAAAAATCGCTTAAAGATAATAAAGGAGAATATAGATATAAAAGAGGAGTTAAGGGAGGATTTTCCCTGAACGAATACAGACGCAGCATAATTGACCATGATTTGGATGAAATAGCCGAGGCCTTTGTTAAATTTGCCAAAGAGCAGAATTTTAATTTCTGGGGGACTTAAAGATATGGCCAGGATAAGCATTGTGAAATTATCAGAAATTGAAGGGGTTAAAAGGTTTGATGCAAGCCGTTATCGTACAAGCTTTCTTAAATTAGAGAAGAACCTGAAAAAAATTACTATCATCAGAAAATTAGGATATCTTGTAGTGGAACCGGTTAGGACGGGTTATACCCCTAGAGATCGAGATATTTACCCGGATGATATAAGAATTCATTTTTTAAAGACAGATAATTTAAGAGAAGGGGTAATTGATTTTGAGAATTCAGATTCCCTACCCGCTCGAAGTTTGGCGGAGAATGATTACTTAAAATTCAAGGATGTTATAGTAACCATTAGCGGAGCACGCTATGACCTCATTGGCAGAGCGTCGATTTTCTTAGATTACTATCCACAATCAGTAATCAACCAAAATATCGCGGTTATAAAAACGGATGAGAATTTGCTTAGTCCCTTTTATCTGACTATATTTCTAAACTCCAAATATGGTAAGGAACAGCTTTGGATGTTATGCAGGCAAACCGAACAGTTTAGTTTAAGCTGTAGAGAAGTAGAAGAATTGCTAATTCCTCTATTTGCTGCTGATTTTCAGCAAGAGATGGAGACAATTGCTAAAAACTCTTTTAATTTAATCGAAAAAGCAAAATCCCTTTACTCCCAAGCTGAAAAGCTTCTTTTAGAAAAGCTGGAACTAAAAGAGTTCCAGGTAGAATATGAACTTTCTTATACGGCTAATCTTTCTAAAGCGTTTGGAGTTCACCGTATAGATGCCGAGTATTTTCAGACCACTTATGATGGTTTTATGGAATGTTTAAAAGAGCATTCTAAAATAGTAAAACTTAAGGAATTTATTATTGATTTTCAAAAACTCAAAGCCTTTTATGAACCCAAGGTCGGAGATTTTCTTTTAACTAAAGATGTAATGCCGGGAATAGCTTATGTGGTAAAGGAACCTTTAGGAGGGGTTACCTCCGGTGATATTATGCTATTAAATATTAATGAAAATAAAATTAATAAAGAATATTTAGCCTTTTGCATTAATTCAATTATTGGGAAACTGCAGGTTGAAAGAGAGGGTGGGAGGTCGGGAATTATCCACTGGGGACCCGAACAGATTCAAAATTTACAAGTTCCAATCCTTCATAAAAAAGTTCAAGAAGAAATCTCATCACTCATTAAGCAATCGCATGAAACAAAACAGAGGGCAAAAGAATTATGGGAAGAAGCAAGAAGAAAAGTTGAAAAGGCAATTAAAAACGAAATTCGTAAATAGCCACAAAGGTTTTAAAAATTTATTACTTGAGGTGAAATGTAATGAAGTATAACTTTGATGAGGTTATTGACCGCACTAACCATCATTCTGTAAAGTGGGATAAAATGAAAACCAAATTTGATGATATCCCTAACGATGTGCTTCCTATGTGGATTGCCGATATGGAGTTTAGGTCACCAAAACCGGTAATTGAAGCTATAAAAAAAGCCGCCGAACACGGTATCTTTGGCTATACTTCAAGGCCGGATTCCTATTACCAGGCAATAATTGAATGGATGGAGAGAAGACATAATTGGAAAGTGAAAAAAGATTGGCTGGCTTACAGCCCGGGAGTCGTCCCTGCCTTAAGTTTTATTATCAGAGCATTTACTCAACCCGGTGATAAGGTAGTCGTTCAACCGCCGGTTTATTATCCCTTTTTTCGGGTAATAGAAAATAATGGCTGCCATGTAGTGAATAATCCTTTAAAATTTAGTAATAAAAAATATTTTATGGATTACGATGATTTAGAAGGGAAGATTGACGATCCCAGAGTAAAGTTATTGATATTATGCAGTCCGCATAATCCGGTGGGGAGAGTATGGCAGAAAGAAGAGCTTATTATATTGGGAGAAATTTGCTTAAAGCACCACATTATTGTTGTTTCTGATGAAATCCATGCCGATATTTTATTTAAAGGGTACAAACATATTCCTTTTGCTTCGATTTCACCGGCATTTGCTCATAATTCTATTACCTGTACTGCACCGAGTAAAACTTTTAATTTAGCAGGACTTCAGACTTCTACCATTATTATTCCCAATAAAAAAATTTATAAAATCTATAATAATATCTTGGATAGTTTGGCTCTTGACGAAAACAATTTTTTTGGACTGGTAGCCTTAGAAGCTGCTTATAGATATGGAGAAGAATGGCTTGAACAATTATTATCTTACCTAAATGAAAATCTAAAATTTTTGATGAAATATTTTGAAGAAAAAATTCCAAAAATAAAAGTTATAAAACCGGAAGGAACTTATTTGATCTGGCTGGATTGCCGGCAATTAGGATTAAGCACCAAAGATTTAAATAATTTTATACTTAAAAAAGCCAGAGTAGCCCTTGATGACGGATATTGGTTTGGTGCCGAAGGAAAGGGCTTTATGAGAATTAATATTGCCTGCCCTCGTTCTTTTCTTGAGGAAGGTTTAAAGAGAATAGAAAAAGCAGTTAACAGTTTATAGAAAACGCACCAGGGGACGGTTTTTTAGATATTGATGTGTTGGACCCGGCTTACGCTCCGGGTACCGGTACTCCCCAGTTTGGAGGTCTGGATAGTAGAGAGTTGTTGGATTTACTTTATGGTATATTTGAATTGCCTGTTATAGGATTTGATGTAGTGGAAGTGACGCCTGGGTTGGATGATTCTAAAATTGCTATTTTTGCTGCCCGAAAAATTATTACAGAATGCTGGGGACATTATTATAGAAAAAGAGATTTAATCAATAATTCAAGAGAGGGAATCTAACAGGGGACGGATTTTCGAGGTGTTTTAAATTGTGGAAAAAGTTGAAAAAGAAAATAAAGAATTTAAGAAAAAGAAAATAAAGAGTACGTACTATATAATATTATTCGTGTTTATATGTATATGCGCTCTTTTTTATTTTTTAGGTCCAGAATACGGTTGGTTTCTTACCCCATCTTATACTACATTTAGAACAACTAAAGCGCCAGAGGTGGGTTTTGAAACAAATTTACCAAACTACCCATTAGAGTTTATTTCTGATGGTTACAAATTTACAAGAATCACAGAAGAAAAAAACGTTTACTGGGTCTGGCAATTTACCGTATTAAATAAATCAAATAAAAGATGTAAAATAATGGTCACGTTTAAATTAATAGATGAAAATGATTCTACAATTAGTTCTTCGGAGGGATATGGAGAAGCAATAGCAGATTCAACTATTACAATTGGAGGAGAAGGTAGTATTCCAATTAGTGACTTAAAGAGAGTATCTGGCAGAGCGTGGAAAATAGTTTATGAAAAAATTTACAGGTCAGGGTTTATACCCGAAGGTTTTTAGATTAAAATATAATAAATAATTCTTATTAGAAATTATTTAAATATCAAGGGAGAGAATACCATTGAAAAAGTTATTTGATAAAACAAAGATTAATCAGGTGGAACTGAAAAATAGATTTGTCCGCAGTGCAACCTGGGAAGGATTGGCAAATCCTGATGGCTCCTGTAACGAGGAGTTGACTGAATTAATGTTAGAACTGGCAAAAGGGCAGGTAGGACTGATTATCACCAGCCATGCTTATGTTAATCGAACGGGACAAGCAGGGATAAAACAATTAGGTATTTATAGTGACCAACTTATTTCCAGCTACATTAAAATAGTTGAAAAAGTCCATAGAGAAGGCAGTAAGATTATTATGCAAATCGCGCATGCAGGAGGCCGAGCTTCGGCCCAATTAGTTAAAAGTCAACCTTTTGGACCTTCTTCTTTAGAAATTAAAGATTGCATGATGTGTAGAGAAATGACTAAAAGTGAAATCTTTCAAATCATAGAAGATTTTAAAAATGCGGCAGTGAGGGCAAAGAAATCGGGTTTTGATGGGGTTCAGATTCATGCGGCTCATGGATATCTACTTAACCAGTTTCTTTCTTCATTTTTTAACAAAAGAAAAGATGAATATGGGGGAAGCATTGAAAATAGGGCTCGTCTTATTTTGGAAATTCTTCAGGCCATTAGATCTGAACTGGGCAGGCAATTTGCTATTCTCATTAAAATAAATTCTGATGACTTTATAGAAGGTGGCTTTACCCAATCCGAAATGGTACAAGTATCAGCAATGCTTGAATCAGCAGGTATTGATGCTGTTGAGTTAAGTGGTGGAACAAGCCTTAAGATAAGCAGTTATTCCTCTTCCAGAGTAGGCGAGATTGATTCTAAAAAGGAAGAAGTCTATTATCGTGATGCTGCAAACCTATATAAGGAAAAAATTACTGTTCCCTTAATCCTGGTGGGGGGAATCCGTTCTTATGAGGTGGCTAAAGAATTGGTAGAAAAAGAGTTGGCAGATTATATTTCACTATGTCGACCTTTAATTAGAGAACCAGATCTGATTAAGCGCTGGAAGAGAGGTAATACTGAAAGAGCTGCCTGTATTTCTTGTAATAAGTGTTTTGAGCCAACAAGAGCAGGAAAGGGTATATATTGCGTTGTAGAAAAAAAGTAATAGATGACGGTTACAC